>Ga0214919_10005444_pt1 | contig 18086 bp, 16 predicted proteins | sample LL1503_MetaG_FD_177994 | JGI IMG/M metagenome (GOLD analysis project Ga0214919, IMG submission 177994) | Freshwater microbial communities from Lake Lanier, Atlanta, Georgia, United States - LL-1503 | ecosystem: Environmental > Aquatic > Freshwater > Lake | place: USA: Georgia | collected...
CTCTGGATTAAAATCTAGGATACCACCACAAAGGTTTTTTTCATTGGGAACTTCTATGGGAGTAGAAATGCTTTCTCCTGAATACGAGACAACGCGGTCGCAAGATCTTGAGGACTTCTATTGTGATGCTGGGCAGTTCTACTGGGGTAAAGAATCCTCTTGGGAGTCTGGACTTCCAATCTTTTCGAGCAAATCAACCATTCTTGAAATACCGAGCGAATTTGCTGTTGATATAGATACACAAGATGACTGGGATCAAGCAGAACGACTATTTGAAATACAAAAGGATCTATAAATTGAATACTAAGATTTGTATATTGGATTATGGTTCAGGGAATGTAGCCTCGGTAAGAAATTCATTTGACAGGCTTGGGCTAGAGAGTTTTATCTCAAATGAAGCGCTCGATGTTATGAGAGCTTCGCACCTGGTATTACCTGGCGTAGGTGCATTTAAGGCGTCCATGGAGAAGATTGAAAACGAACTTCCCCTTGATCTGATACGAGCACAGATTTTACTAGGCAAACCTTTGCTGGGAATTTGCGTCGGGATGCAAGTCTTTGCGGAGAGTGGATTTGAATTTGAAATTCATCCTGGGTTGAACTTAATTCCAGGTTCAGAAGTTATTGAACTTCCGGCGAATGTGTCAAAACCCCATGTTGGGTGGGACAGCATCGAGATACAGAATTACCACCCTATTTTAAACAGTATTGATGATGGTGCAGATTTCTACTTTGTTCATAGTTATATTGTAACAAAAATTGATAATTCGAGTCTCATCGCAAGTTGTGATTATGGAATTAAATTCCCTGCTGTCTTGGTAAAAGACAATCTGATAGGTGTGCAGTTTCATCCCGAAAAAAGCCAGAGTAATGGGGATAAGTTACTTCGGAATTTTGTCGAGTTGGTTACATGAAGAAAAAGAGAGTCATTCCAGTTTTACTACACAAAGAAGGTTGGCTAGTTCAAAGCAAGAGTTTTCGTGAATACAAGAAACTAGGTAATGCCCAAAAAGCAGTTCAGCGCCTCAGCGAATGGGATTCAGATGAATTGATTTACTTGGATATTTCAAAGACTGAGTCGTATACGACAAACCGTAGCGATACTGCGGCACCCGATTATCAAAATTTAGCCGAACTTTTTGGCGCAGTTTCTAAAGTTGCACGGATGCCAATCACTATTGGTGGAGGCATCAAAACTTTAAATGACATAGAAGTGAGACTACGCGCAGGAGCAGACAAAATCTCAATAAATCGAGCTGCCTTTGCTAACCCATCTTTTATCACATTGGCATCAAGAGAGTTTGGCCGCCAATGCATTGTTGTCTCTATTGATTATGAAGAATTTGGTGTTGAGAGGCACCTTTACATTGACGGTAAAAACAAGTCAAATGGAAGTTCAAAAAGTGCATTGGAATGGATACTTAAAGTAGAGGAACTAGGTGCGGGTGAGGTTCTACTAAATTCAGTTTCAAGGGACGGCATGAAATCTGGTTACGATATTTCATTTCTGGAGAAGGTAGCAAACAAACTTAATATTCCAGTGATTGCATGTGGAGGCGCAGGAAACTGGGAACATTTGGCCGAGGTTTTAACCGAAACAAATGTAGATGCGGTAGCCGCTGCAAATATTTTCCATTTTCAAGATCAAAGTGTTTACCTGGCCCGCAGACATTTAGCCTCTAAAGGACTACCAGTCAGACCGCCAAGCATTCAAATGAGAAGCAGGGTAAACTAGACGAGTGGAATATTGCCAAAAATGTGTTTATCCAATGAGTGCGGCTCAGCTAGAAATAACTGATGGGGTTTGCTCAGCTTGTAAGAGCGCAGAAAGATTGAGTTCAATTACGAGCGAAGAGTGGGCGCACAGAGAAGAGGCATTTGGAGACCTAGTTGAATCCTTAGCCAGCCAGAATGGTTCGAACTACGACTGTCTTATTCCGGTCAGTGGGGGCAAAGACAGTTTTTACCAGGCACACCTAATGACTGAAAAATACAATTTAAAGCCCCTATTGGTGACCTACCATGGAAATAATTATTTGCCAGAAGGAGATTTTAATAGAGACTTAATGAGAAATGCTTTTGACGCAGATCATCTTGTTTTTGGCCCCAGTGTTTCAGTATTAAAGAAATTAAATCGAATTGGATTTAAAGTAATGGGTGACATGAACTGGCATGCTCATTGTGGTATTTATACTTATCCAATCCAAATAGCTACTATGATGAAAATTCCTATGGTTATTTGGGGAGAAACTTTTTGGGATATCTCTGGAATGTTTTCACCAGATGACTTTGTAGAGTTTAGCGCCAGAACTCGACATGAACACGCTCTTCGAGGTTATGAATGGTATGACTTAGTTGGCCAAGAAGGTTTGGTAGAGAAAGATTTTATGTGGGCGAAATACCCAAGCGATCAGGAAATTCTAAACACTGGTGTACGAGGATTATGTATCGGAAACTACTTTAATTGGGATCCAAACTCCCAAACAGAGATCATTAAAGAGAAATATGGCTGGAAAGCTTCAGATCGGGAGTTTCAGAGAACCTACCGAAAAATGTCGAATTTAGACGATCGATATGAAAATGGGGCACATGATTTATTGAAATTTATCAAGTTTGGATATGGCCGTGCGTCCGACCACGCGTCTAAAGATATCCGCACAGGTTATATGACACGAGATGAAGGCATAGAAATGGTAAGAAAATATGATCATGTCGTGTCAGATGATCTCTACTACTGGCTTGAATATGTCCAGATGCGAGAAGAAGAGTTTTGGAGCATCGCAGACACATTTAGAGATCCAAGAGTTTGGTGGATAGAGAACGATCAATGGTGGAAAGATAACATTTGGGGTGAAGCTAGCGAATATGGCCGCGTCCATCTCGAACTTGCACAACAAGAAAAGTATAAACGCAAGGTTTAACTGATTCGAGACATTACCCTCATGCATCGCAGTCAGATAGAATTTCAAAGGGGCGATGCATCTAACCGCAATCTCAAACCGTCGCTTGACTCAAATTTTATTGGATTTTTCAAAGAGCCAATAAGTCATGTCATCAAAACCAGCATCATCAAACTCTTGACCCCAAAGAAACCCATAATTAATAATCTTGCAATCAAATTTCTCCATAAAGAGTTTTCCAAAATCACGCTTAAATAATCGATCGCTTTCACCTTTATAATTGATAGTGATGGGCGTGCGATTGAAATATTCACAGATTAAAATGTAACGCGATGAAAGCCTAAACATATTTGCCATAGTCTCAATTAGATCATCAGGATTAATGTGAATTAAGACACCGCTTGTAAAGACCAAATCAAAATTTTCTGCAAATTTGGCATTTTTAATTGAGCCAAGAAAAGAATTATCAATTTTGTAACGTCGCTTACACTCTTCAAATGGTTCTAATGCAATTTCAATAATGCTAGAGCTCGCCACAGGCAGTATTTCCTTAAGAAAACCAATATTTCTTCCTATATTGGCCCCACAGTCTAAATATGAATTAATCTCTAGTGTATTGACATTATGCAGCATCCTCTTCCACGCGCTAATTCCAAGATCCATATCAAATGTAGAATTATCTTGAGCGTAGCTCAGATTAATTTTTGATTTCCAGAAATCTTCTTGTGGATTTATCAAGACCATTCTACTTTCTGGTTTGGTGATTTGTTGGACACTCACACTCTACACTACAAATACCGGCAGGACTTTCTATTGACCTAATCCCTAATATCACTCATAAAGCGAAAGGATACCTAAAATTATATCGCTCACCTCAGAACTTTCTCCGCTTGGTTAGGAGACTATCCAAACTAACTAGGTTGATGAAAATTCTGAACTTAGGGGAAAAGCGTGGCGGATTTAAAGCTACACCCAGGTTATGGATTTTGGTTAAGTAGTATTTATGGGTTCAATTTTAACTAAGCTTTTAAGTTTTGAGGACCCTAAGTCATAAGGCGAATAGATTCATTAATCTTAATTTCACATTTGTCTAGTGGCATAATTCTAAACTTCTTAAGCAAGTAAATTTTGCTCGCCTTGAGAGCTAATTCCCGAAGAAGAATATAGGATTCCAAGGATCTCCCCAATTTCTTTTAAAATAATGCACATAATCAAGTGCGATGATTCGCTCATAAAGTACTATCTAAAATATAGGCCGGAGTATGTGAATTTATTGGACTCTTATGATACTTTGAGGCATTCCTTAGGTGCGGGTTCAATAAATTGGGTAGGTGAAGATGAAAGTCCTGATTACTGGTCATAAAGGTTTTGTTGGTCGTTATTTCTGGGAAAAGTTAGACACCGTTGAGAATCAGTTGCATGGGATAGATAAAAGCGATGGTAACGATTGCCGCAAATATTTTGAAACATTCGAAGAAAGTTATGATTTAGTGATTCATCTTGCAGCAGTTGTCGGCGGCCGTGAAACCATTGAAGGACGACCTCTAGCTGTTGCCGACAATTTCGCAATTGACTCTGCTTTTTTTCAATGGTGTATAAAGACTAAGCCTAAAAAAGTTGTTTATTTCTCTTCGAGTGCTTGTTATCCGATTGAGTATCAAAAAGAAGGGCAACAAAGACTTCTAAGAGAAGACATGATCGACTTGAATAGTATTAGAAATCCAGATTTAACCTATGGATGGAGCAAGCTTGTAGGCGAGTATTTAGGTTCCTTTCTTGACAATGTTTTTGTTTTCAGACCCTTCAGTGGTTACGGGACAGATCAGGATTTGAATTACCCATTCCCCATGTATATCAAGAGGGCGATGGAGAGAAGTACTCCATTTGAAGTTTGGGGACCAGGTACACAAACTCGAGATTTTATTCACATCCGAGATATTGTAGAAGCAGTTCTTCTATCGGTTGAATTAGAGGTCAAAGGACCAGTGAACCTTGGGTGGGCACGCGCCACTTCTTTCGTCGATCTAGCAGAATTAGTCAGTAAGCAAAATGGCTACTCTCCTCCGATTGTTACAAGACCTGACAAGCCAATTGGTTGCATGCATAGAGTTAGTGATAATTCCAAACTACTTGAATTTTACACACCAAAAATTTCTTTAGAAGAAGGAATTTTCATGGCACAAAAAGGAATCAGATAAATGAAATTACTTAAGAACCCTCAAAAAGTGAAAAATGTTTGTATTTGATTTTATTAACAACTTAAAAAAGTGCTTTGCACTGTTACTACGTCGCGAAAAATACAGATTAAGTCTAATGGTGCTTGGGCAGACGTTACTAGTAGTACTAGATATATTCTCAATCGGTCTCATAGGCCTGTATATTTCGAATTCTCTGGGTTTAGCTAGTACAAATGAGAGTTCAGGATTTTTGAGACTCATCTCGCTCGACTTACTTACAGATAATGGAAAGCTATATTCACTTTTAGTACTTGCTGTGATTCTGTTTATTTTGAAAACATATTTCTCGGTGTTGCTAACTAAATCAATTCTAAAATTTTTCGGGGAAAAATCATCTGATTTCTCATCTGAGTTGATTGAAGACTATTTCTTGTATGGGTTGCAGGGATTAAATAGACACAACCTCCAGACTTTCATTTTTAATGTGTCACGAGGAACAGAGATTTTGGCATTACAAGTTCTTTCGCCACTAGCTATGGCTTTTTGCGATTTCATTCTTTTGCTCACAATCTCACTTGGATTATTTCTAATAGACCCACGCGTAGCACTTGTCACCATTTTTATTTTCACCGTGGTTGTGGTTGTCATTAGTAAATTGTATGGAGGAAAGAGTTCCTCATTAGGTGGAAACGCCAGAAAAATGACTCTTGAATGTAATAGTGAAATCGTGAAACTTCATGACAGCTATCGAGAGTTTTTTACAAAAGGAAAAGTCAGTGACAGCACCAAAAGAATAAAGCATATTAGGTTTGACCTTTCACAAGTGTTAGCAAAGGTTGCTTTTTTACCTTACGTAGGAAAGTACGTGATTGAAGTGACAATGATTTTGGGTGGTATTTTAGTTGGTGTTGTGACGTTTTCCTTTTCGACTTTATCCCAAGCAGTATCTACTCTTGCTATATTTCTAGTATCTGCTAGTAGGCTAGCTCCAGCCATTCTGCGAATTCAACAAAACTATCTTTCAATTCGCACCTATCAAGGAATGTCTCTCAACGTAGTAGATTTAATTACCAAAGCACGAAACGAAAGGGCAGTAAAACTCTCACAAGTAGAACCTTCATCGTCTGGAGCATTTTTCGTACCTAAAATTGAGTTAGAAGAAATAGAATTTCAATATGCGAACAATACAAATTTCGCGCTGACTGTAGATTCTTTGTGTATTGTTCCAGGCCAAATTGTTGCTTTTGTCGGCCCTTCAGGTTCTGGAAAGTCCACACTAGCAGATATTATTTTAGGATTATTAACACCAACTTCGGGGTTAGTTAGAGTCTCAGGAGAGCCTCCGGGTAGTGCTCTTAAGAATTGGCCCGGAATGGTTGCTTATGTGCCACAAAATGTGAGTATTTTTGATGGCACCATCAGAGAAAATTTAATGCTTGGACATGATTCAACGGACTTTGACGAAAAACAATTAAAGAAAGTAATTGAAATGGCAGCCCTAAAAGATTATATGGAGAATTCAGGTATAGGGCCAGCTACAAATCTAGGGTCCGAAGGTCAACTTTTAAGTGGTGGCCAAACACAAAGAATTGGAATTGCAAGAGCCCTTCTTACGGATCCAAAGTTATTGGTATTGGATGAGGCGACTAGTTCACTAGACGTGGTGACAGAAGCTTTGATTAATAAGATGATAAAGGAATCTAAAGGCAATAGAACTATCATAGTTATAGCACATCGGCTTTCTACTGTTGTAGAAGCAGATTTAATCGTATATATCGAGGATGGGAAAATTGGAGCAACAGGATCTTTTGAAGAAGTTAGAAACCAAGTACCGAATTTTGACAAGCAGGCTAAGCTGATGGGGCTCTGACTAATGAATTCCACGAACCGCATAAGTTATTCATTTATCAAATTAATTTGAGCAAATACATTTAGAAAAACTATGACAGCCTCAAGAAAATCTAGAATATGACCAAATCAAAGGTACTTATACTTTTTGAAGAAAATGCAAGTTACTATGCAATGGCGTATGAAATTCTAAAAAGAAAAAAGAAAGATACCAATTACACTTTAGTAATATTTGGTGGTTCAATTCCAAAATCTCTAAATAACCAACGTGCTTGGGTTACATATAATGGCGGTTTTTTCCAAAATTTAAATGGAGTTAAGTATGTTTTAAGATACCACGTAACTCGAGTTTTTACTAGCAGGAAACCCTCCAGTGTACTTATTAAAAGTTTGAAAAAATCGGATATCAATATCATAGATTTGACTGGAGCAAAATTTAGGAGTGAAAAGGCACGGTACTTTAAAGAGGCACCCGCATTTACAAAAGAGTCTCATAGTCTATTTCGAAAGATCTTTTTGGAATGTGCGGGAGAAATCTATGGAACAGATCACATAGAGAAGCATCTCAAACAAAACCAAATAGATGAGTACTTGAATTCTGTGCGAGTAGTTAAAAAGATTTTAGAGGAAATTTTGTTGAGAACAGCTCCATCAGAAGTGGAATACATGAATGGCAGATTCCTTTATGAGAGAGTACTTTTAGAAGTTTGTAAAGAGTTCAAAATTGAAAGTGTTGCATTTGAATCTAGTTTAAATGGCCGAAAAATCCAGAAGTATAGCGGCGCTAGCTCAAATCTAATTTTCTTAAATGACGAAATTGAGAGGTTTTGGGAGAGCTTTTCAAAGAGGTTTGGGAAACAAACCGCATTAGAAATTGCCGAGAAGTATTTTGTGGAAAGAAAATTGAGGCAGCAAACTAACCCTTTCTTAGGGAATATGAAACACGATGTTAAGGTCGCTAAAGAGAAAGATGCGATGGTCTATTCTTATTTTACCTCATCAAATGAGGAGCTTCGAAGTGTCTATAGTTTGAGAGGTGAGCAACCCCCAGATCAACACAACTTAATTGAAAATTTAATTTCAGTATTTAATGAGCAAAAAACAACTAACCATAAGCTATACATCAGAGTCCATCCCAACATGAACAACAAAAAGAAAACAGATAGAGAGTTCTATGAAAAACTATCTTCAGGGGGAAAAGTAACCATAATTGCCTGTGATTCAGGAGTTAATTCATATTCATTACTCAGTCAATCGGATGTGGTTTTAACTCTTGCATCTACTGTTGGTCTTGAAGCGGCATTTTTTGAAATTCCAACCTTAACATTTGGTAAAACATTTTGGAGTGGTTTGAATCTAAGCCAAGAGATAAATGATGCAAGAATGGTCTTTCAGACAAAACCTCTTCCAACAAACATTCCGAAACTTCAAGCAGCCAAATATGTTTTATTTGGCTTAGAGTCGGGTGAAGAATACAAGTTCATTGATATAGATCGATTAAGCACTAAAGAGGGTAGTTTTTACTTTGACATTGTCCATTGGCTGCTAAGAAAATAAATTTTTCGATAAAAGTTTTATTTTTGAGTAAAGTAAGAAATTATAAGCTAGTGAAGGATTGTTCTATTCTTTTAGCAATTTTTTTATAAACAATATCTTCCGTCCATTCATTCAGATAAATTTTTTCATTTAGGAAACTTTTTCCTGCTTTTAGGATTCTCATTATTTCCTCATTAGTTATCGTCTGCAGAATTTCTAAGACTTCCTCCCTATCTCCCTTGATGGGAATTACAATATTTGTGGGTAAACCAAATTTATGAAGAGGTGGTCCGATGTATAACGGAATGGTACCAGCATAAATTGCATCAAATATCTTTTCACTTACGTAAGTGTTAGAGTTTTCAATGACGAGTGTGAACTTAGAATCGTTGAGTATTGTAAACTTATTGGAGACAAACCCCCTAGCAGTTGAGTATTTTCGAAAGAAGTTACCGTAAATTGAAAATAGATTGACAGGAGTCCCATATGAAATATTAAATTTCAGAACTTTTAGACGGTGTACAGCCTTGTCCCAAAAACTTGAATTCCAGAGAGAACCATAAACATGTAGAGTTTCCATGGGCAGTTTGTGCGCTAAATCTCGCCGAATTCCATAGTTAGCATTAGAAATCGGGCTTACTTTATTTGCAGCAATCATTGATAACTTAATTGAGCGCTTATTCCATGAAGCTAATACAGATTCGATAGATTTTTCTTGAAAATCTTCGAAATAAATTATTTCTTTCCCAGGATTCGTTGGATCTGCCTCAAGGGCGTGTGGCCACCCCAAAATAGACTCTGAATCACTTTCTAGCAACCCCGGACTAAAAACATGTTTGAATAGCGCCTCCGTGTTCTTTGTGTACTGCGCCGGAAAGACTGCTTTTGGTTCAATCCGGATTAGGAATGCTCGCTCAGGCGTTCCACCGTTACTTATAAAATCGGAATATTGCCTTTTGTTGAAGTCAAGACAAATAAAAATCTGTGAACAAGGATTGTGGGAGAGAGTGAATCCATCCTTCTGTAAAATCTTAAGCAGATACCCACATTTAGTATTCTCTAGTTTTGCCAAATTTGTTGGAGCCGAACCTCCCACATATATATTACAGGACATACCGCATTTTAAGGGAAAGAGATAGTTTAAGGCAAGACGGCGATAATTACATCGTCAATTTGGAGCAGGGGTAACTCCTTGCGTATGGCGTAATTAGTAATTTATGCGAATTACTGTACCTAATTCTCTCCACCTATCGGCAACTTCTGGCTAAAGAAAACTTCAGAGTTCAAAGCTTTATCATCCACATAGATATCAGCAAAAGGTTTACCCATTACCAATTCATGGTACTTCAAACCCCACGAATCAAGTTGCGCTTTTGTGAATTGAGTTAACTCTAGTCCTGTTTTTGATCCCCGCGCGGTATACATTTTTATAGTATGCCCCATTTCAAAGAGCCCATTGATGAAATCTAGTCTTTCTTGAAACGGGGTTGCAGTACTATAATCTATTCCTATCGAAGTACAGATAGTTTCATCTATATCAAAACAATAAATCATGGATTTTTGCACCTAACCTAGATTTTGCTCATTACACAAGATTACTACACAGAAATAGATTTATTTGCGAGGCTTAGTGTTTTGGCCCCCACTTTTTAAATTGAGAACGCTAGATTTAGTAAATGAAATACAAGGCTTTTAGGGATTCTGACCTGGAAGGTAAAATCAATGCTTTCCTAGGTAGTGATGTACTCTATATCTTTTTACATTATATAGATAATTCATCTTATTATGCTTATCTATCACAAATTATTGAGAACACTCAGGATCAACCACAGCGTATAGTATTTATCGACTTGAATTGGCGTTTTTTTGATCCAAAAATCAATAAACGGGAGTGGAAACGTTCAGTCAGACTCCGAGAAAGTTTTTTTAGAGATATGTCAGATAAATACCCACATAAATTCACTCGAATATTGATGAGTGAAAAACAAACTAGAAAAAGAATTAGAAATTTCGATGCTGCATTTGCATTCTCTACTCAGTTAGGAAATTCAGTTTTATCTCTACTAATTTCAAGAGGCTTTACTCATGACAATTTACACCTTAATAGTTTGAGGAAACGATATCTTTTTAGAAAGTATACAAAATCTTTCCTTCAAACGTTGGACAGTATTTCGCCATTACTTGAAACTTATGAAATCAAGAAAGTTGTTTTCTTGAATGGAAGGTGGCCGCAAGAAGCAGCCATTCGTCACTTCTGCGAGTCAAATAGAATTGAATTCATGTCCTTGGAGCACGGGAAGCCGAAAAACCAAAGATTCCACTTAGAGAGATTTCAGACCCAAGAGTATAAGTTCCTTCGAGAGTATTTTAAGGATACTCGAGATAAACTGAAGCCTGAGGAAATTCAGTCAGCAGAGAAGTGGGCGGAGGATTGGCTAGAAGCGCAAGCAAAAACAACGGGGGGTAATCAGTTTTTTCGTGGAGGCGATCCTCTTCCAGATGAGTGCCGCACAGGAAACTTCGTACTCCTCTTAAACAGCTCATTTGATGAGAGGTTCTCCAATATGGGAATGGAAATGAATGGTTGGAACTCTCAAGAAGAAGCATTTGCTAGGGTTATTGAACGTCTTAAGTCGTTACATTTTAACTTAGTGTTTAGAATCCATCCAAATACTGCAAATAAGAGTTGGTTTGAATTACTCAGACTCGTTAAATTACTAAAGAATCTGCAAGTCAAATACATTTTTCCGTGGAGTGAAATTTCAACTTATGATCTTATGGATAAGGCTGATTTTATTGTCTCTTGGGGATCAACTAGTAGCCTTGAAGCTACCGCAAGGGGGATTCCAGCTGTAAATTTAGGAAGAACTCAATATGATAATTTGGTTGATATAACTCTTTGGTCACCTAAGGATTTATCTGATTTATCCATTCCCAAAAATCAACCGAGCCGTTCTAAAAGTAAAGTAGCGATTTATTTAACGAGAAATTGGGGTTATGTTTCGGCGATTGATAATGATAGAAAGAGTAATCAAAGCTCTGAATTAAATCTAAATCAGCGCAACTTTATGAAAAGCCTAAAAGCATCTTACAGAATAGTAAGAGACGGTAAGTCATCAAAACCAGACGATTCTATTTTATTAATGAGTAAGATTTTTGGAAAGAAAAGAGGGACAAGAATCATTGAATTGTTGGTAAATTTAATCTAATTGCCTTTATCTTTCTAAGTGTATTTTATTCCATTTACCCCAAGGATTGGAAGTTAAACTAAAAAAATGTTGATCTACTTTAGACCAGTACTCATACTTCCAACTACGAGCAAAATTCGAGTTTAAGAATTCTGCGTTAGCGCCTCTACCATCGACAATAACCTTTGTTCCAGGTTGCAAGAAATATTCTAAACGTATTAAATCCCCAGAGATTGGGGTTCCAAAAGTCACTTTGGAATTCGGATGATCCGGACTAACACTAAAACCGGATACATCACCTGTAACTTGGTCACAGTCGGGCCCATCAAGGTAAATTAAATCTGGAGAAAAATTTGGCACGTTATCAAAAAGATGACATATTACCCCGTTAATTGAACTCATTCTTGGGGTACTTAATTCAAATTCCACGAGCTTAATCAGCCCATCGCTTAGCCGAGCTTTTGCGACTTGAATGAAATATTTAGAGGCATCTAGCGAGAGAATCTTAAATGGATTTGGATTTCTATTGGTCTTAAGGTAGCTGTCACCAAAGTCTTGATAGTTTTCATACAGTGCCTGAGCAAGGACGCACGTTGACCAACCGGAGCCAAACTCTAAAATGCTAACTATTTTATTTTCTTTTACAAAACTATACAAAGACCATAGATCATTAATTTCTGGAGGATAGACTTCTCCTTTAGTTGGCAAAGTTTGCAACCAATTCGAAAGATCATGTTTACTTTTGATCATGACTTTAATTATACATTATTTCTAATCCTTGTGTTAGTGTATGAAACATGGCCGAGGCTGCTAATACTGTTCTAGTTGTCATACCAGCCCGTGGTGGATCCATCGGCATCCCAAATAAGAATTTAAGAAAAATTCATGGAAAAAGTCTAGTGAGTTGGGCTGTTGTATTCGCAAACAAATTGCCAAATGTAGATTCCATATGTGTATCAAGTGATTCCAAAGCTATTCTAAATGAAAGTCAAGATAACGGGGACTGCATTCTTGATAAGCGCCCAGATCTATTGAGTGGCCCAGCTATATCAGATTCAACTGTTTTAAACCATGTGCTGCATTTTGTCGAAAAAGAGTCAGATAAATACTTTGATATAATCGTTATGTTGCAACCAACAAGTCCACTTAGAACTTTTTCTGAAGTGATTGAATGTATCCGATTGGTGGCAAATGGTGCATCTGCAGCTTGGACTGTGAGCAAACTTGATGTTAAGTACCACTATAGGAAGCAACTACTTGCTTCAGAGAAGGGGATTTTGAGTATAGCCGTACCCGGACCACAAGTCATCGCACGTCAAGAGTTAAAGAATACTTACATCAGAAATGGGGCTTGTTATGCAGTTGCTAGGAATACACTAATTGAAGACCCTCTTTTGATGGGTTCAAATTGTGGTTATGTTGTCTCAGAAAGTGAAAGACCAAACATTGACGAGGAAAGAGATTTGCAACTTGCCGAACAACTCTCGTTTGTGAATCATGGATATTTGAGTCACATTAGTAAGATAAATACATGAAAAAGGCTGTCATATTCGGGGCAGGCAGTATTGGTAATCATCTTGCCCATAGTTGTCGTAGTTTTGGATATAAAGTTTTAGTCTATGACATAAATAAAGAAGCACTTGTACGATTCAAGACTTCAATTTACCCAGAGAGATACGGATTTTTTGATGATGGAATTTCTCTAGAGTTTTATACTGAAATCACGAGCTTGGATTTGCAAGATATAGATTTAATAATAATCGGGACACCTCCAGATACTCACCTCAAAATCCTTGAATATGTCGTTAAGTTTAATCCTAAAGTAGTTCTTTTAGAAAAACCGATAGTTACACCTTCAAATGAAGAAATTTTAAGAGTAAATGAGTTAATTAAGGAAAATCCCCAAGTCGTATTCTTATGCGGTTACAACCACCGGGTGGCAACAATCACAAAGTTAGCTAAAGATTACTTACAGTCAATTGTTACAGGAAAAAAGTTTGAACTTCATGTGAAATGGCAAGAGAGCTGGAGTGGCATTATGTCGGCTCACCCATGGATCAATTCCCCAAGCGAAACCTATTTAGGATTTAGTAAAAGAGGTGGGGGAGCAAGTTTTGAGCATTCTCATGGGATTGATATTTGGTTGTATTTTCATGGATTATTAGGTCTACCAATTCCAGACAGCTTAACAGGAACCGGGAGTCTCATTTTTGAAAATGAAGAGTTTCAATTTGATAAAGAAATCGAACTTCAACTCTATTCTTTTGGGCAGAGCTTAGGAACTATAAAACAGGATGTTGTTACTTCTCCTGCGAAGAAGAGTTTGCGAATAGAATGTGATGATAAAGTTCTACTACAATTAGAATTTGGTTTTACACCAGGAAAAGATTCTCTTCAGATTTTTCCTGCACGGGATAGCCGGGGGCATGACACGAGAATCGAAATTCTGAAACCTAGGTGGAATGATTTTGATCTCGAGATTATAGAGATTGACAGAATTCTTGAGAACTACCAAGCTAGGGGTGATATAAACTCTGCCTTACTTGCTTCTTCTTCCCTCAAAACTGCATTAATAGCAACAGCTGGGTTAGAGTCGGCCAGAAATGGAAACTCTGTGAAATTTGATTTAATAAAATATGAGATCGCGACCTAAGTAGAGTTATGCTAGAACTATGATACCTACGCCTGCCTTTGTCTGTGACTTAGCCAATAATCACTTTGGAGACATGGAGCATGCGAAAAAAGTAATTGCTTCAGTCGCGAAAGTCCAACAGGATACAGGCGCTAAACTCATTATCAAATTTCAATTTAGGGACTTAGATACCTATATACATAAAGATTTTAGAGACAGAAGAGATTTGAAGTATATTGATAGATTTCTCTCAACTCGCTTAAATGAGGAGCATTTTTTTGAGCTAACTCAATATGCAAAAGAGTTAAGCCTTCTAACAATGGCTACGCCGTTTGATGAAAATGGCGCTGACTGGATTACAAGTCTTGATATTGATATAGCAAAAATTGCAAGTGCAAGTGCAAATGACTATCCACTTCTTGAATATGTTAAGAAATTGAATAAACCTGTAGTGGCGTCTACAGGGGGACTCAGAATGGATGAAGTTGATCGACTAGTTTTTACCTTTAAAGACTTATCGGAAGAATTTGTATTGATGCATTGCGTCTCTATTTATCCTTGCCCATCTGATAAATTGAACATGAATCAAATAACTAATTTTAAGAATCGTTTTAATGACCTTAGGGTAGGTTTTTCAACCCATGAAAATCAGGATGACTTTCTGCCTGTAGCACTGGCAACGTCACTTGGGGCATCTCTATTTGAAAGGCATGTCGGAATCAGTACCGATAAGTATCAATTAAACTCCTACTCGTCAAGCCCGAAACAATTGGAAATGTGGGTAAACGCACAACAAATGGCCTTAAGCGTTTTGGGAAATCTAGATCGCTCGCCTTCTACGCTGGAAGAAACTGAAACTCTAAAGACACTCAAGCGTGGTGTGTATGCAAAAAATGAGATTGAGGCAGGCAAACCTATAAACAAGGAAGATGTTTATTTCGCATTTCCTGTTTCTGATGAAAATCAGGTTATTTCTGGTGGCATTGAATTTCCAGTCATTTCGAAATCCCATTTTAAACAAGATTCAGCTATTTTGTGGAATGGTATTGAAGATTCAAACGAAACTGAAACTGATATTCCAAGCTTGATTTTACAAGCAAAATCCATGTTCTCTCAATCTGGAATTAAGTTTAACAGGAATGCAGAAATCGAACTTTCGCATCACTTTGGAATTCAAAGGTTCAGAGAGTTTGGCGCGCTAATAGTGACTTGCTACAATGATGAGTATGCTAAAAAACTTATACTTCAATATCCAAGACAGAAGCACCCTTACCACTACCATAAATTAAAAAAAGAGTCTTTCCAACTACTTTGGGGAGATATGGAATTGGTTGTTGATGGAATTTCAATTCAACTTGAATTGGGCCAGATTTATACTGTTGAGCGCGGAAGTTGGCATAAGTTCTCAAGTTTACACGGAGCGATTGTTGAAGAAGTTTCTACAAGCGCTATCTCTTCAGATAGTTACTATGAAGATCCAAAAATTAGCAAACTTGCCCGGGAGAAGCGAAAAACCCAAATCTCTTTCTGAGAATGTTGAAAAAGTAGTTTTGAAGATTCCTATACGAATTTTGATAAAAACGAATTCCACTTTTCTAGGACTTTGTGGACACCCCTGCTGTCAAGAATTCTTGAGGCATCATCAATTGGAACAATAAGTTCATTGAGTCGATTCGCATAAATGCTAATTCTGTCTGCAAAATCTTCAATATTTTTGCAATAGACCTCCTCCTGTAAGTGGAATCTCCGGAAGTCAGAAATATCTGAAACGAGTAAAGGAATGTTGTTGGAAATAGCTTCAAGTATGACCAAGCCATCTCCTTCAAATGAAGAAGGAACTATAAGTAAATCTCCCTCCCGCAATTCTTTCCAAGGATCTAGAATGTGGCCACAGAATTCAGCCTCTACCTCCAACACTCCTGCCTTAATTTTAAGTGAATTTAGTTCTGCGCCACTCCCGATAAATTTGGAAGGAAGTTTTGCAATTTTTGCAATATCCAAAATCCAATCTGGTCTTTTCTGCACGCTTGCCAATCTCCCGATGAACACCAATCTTCGAATTTGACTGTGGTGCCCACTTATGAAATTCGTCCTCTGAGAAATGGGAATAATGTTTGGAAGGATCCACTCGGGAGCAAAATTAGTCGGCCAAATCCTTAAGTGTGAAGAAACAGCAACAAAGGTAACATCTCTAAATCGTAGAATTTGTCTAACAAATTTACCAAAATTCTTCCTTGTAGACCAAGCTGGGTTTGCATGTTCAATCACTACGATTTTCGATTTTAACGGCAAGAAACATGCGAATAATTCTGGCAAATCGCAGTTGATGAAATATACATCTGGCTTAATTCTCATTACTGATTTCATAAAAGCTTTTAGTGCGAGAGCTGTTCTCATCACTCCTGAGTTATTTTCTCGATTCAAAGTGATGACCGAACATTCATTTCGAATCAAATCAAAACCAGATTTGTTGATTGTTATCAAAGTAACTTGGTGGCCGTCCCCAGAAAGGGCATTTGATATCAAATTCATAGCGCGTTCTGCTCCGCCACCGGTTAAACTGTTTGTAACAATTACAATTTTTTTCATACTCATAGGATTGAGGCAAGAGCCTGCAACTCGCTTCTTTTACGGTCCCCATAGATTGAAGTAAGTACGGTTCTTCCTATCAAGAAGTAATGCTTTGATCTTAAATAAGAATTAATCCGTGATGAAATTATAGGACTTTCGGTATCCTCGATGGAGATTAGAATAGGTCTGTGTAAGCTTTCGAAGTCAAACGTTGAAAGCACATCGTAGTCCATACCTTCAACGTCAATATCTAAAATATAGTCTCCAGTATTAGCTGACAAATGCCTTTTTAATATGTCTTTCAGAGTTTTGCATTCTATTTGAACCATAGACCCTATATTCACGGATTCTTTTACTGAGATTTCCTTTATAAAGTTAACATCAAAGCTATTTGCAGGGGAGTTTTCTTCAAATAGAAAGAAATCTTGTTTACCTGCCATTCCAACACCACAGTTGAGGTATTGGTCGTTAGAACGAAGCTTTCCCCATCTATACGCCATATGAGGATTTGGTTCTACAACAGTTCCATGGACACCCCGCCTATAAAGAAAATATGTGTTTGATCCAGCTATAGGTCGCCATGCCCCAATATCAACATAACTTAATGTCAATTCCTTTTTAGTTTCGTATTTAATTCTCTTTAAAATGCCGTCGATGACTAAATCTTCTCCAAATAAGCTATAACTCCTCTTTAATCTCGCATGAATATTTTCTGTAGTTCTTAGAATAAATCTATTTTTACGTTTATCTAGGTAAGAGAAGGCTCCAGCAAATTTCTCAAGAAAAAAAGTCACAATTCTAGTTCTCATCTCCTAAGAATAGAGCATTGATTATTTCGATTTCTTAACTTTGAGAGTAAGTTGAAATCATTTTATGAGAAACAACTTAGAAGTATTGTGGCTTGGGCCGGGATCGAACCGGCGACCTAACGATTTTCAGTCGTTCGCTCGTACCAACTGAGCTACCAAGCCAAACAAGGTTTCAATGTCATTCACCTAAAAAGGCATATGACACCAAAACCTTTGCGACCCGGACGGGACTTGAACCCGCGACCTCCGCCGTGACAGGGCGGCGCGCTAACCAACTGCGCTACCGGGCCTTAAGTGAAATCAATAAACATAAGTGGCTCTTATGTCACCTTAAAGCCTTTACTACTTTTTCTTGCGTGCCCCCAACGGGATTCGAACCCGTGTTACCGCCGTGAAAGGGCGATGTCCTAGGCCCCTAGACGATG
>Ga0214919_10005447_pt1 | contig 18080 bp, 12 predicted proteins | sample LL1503_MetaG_FD_177994 | JGI IMG/M metagenome (GOLD analysis project Ga0214919, IMG submission 177994) | Freshwater microbial communities from Lake Lanier, Atlanta, Georgia, United States - LL-1503 | ecosystem: Environmental > Aquatic > Freshwater > Lake | place: USA: Georgia | collected...
ACTGGACGGCAGCGGATATCCAACCAGTGCCGTTGCCGAACAGATTCCTGTCCAATCCAGGATGATGACGATTTCTGATATCTATGACGCCCTTTCTGCCGCCGATCGTCCGTACAAGAAATCACTGCCCCCGGAAAAATCCCTGGAGATCCTTGAAATGGAGGTCAAGGCGGGAAAACTCGACGCAGATCTCTTCCGACTTTTTGTCGACTCAAAGGCCTACATGGTGGTGCACCAGGGCGCGAATAAAACGGGCCAGAAAAAAGCCTCCTGACGGATAACGAAAGCCGGTCTATGTCCAACAGGTCGCCATTATCGCCCCAGCTCCTCGTTTACGCCTATTCCAATGGCTATTTTCCAATGCCAGACGCAGGAACAGGCCAGATAGGCTGGTTCCGCCCCGATCCCCGCGCCATCATCCCTGTTGATGGCTTTCATGCATCCAGATCGCTGCGCCGCACGCTGAAGCGCGTTCCATTTCGCGTCACTTTCGACCATGCCTTTGCCGACATCATGAAAGCCTGCGCGGATCGCGAGGGCACATGGATCAATGATGAGTTTATTGGCGCCTACTGTGAACTGCACCGGCGCGGATACGCCCATTCCGTTGAGGTCTGGCTACAGGAGGAACTCGTCGGCGGCCTTTACGGTGTTGCCCTGAGCGGCGGTTTTTTCGCCGAAAGCATGTACCACAAGGCCACAGACGCATCCAAAGTCGCCCTGTTTCACCTGATCACGCACATGAAGAAAAACGCGATGACTTTGCTGGAGGTCCAGTTCCTGACCCCACACTTGAAATCACTGGGCGCCATCGAGATATCAGACGAGCGTTATATTCAAATGTTGCAGGATGCGATGACATCCCCATCGCGTTTTTAAAAAAAAGAGGGCACGACATGAATTCAGAGATTGATTCACCCAAGCCATTTTCCATCGCGCCCTGGAGGGCGACGGCTTTCATCCGGCTCTTTGGAATCTTCAAGGTTCCGCTGATCTGGTACGTCCGACCAAAAGTCATCGAGCTCAACGGAGAACGCGTCGTGATTAAAATCCGGCTGCGCCGTCGCACAAAAAATCACTTGAACTCAATGTACTTTGGGACGTTGGCGATCGGTGCTGATATTGCCGGTGGGATGCTGGCCATCATGATGCTGAGAGAAATGGGAGTCGACGTCTCGTTTGTCTTCAAAGATATGAAGGGCGAGTTTTTAAAACGTCCAGAAGGCGACGTTTTATTCACCTGCAGTGATGGCCCTGCCGTTCGCGAACTGGTCAATCGCACGGTCCAGTCAAAGGACCGGCAGAACCTGCCAGTCACCATCACGGCGACTTGTCCGGACAAATCCGGCGATCAGCCAGTTGCCCGGTTTGTCTTGACCCTGTCACTAAAGAAAACATCCGTCTGAGACTGAGCTGATAAGGGCTTTCTTGACAAGACCCTTATTGCTCAACCCCTTGACGCAGGCGTCACCGAAAACTTGAGACGATCGGATCCGCGCAAGACTTCAATTTCAACCGGCTCACCAATTTTCAAGACACCGAGCACGGCGGTGTAGTCATAAATATTTTCAATCTTCTGCCCGCCAAGGGACACGATGATGTCACCGCCCTTCAGGCCAGCCTTTTCCGCCGGACTGTCAGCCTTCACACCAGACAGCAACACGCCCTTGACGACGGTATTGCCGTAATCAGGAACCGTGCCCAAATAAGCCTTGAAACCGCTGCCAACGCCGCCGCCGGAATTTGGGTCCTTCACACGATTGAAAGGTGGTGCACCGGAATCCTGCGCAACATCGAGGAGAACATCCCCCATCACTCCGGCAATGCGACGCATGCCATCGTAGTTTAGTTTTTCCCATGTATCGCGGGGTGTGTGGTAGTCGTCGTGGGATCCCGTGAAGGCATTTAAAGTGGGAACACCTTGCACGTAGAACGATGTCGAGTCGGTCGGCAAATAAGGATCTGCCTGAACAACGACTCGCAGATCGTGGCGCATGCTGGTCTGTTCGATCAGGCCCGGCCACCGGGAACTCGCAGCAACCGACTGCATGGTGACCGCGTCACGAAGGCGGCCAACCATATCGAGGTTTAAGGCTGCCGATAAAGCAGGATAAATCGTCCCGCCGCTGCGCGCTGCCAAGTCTTTGGTGAAATGCGACGAACCAATCAAACCAAGCTCTTCTCCGGACCAAAGCGCAAAAATAATATCGCGTCCGAGTTCGCCGCGTTGCGCCTGATCCATCGTCACGACATTTTGTGCGATCTCCAAAACCGATGCGACACCAGAGGCATTGTCGTCGGCCCCTGAAAAGATTCCCTTGCCGGCTTCGCTGCCCAAGTGGTCCACGTGAGCACCGATTAAAACACTGCCCGTCACCGGGGCCCGGCATGGATAATTGGCGGCCTTAAGGCGCGCTAAAACATTGCGTCCCGTGCGCTTTTCTTGCAGCACTTGCGTTTTTCCGCTGATCTTCACGGGCAAGTCAAACCCTTGACTGAGCTCGCCCCCATCGAGGGCATCCTGCAAGGACTTCAGATTTTTATCAGACCCAGCAAAAAGACCCTGGGCCGCATCATCTGTTAACGAGATCCCGCCCAAGCTCATCGCTGCAGCCGAAGCGTCCATCCGCAGGTTGATCAGTTGATCGGTAACGCCAGAATTCGGCCCATGAACAAAGATGATGCCCTTTGCGCCGCGGTCCCTGGCATACATGGCCTTTTGGCGCATGCTGGCAAACTGGTTCAAGTACTGCTTGCGAGGGACGCTCAAATTTTCTGGCACAAAGCGAAAGGCAATGACCCATTTGTCTTTGACATCCAGATGAACAAACGAATCATACGCCTCACCATTCGGATCGCTGAGGTTGCCATTTCCAGACGCCGCAGCCGGAGCAACGATTCCGTAACCAGCAAAAACCACCGTTTCATTTTCCAGCGTCGCATCCGAAGAAAATGCAAGCGGACGCCAGTCCCGATTCATCTCAAGGGCTGTTGCACCGGCTGACAAGCGGTTCTCAGCACCGGCCTTCACCCCTGCTGTAAATTCAAAACTTTGAAAGTAAGTTCCATGGTCACCAGCCGGTTCAAGTCCAAGGCGCGCAAAAACTTCTGCACCGTATTCCGTGGCAAGCGTCTCACCCGGAGTTCCAGTCAGGCGACCATCGAGGGCGGGAGAACTCAAATACTTCACGTGGGCGCGCAAGTCTGCGGTGGTGATTTCTTTGCTAAACGCGGCCAGCTTTGGTTTGCGCACGGGCAAGTTCAACGCGGCCCGGGCGGCTGCATCGTTCCACTCCGAAATAAAGATCTGAGAAACTTTTTCTGCCGTCCGGTTGGACGTCCATGAAAGGTGTTCGCCATCCGGAGTGAATACCGGCAAGCCATCAAAACCGTCGGTCCAAGTCACGCGGACTGGCTCGTGTTGGCCGGCCGCATCGACCACGTAAAGTTCAAAGTTGCGGTGGCCTTCCAAGTTGGAAGCAAAAATCAAATAATCGCCGGTCGGGTGAAAGTATGGTGCCCACGACATTTTCCCAAGGCGTGACAACTGACGTTTGTCCGTGCCGTTCACATTCATCGTCCAGATTTCAGCCGTTGATCCATCTTCACTGAAATGACGCCACGTGATTTTCTGGCCATCACTGGAAAAAAATGGGCCGCCGTCGTAGCCGGCTTCGCTGGTCAAACGCACAACACCGGTGCCGTCGGCGTTCATGATGTAAATGTCCATCCAGCCCGACGGATTTTTTTCAAATGCCGCGCGCTGCTCATCCGTCAGGTCATCCGTAAATCCAGTGCGATTGCTGGCAAAGGCAATCTTCTGGCCGTCCGGGGACCAACTGGCTTCGGCATCGTAACCCGGCTCTGTCGTCAATTGACGCATATTGCGTCCGTTCGTGTCAGTTTCGAAAATGTCGTATTGGTCGTCAAAATCCCAAGCGTAGCTGCCCTGTCCCCCAGTCCGGCGCCGTTCGAATTCCTGTTCCTGCTTGGCTTTGGCCTCGGGATCAAGATGGCTCGACGCAAACAGGACTTTCGTTTTCGAAGGATGAATCCACGCGCAAGTTGTCCGCCCGGTTCCGGGCGACATCCGCTTGCTCTTCCCGGTGGCCAAGTCCAGCAGGTAAATCTGGTAAAACGGATTCTCGGCTTCACGTTCGCTCTGGAAAATCATCATGGAACCGTCTTGGCTGAAGTAGCCTTCGCCGGATCTGGCACCAGCAAAAGTCAGCTGGCGGGTCCCAGTCAGGAAAGTTGTTTCAGCACCCGACTTCACCGTTGCCGGCGCATCATGAATGGAAGATGTGGGGGCAGGCTGGGAGGCGTCAGATGCCACGGCAGGCGATTCTTCGGCGTGGAACGGGTGGATTTTTCCGCGCCATGCAGGCCCGGCACCCAGGGTGGGCGATGCTGACAAAACAAGGAAAACACTTGTCCCAATTGCAACGATACGACCCGGTTGATTCAAAGCCACGGTAGCGCCCCCATTCTTGAAGATTTCAAGAGTTTGCAGGAGATTAGCTGCACGCTAAAGGCTGGTGCAACCCTATTTTTAATTGAGCTTTGTCAGACCAAAGAGTTCTTGATGACAAATGTTGAGCCAATTAGTAAACAACAGCCCAACCAGGAGACGAGCGGAAGCCTGTGAACATCACATCCAAAAGCCGTTATGCCCTCAAAATCATGATGGATTTAGCCCATTACAGCCCGCTTCCAAGCCCGCTTCCAGGCCCGCTTCCTGGCCTTCTGGCAACGACGCTTGAAAACGGTTCTGCCACGGGAAAAACACCTGGGTCCGCCATCATCCGCAGAAATGACATCGCCCGGCGTCAGGGCATCCCGACCGAGTATCTGGACCAGATCATGATGCGCCTACGTGGGGCCAACCTGGTGGACAGCGTTCGCGGGCGAGCCGGTGGGTACCGCCTGGGTCGCAGCGCCGAGTCCATCACCTTATGGGACGTATTTGCCTCCGTTGAAGACAGCATATTTCCCGTCGAATGCGTCGCCCACGGCGACCGGTGCGGCTTTGAAAACTCCTGCATCACCCGCGGGCCCTGGACCGAGATCTTTGAATCAATGCAGGCACCGCTGATTAAAATGACATTGGCAGATGCGACCTTCCGGTGGGCGGACGAACACCGGATGTGTCCCGCTGGCGGTATCCGCGAATGCCGGGGAGGCTAAGACCCATGACTGAAACGAATCAGAAACCCACGCCAAAGCCCCCAAAACCAGAACTGACATCCAAGGATGTCCAGCTGACGGACCGTGAATATAAATACGGATTCGTGACCGACGTGGAAGTCGAGGAATTTCCCAAAGGGTTGGACGAAGGTATTGTCCGTCGCCTTTCAGCCGTTAAAAACGAACCAGACTTTGTACTGGAGTTTCGCCTCAAGGCCTTCCGCCATTGGCAAACGATGACGGAACCCAAATGGGCTCATGTCGCCTACAGTGAAATTGACTACCAAAACCTGCGTTACTACTCCGCGCCAAAAAAACGCGGCGAAGGTCCCAAGAGCCTCGACGAAATCGACAAGGAAATCCTTGATACCTTCAATCGCCTTGGCATTCCCCTCACGGAACAAAAACGCCTGACCGGCGTCGCCGTCGATGCCGTATTTGACAGCGTCTCGGTGGGCACAACCCATCAGGATGTCCTGAAAGAGCACGGCGTGATGTTTTGCTCCATTTCCGAAGCGATTCGAGAACACCCCGAACTTGTCAAAAAATACATGGGCTCGGTTGTCCCATACAAAGACAACTACTTTGCGGCATTGAATTCGGCTGTCTTCACCGACGGCTCGTTTGTTTACATTCCAAAAGGAGTCCGCTGCCCCTTGGAACTGTCCACCTACTTCCGGATTAATGCTGCGGAAACGGGACAGTTTGAACGCACGCTCATCATCGCCGAAGAGGGCAGCCACGTCAGTTATCTTGAAGGCTGCACGGCCCCAATGCGCGATGAAAACCAACTCCATGCAGCCGTGGTGGAACTCGTGGCGCTGGACAATGCCGAGATCAAATACTCCACCGTGCAAAACTGGTACGCCGGCGATAAAGAAGGCAAGGGCGGCATCTACAACTTCGTGACCAAACGGGGCATTTGCGCGGGACATCATTCCAAAATCTCCTGGACCCAAGTGGAAACGGGGTCGGCCATCACCTGGAAATACCCGAGTGTGATCCTCAAGGGCGACCATTCGATTGGCGAATTTTACTCGGTCGCCCTGACCAATAATAAAATGCAAGCCGACACCGGTACAAAGATGATTCACATTGGACGCAATACCCGCAGCCGGATCGTTTCAAAGGGTATTTCTGCCGACCAGTCGATCAACAGCTACCGCGGCCAAGTCAAGATCATGCCCTCGGCCGAAGGCGCGCGAAACCATTCCCAGTGCGACTCCCTGCTCGTCGGCGACCGCTGCTCGGCCAACACTTTTCCGTACATTGAAGTCAAAAATAAGACGGCCACCGTGGAGCACGAGGCCACCACATCAAAAATCAGTTCGGAACAAATTTTTTATTTAAAGTCCCGCGGTATCAATGAGGAGGGCGCCATCAGCCTTCTTCTCAATGGTTTCTGCAAGGAAGTCTTCAAAGAATTGCCATTGGAATTTTCCGTGGAGGCTGTTCGCCTCCTTGAAATGAAACTCGAAGGAAGTGTGGGCTGAAGCAATGCAAACCTCGACGATAAAAAACTCAACGCCGCAAAACTCGAATTTGGATACGATCCTGACGGTCAAAGGCCTCAAGGCCAAAGTGGCTGACTCAGACAAGCAGATCATCCGGGGCATTGACCTGACGATCAACGCCGGTGAAGTCCACGCCATCATGGGACCAAACGGATCCGGCAAAAGCACCCTCAGCAAAATCCTGGCCGGTCATCCTGATTATGAAGTCACGGCCGGAACGGTCGATCTGGAAGTAAATTTCCGCCAGAAAAACCTGCTCGAAATGTTGCCCGAAGAACGAGCCCGCAACGGCGTTTTCCTGGCCTATCAATATCCCGTCGAGATTCCTGGCGTTTCCAACGCTGAATTTCTGCGTGCGGCCTTCAATGAAATTTGCAAGCATCAAGGCGCCGATGAAATGGACCCCCTTGAGTTTGATGACTTCCTGAAGACGAAATTGAAATTCCTCGGCATGAGCGAGGCGTTCATCTCGCGCGCCGTCAACGTGGATTTTTCTGGCGGCGAAAAGAAACGCAATGAGATTTTGCAGATGGCGGTCTTGGCACCGCGCTTGGCCATCCTCGATGAAACAGATTCAGGCTTGGATGTCGACAGCCTGCGCATCGTATCCGACGGGGTTAATAAACTGCGGACGAAAAATAACGCCGTGGTTTTGATCACCCACTACCAGCGCATCCTCAATTATATTGTCCCGGATCGGGTTCATGTCCTTTACAAGGGCCAGATCATCAAGTCAGGCGACAAGTCCTTGGCGCTGCAAATTGAAGAACAGGGCTACGACGCGCTGATCAAAGATTACCAGACGTCTCAGGAAACTCCTGCCGGCGGGAGTTTACAGGGATGACAACGTCTGGTTCTTTTCTGGATTCCCTGAAGAACCACCGCGCGGAACCACCACGCGTGGCTGCACCGGCGTGGCTGAAGGCCATTCAAGAAGACGCCTGGCAAAAAGCGGTAACGGCAGGACTTCCGACGACGCGCCATGAATCGTATCGCTATACGAGCCTGCGCCCCTTGGCGGGTCTGACCGCAACTTTTGCGCCGGAATCCCCGTGGGAATTTCTTTCCGACGAGGCTGGCAACCGCCTTCGTGAATTGCTTGACCCGGCCGGGCTCAATCTCGTTTTTGTGGACGGGACTTTCGTTCACGAGCTTTCGGGAGCCGGTCCAGAAGTCGACCTGAATGGCGAGAAAAACTGGTCCCTTTATGACGCGGTTCATGTCGAAGACCTGAGAGAAGCCCTTCGCGGCCCATCTGCAGAGGTGGTCCAATCAATCCTTCAAGACATCGCCGCGGCCCGTAGTAAATTACCCGTGCCCCTGGCCCACGTTGCCCCGCAGGAAACGACGTTGGAGCACCTCGGCAGCGCTTTCATGAATGACGGCGTCGTGATTCACATCGGCGAAGATTGCGTCGTACCGGTACCCATCCGCCTCGTTCACGCCCAATCGGGACGGGCCACCGTTGGGTTCACGCGGCACTTGATCCTTGGCGGCGCCGCATCGAGTTCCCGGATCAGCGAAACTTATCTCAGCCTTGGCCATCTGAATAACACCAAAGTCACGCCGGCTCTGCCTGACGACACAACGCCGCGCGCTTGTTTCAGCGAGACGTCCGTCATCATGGGCCCTAATAGCACGCTCCGGCACGACCGGGTTTTGGCGTCCGGCGCCAGCCTGCACTTTGGCAGCACAAATGTGACCCTTGCCGCTGGGGCAAAATATCACGCACTGGCCCTCAACTTGAACAGCCGCATTGGCCGCCACGACATCACGGCGATGATCGAGGGCGAGGGTGCCGACGTGATCCTCGACGGTTTAACCACAGGCCAGGACGAACAAGTGTTGGACACCCATTCGGTGATCGATCACCGGGTCCCCAACACCACGAGCCGGCAGGTTTACAAAAGTATCTTAAAAGACAAATCGCGCGTCGTATTCTCTGGAAAGATTTTTGTCCGACGTGGTGCTCAAAAGACGGTAGCACATCAGCAGTCAAAATCGTTGTTGCTCAGCAGCGATGCCGAAATCGATACCAAGCCACAGCTTGAAATCGAAGCCGACGACGTCCGCTGCGCCCACGGCGCAACCGTTGCACAACTTAACCAAGACGAGATGTTTTACCTTCGCAGCCGCGGAATTCCCCATGCCAAGGCCGAGGCCATGCTTTGCGACGCTTTTGCCGCAGAAATCTGGCAGTCGGCAGAGGACCCATGGTTGGAATCCCTGACGAAGAATGAATTGGCGGGATTTTTTAAATGAGCCAAAAGACGTTAAATTCCAGCCTTTCCAAACTGGACCTTGATGCCATCCGGCGTGATTTCCCCATTTTATCGCGCCAGGTTCGCGACGGAAAAAATCTGGTCTATCTGGACAATGCTGCGACCACACTCAAACCACGGCAGGTTCTGGACGTCGTATACGACCACTATGCCTACGGCGCATCAAACATCCACCGCGGCGTCCATTTTCTGAGTGAAGAGGCAACGAAATTTTATGAGGGCGCACGTGAAACCGTTCGCCGGTTTATCAATGCCCGGGAAACGGCAGAAGTCATTTTCACGTCAGGGACGACTTCTGCAATCAATCTGGTCGCAAAAAGCTGGGGGCGGAAAAACATTTCTGCCGGCGATGAAATCGTCATCACCCACATGGAACATCACGCAAATATTGTTCCATGGCAGATGCTCCGCGAGGAAACAGGCTGCATTCTGAAAATCGCGCCCATCAACTACCGCGGCGAACTCGACATGGCTGCGTTTGAATCCTTGATCACGCCACGCACCAAAATGGTGGCCGCAGTTTATACATCAAATTCCCTTGGGACTATCAACCCCGTGCGCGACATCATTCGCCTTGCCAAGAGTCATGGTGCGGCAGTCCTTCTTGATGCGGCCCAAACCGTTGCCCACGCAAAAGTCGATGTTCAGAGCCTCGATTGTGATTTCCTCGTTTTTTCCGGACACAAACTTTTTGCCACATCGGGTGTTGGAGTTCTTTACGGAAAGCGTGATGTCCTTGAGGCCATGCCGCCTTTAATGGGCGGTGGCGACATGATCAAAAGCGTGACGTTTGAAAAGACGACCTATGCTGGCCTGCCCGCACGCTTGGAGGCCGGAACCCCGGCCATTGGCGGCGCCATCGGACTTGGGGCTGCGATCGACTACATCCAAAAAATCGGATTCGAAGCGATTGCCAATCAGGAAAAAGATCTGCTCGCCTATGCGACCGGTTTGCTGTCTGAACTTCCAGGAATTCGCCTCATCGGAACCGCAGAGGAAAAGGCTGCCATCATTTCCTTTGTTGTCGACGGCATTCATCCTCACGACATGGGCACGTTGCTGGATGCAGAAGGAGTCGCCGTTCGCGCTGGCCACCATTGCACTCAGCCAATCATGACGCGATTCAAAATCCCGGCCACAACAAGAGCGTCTTTTTCCTTTTACAACACCCGGGCCGATGCCGATGCCTTGGTCCACGCCGTCAAAAAAGCCATCGAGGTTTTCGCATGACCACCCAAGACCTTTACCAGCAGGTGATCATCGAGCATCACAAAAAGCCCCGCAACTTTCGCAAGATCGAAAAGCCCTCCCACAAGGCCGAGGGATTCAATCCACTGTGCGGCGATCATTTGTGGGTCTACATGAACGTCAACGAGGCAGGCACGATTGACGACATCAGCTTTGAAGGCGATGGGTGCGCAATCAGCAAAGCTTCGGCATCAATGATGACCCAGAACTTAAAGGGCAAGACTGTTGCGGAAGCCAATGCGATCTTTCACGACTTTCACAAAATGGTTTTGGGCCAGTTGAACCCCGAGACAGATGCGAACGTCTTGGGCCGCCTCGCGATCTTTTCCGGCATTTGGAAATACCCTGCCCGCGTCAAGTGCGCTGCGTTGGCATGGCATACAATGAACGGCGCACTGAGCAACGAAGCCACCATTTCTACGGAATGAAATCCCATGACGACTGCAAACTATAAAGTCATTACCCAGGGCACCCCAAATCCAAACGCCCTGAAGTTCATCACGGCAAAAGACGTGAAGGCAAAAGGCAAGGTTTCATACAGCCACCCTGCGGAGTGCCTGAATGTGCCACTCGCTGCCGGGCTTTTGGGTGTGCCTCACATCACCCAGGTTCATTTCTTTGAAAACGTTATCACCGTCACCCAAGACGGCATCGGTGACTGGCCTGCGATCGAAGAGGCCGTGATCCACACCATCCAGGAACTTCTACCCGCCCACAATCCCGACTTTGCGGTGGACGAGATTAAGTCCCGCGCCCACATGACGCCGGAAATGGTCCAAATCGAGGAGATCCTGGACCGTACGATCAGGCCCGGACTCCAGGCAGACGGCGGCGACATCGAAGTGCTGGAATTCACCAATAATCTGCTTATCGTTCGTTACGAAGGCGCATGCGGCAGCTGCCCGAGCGCCCAGACGGCTACCCTGGACGGCATCACCGGCATCTTGCGCCACGAATACCATCCAGACATCCGCATTGAGGCGGTTTAAGCCTCCCTGCAACTTCGCCCAGCGGCCACCTTCACGGCCTTTGTGAGTCTCTACGCCTTTGGAAGAGACGCACTGTCCTGTGGAAAAGCGCAAACAACACTGAATCCTGCTCCTTCAACATTCCGGGTGCGAATCGTCCCACCAATGCGTTGGAGCAGATCACGGACAATGGAAAGGCCATAGCCGCTTACCTCGGTATCCATCTCAACCCCACCATCCACCGTAAAAAATTTCTCGAAAATATTTTTCAAAGAAGTGTTGCCAACACCTGTGCCGTGGTCCGTCACGGTGAGCTCCACAAAACCCGGCAGGCTCGACCAACAAATATCTATGACAGGATTAAGTCCAGAGTGAAGCAATGCGTTTCTAACCAAGTTCGACAGAACTATCTCAACCAATTGCTCATCGACAAACAGCAATGAAACCCGAAAATCGCTCGAAACTTTGGCCTGCCTTTCCACGATCAATGCGGAGAGGTTTTCCAGAACCGTCGCATTGATTTCCTCCAACGAAACCCATCGGGATTTCGAAGAACTTATCTTGGGATCATTCGAAGCCCTCAAAATACTTTGAATCGCAAAACTCATGCGATCCACATTTCTAACAATTGCCTCAAGAAAACCCTTTTCATCTGCACCCAGATTACCGCTCCGATTCATCAAAGTTTCCGCGAATCCACGTATTGACGTCAGCGGAGTTTTTAACTCGTGAGAAATTGACACAATCGTGCCCAACCTGCGTTTCTCCACGTCGCCTACGTCGGATTTTTCCTGAAAAAGAAAGATCACACCGACAGCCTCACCAGTTTTCCTGGCAAGAGGTAACACAAACACAGAGTAGTCGACGTTGACTCCATCCTTTTTATTCAGACTGATGTCAAACGACGTCGAAACCTGAGACTTGAGGGCCCCGGAAAACGCTTCCAGCAACTCTTGGTTCTTAAAAAACCGTGACGCCGAGCGATCGACACCTTTAACAACGTCCGGGAACATATTGAGAAAATGTTGATTGTACCAGGCAACGTTACCTTCACGATCGTACCCGACAACCGCGTCCGACAACCGGGCAAAGAGCAATGCTTGATCGGTATCACGTGCCACAAGCTCATTTTTCGCATCGACAACACCTTGCTGCATGGCGTCAAATGCAGAGAAAAGATCCTTCCACTCACCGAACCCGGCGACATCTAATGACGCTTTCGTTGACGTGATTTTTACTGCAGGAAGCTTGATACTTTGTGTTTTATCCAATAATTCGCGCATCGGCCGAAGCTGTAAATATATGCCGCTGACCAGAAAAAAAACCCAGACCATCCCGACAACAAAAATCACCGCGAAGGCCAACCTGTCAAATTTCCACAGGGCCTGTTTGAGCGCACTCATCGAGACGGCAATACGAACGATAAACCCATCTTCCGGAGCCACCAGCGCCGTATACAAAAACTCTTCTTTTTTTGTGTCACTGAAACGTTGCGATTCGCCAAAGCCATTTTCTTTTATGGCCTGTATAACTTCCGGGCGATTCAGATGGTTATCCATCTTCGCTGGGTCAGCGTTGGAGTCACATGACACCCGCCCATCCATCCCGATCAATGTGATCCGGGCATCGGTTAAAGAACGGAACTCCGAACACGCATCCCGTTTTGCTGTGTTGGGCGGACGCAACGCCACTCGAATTAAATTCAGATTTATTCTGGACTGAGCCCTGACACCTGAAATCAATTCTTCGTAAAAGTGCTGGTGACTCCACAGCGCCGCTGCAACGCCAACCGAAGTCGTCAAAAAAACGTTAAGGGCAAAAATCAACAAAAAGACGCGCCGCGGAAAAGTCGATTTCTTTTCCATTATTTTGAACTCAATCGAAAATGATAGCCAAAACCGCGGGTAGTCTCAACGCGATTGAATTTGCCGAGTTTTTTACGCAAGGTGTAAACGTGGGTGTCTATGGTTCGAAGAGAAACATTCACTCCCGAACCGCGACAGAGGATTATCAAATCTTCTCTACTCAACACATTGCCCGCAGTCTGAGCCAGTTCAGCCAGGATGGAAAATTCTGTTTTCGTCAATGAAATCGATTTCCCTTTGCACTTGACGATCCTGCGCCGCAGAAAAATCTCGAGCCCATCAAACTCCAGTACTTCTGGCCCATTCTTTTGAATTTTGCTCATCGAAGTCAGGTTTAAAACATTTTGAACGCGCGATATGAGGACTGAGATGGCAAATGGTTTAGAGATGAAATCAACGACCCCCAACTGAAATGCCGTAAGTTCGTCTTCGACAGTGTCTTTTGCAGTCAACATGATCGCAGGGATTTTGTTTGGATTTTTCGATAGCAGGTCTATCCCGGACAGACCGTCCGGCAACATCCAGTCCAGAACCATGACATCGAACGTTTGCGTTTTAAGCAATTCCTCTGCGGCATCAAAATCATGGACGTCGACAACAACGTGCCCAGCCGAAGTCAGGTTGTGGCTGACGAGGCGCGCGATATCCAAGTCATCTTCGACCACTAAAATCGTAGACACAACAAATGACCTCCGTGCCTGAATCCAACACGACACCGCCCCAACACAAACCAAGGACTAAAATACCATAAATCATCATAAAATCGGTGGATTGACCTTTGCCTAAACTTGACTAGATCTTGACTTAACAAGTCCATGAATTGACCGCTCTTACTCTTTAGAGAAAACAGGAGCGGCAGTATCAGAGGATACCCTCGATGACCCATGTGACCAAAAAATTCAGCTACTTCGCGGATGCCGTAAGCATCATGGGTAAGATTGTTGCTGCTTATACCTTGTCGGTCTTTGGGCTCGTTTCAGCGGCGCAGGGCGCACCATTGCTCGGTCCAAATTTTTCAGATGCATATTCGACCTTTTCAGCACCTTTCGAGTTCATCGTCGTCCCGGGCTCGGGCGCTCCGGACTTAAAAGAATTCCGCTACATGATTACGGAGAATGCGAAGGAACCAGTCGGAGTGCTGACATGCCAGAATGGCACGGTACTGCAGAGCAATCCCGTCGACAACGGTTTCGGCCGTCTCATGTATCCGCCAATCTTAACCCCAAGAACGTCGCGGAACATGGTAACCTCAACCATTTCCGTCATTTCTTGCAGCACGATTCCGGGCAATGATTCGCCAGTGGCGTGGGCTTGGTTCGAATATAACGGACCACCGGTGGCCCAGGCGGGACAACTGGCCGCACCTGTTCTCTTACCGGCTTCGAAGTCCTTCAACGCGACATTTAATCTGAGCGTTACTCAAAGCTCGGTTAACTCTGACTTCAAAGAATTTCGTTACACTCAAACTGAAACAACGACTCTGCCAGTGGCTCCGGCAAACTGCACGTCAGGGAAACCCGTGCCTTCCAACGGACGAATCGCAATTACCAAGACAACCTCTGTTTCTGTGATTGCATGCGGAGAAACCACGGGTAATAAATCTTCAGCCACCACTGCAACTTACATCCTCGACAAGACCCCGCCGACCGTGGGTGTAACAGGTCCGTTTGCAATCGATGGCACGACACCTCTGGCTTTGGCAAACAACGTATCGACGATCACCTACAAAATGACTTTCACGGGCGCAGACACAATCGCCTCCAACAGCGTTCTTGCCTCAAAAATCACGCTGAAGGGATCCAGTGTGGCCAACATCACCGTCACTGGTTCCGGAGCCACTGAAAGAATTCTGACGCTGAGCAATGTCACTGGCGACGGCACTGCAACCGTCATCGTAGTCGCAAGCGGCGCGGCCTCTGACTCCGCCGGCAATATTTCTACCGTCATAGAAAAAACCTTTGCGCTCGATAACACCGCGCCTACGGCGACCAGCATGTCCATCAACGATACCGCTGCTCAAACCAATGCCCCCGCGGTGACGCTGAAACTAGCCGCCACTGGCGCATCCCAGATGTACATCACCAACACCGCCGGCTGCGCCAGCGGCGGATCCTACGAAACCTATGCCACATCGAAACCATGGACCTTGGGCCAGACCAACGCCACCGCAACCGTCTATGTCAAATTCAAGGACGCTGCGGGCAACGAAAGCGACTGTATCAGTGACACCATCATCCACGACAACACGAAACCCACGTTCACCGTCAGTGGACCATCGCAAGCTTACGCAAACCCATCTTCAATCGTAACCTACACTGTGACTTACACAGGAGCCACGAGGGCCATCACCCTTGCCCCGAAAGACATCACACTCAACTCTAGTAGCGACACCCAGGGAAAATTCGCCTCAGCCGTTATCAAAGTCACACCGGATCCAGGAGTTGGCTGCAATCCTGGACCATGCTCGGTCGCGCCAGATCCAATGAAGAAGCTTGTGGCCCTCTCAGGTTTCAAAAATAACGGGACCCTTGGCATATCCATCGCTGCCAACTCTGCGTCAGATTGGGCGGGAAATTTTGCGGCTGCAGGCACACAAGACAGCGCAACTGTTATCGTCGACACCGGTATCCCAACGATCACCGTCAGCGATCCATCCCTCGCCACCGCAAGAGAGGGCTCTACGGTGACGTATACGATAACTTATAGTGGTGTTACGGATGTCACCCTGGCCAATTCACACATCACTTTGAAAAAAGATGGAACGGCGAACGCAATTTTCGATGTCTCGGGCACAGGCACCACCGGAACCGTGACTCGTACCGTGACCCTTTCTAGTTTCACGGGCAAGGGCGGGATCACAATACAGATCTTGAAAGATACGGCCAGTGATGACGCGGGAAACAAGGCCCCCGCGCCCAAAGCCATCAAGGCCTTCAAGGTTGACGCCGCGATCCCGACCATCTTCGTCGGCAACCCATCCCTTGCCGATGCCAAGGCCGATTCTACGGTGACTTACCGCGTCACTTATTCACGGGTTAGCAATGTCACCCTTGCCAATTCAGATGTCGTATTGATTAAAACGGGGACGGCTAACGCGACCTACAATGTGACATCTGAAGAGGGTTCTGGCTCAGGCACGACTCGTACCGAAATTAGAACGGTGACCCTGTCTGGTTTCACAGGCGACGGCACCATTAAGATCAAAATTCTGAGAGGCACGGCATCGGATAATGTAGGCGTCTTTGCAACCGAAACGACTGCTGATAAAACCTTTACGGTCGATAACACGGCACCTGGCACCCCGCTTGTGCCTGCTTCAATTAACTTTAATGCCGCATTTAATGTCAAACCTACCCAAGCCAAAGCCGCCGACTCTTCCTTTAAAGAACTTCGCTACGCCATCGCATCCGGAACGTCCGCCACGGCCCCCGCCGATTGTGCTTCCGGATCGTTGTTCGGTCCTCGCATCGGGATCGTGATCCCTGCCGCCACAACATCGGTAGCCGTGATTGCTTGCGACCGTGCAGGCAACAAATCTCTGCCAACCACGGCAACCTATACATTAGATATCACGCCACCGACGATCGCCGTCAGCGCGCCGTCGGTCACGGAAGCCACGCCTGCGACGGTTGCCGTCACCTATACCGTTACCTACTCAGGGGCTGATAAAATCACCTTGAGCAGTGCCAACATCAAACGGGAATACACCGGAAACGCATGGACTAACCTCGCACCCACTGTTTCGATGGATACGGCCCTCCCGCCTGATCCGATGAAAAGGATCGTTACCCTAAAGTCGTTCAGGGGAACTGGCACCCTCGGGATTTCGATTGCGCCAGGCACTGCAGAGGACAATGCAGGAAACAAGGCACCACAACTGTCCCCGAGCGTCAGCCCGACGTTCATTGTCTCCTCCACCACAAGTGTTACGGGACCTGCCACAATCACCGCAATTTCTTTGGCATTGCCAACTGGTACAGGTCGATCGGGTGCCGAAACCGTTCTGAGTTTTACCGTGACCACATCCAAGGCGATTACGACCGGCCTGACAGCCCAGACCAAGCTGCCATTTAAAATCGGTACCACTGAAAAACTAGCCGTCTACGCGAGCGGCAGCGGAACCAGCAGCCTGACCTTCAATTACACGACGGCATCCGGAGACAACGGACTGGTGGCTTGGGCCGCAGGACAATTGCGGGGCGGATCGCTTGGGACCGGCACCGGAGTGGAATTGAATCCGACGTTTACGTTGGGAACAACGCTGAGGACCATCGACACGACGCCACCAGCGGATCCAACCGTTACTGCCAACCAGACTTTTACGAGCGGTATAAAGGCAACCATCAGTGAGAGCACGATCGCTTCTGATGCAAAAGAATTTCGATACGCACTCGATCAAATTTCTATGTTGAATTGCTCCACGACTGCAGAGGCTGTTAACATCAGCGCGATTCCTTCACCACCACGCTCGAACCCGGCACCGGCAAAGTTGGAGATACCGATTTCAGGATCATTCTCTCCACTGCGCGCCATAATTTGTGATACCGCCGGAAACGCTTCGGGCATTGTAAGCAGGACCTATACCAACGCCGCCCCGACGCCAACGGTAACTTCTATTTCACCAAATACTGGCAACACGGCGGGTGGCACGAGCGTTACCCTCACAGGCACTAACTTGACTGGAGCAACGGCGGTCACCGTTGGTGGGATTGCGGCGACCAATGTCACTGTCGTTAACGCAACCACAATCACTGCGGTCACTGCTGCTGGCGGTACCGCAGGTGCTGCGAGTGTTTTAGTCACCACCCCTGGTGGAACCAACGCCGCAAACACGCTGTTTACTTGGACGATACCACCGCCAACGGTAACTTCTATTTCACCAAATACTGGCATCACGGCGGGTGGCACGAGCGTTACCCTCACAGGCACCAACTTGACTGGAGTAACGGCGGTCACCATTGGTGGGATTGCGGCGACCAATGTCACCGTGGTGAACGCAACCACAATCACTGCGGT
>Ga0214919_10005448_pt1 | contig 18077 bp, 11 predicted proteins | sample LL1503_MetaG_FD_177994 | JGI IMG/M metagenome (GOLD analysis project Ga0214919, IMG submission 177994) | Freshwater microbial communities from Lake Lanier, Atlanta, Georgia, United States - LL-1503 | ecosystem: Environmental > Aquatic > Freshwater > Lake | place: USA: Georgia | collected...
CTGGTGATATTCAAGACGTTAATATTACTATTGATGAATATCCTATGGATGAGTACGGATATCCAACAACACCAACCAACTCTGAAAGTTATTTCTTTCAAATGGGTAGTGGATGGTTTGAACAAACACCTCAACACAGAGCCCCTGAAGAGGTCGACCTTACAAACAGTGTTTTTGTTGGTAACAATCCAAACTACCAAACAGTATTGTTACCGTATTCGTATGGTCAAGAATATTTGAATAGATATCGTAAGTTTCCTTTCATGGATTTGGGTTATACATTAAGAGAAACAATTGATAATAATAAAAGTTGGGTTGATAATGAGATTGGTATTAGAACAAATCTTGATGGTAATTTTAATGCGAGATATTATGTGTCGGACGAAAGATTAGTATTAAACGTTAAAAATGTTGATTTATTCTTAAATCCTGGCCAAGGTATCGCTTATGACATATGGTTTATGTCTAGACAATATAATTACCCAATCCCTAATGAAGGGATGAATTACGTAACACCCACACCGTGTGACCCAAAACCATATAGTCCTTATCCAAGTAGGGGTGGAGTAGATTGGACGGAAATCAATCCACAACCTAAAAGAAAAACTTTCTTTGAATTCGCTCAAACATTTTGGTTAAACACAATTAACGTTAGAAATAGACAATTTTCTTCTAACGGTAAAACAGGGGGGTACCCAACTTTAGAATCTATTTTTTGGAGATACCTACAATCAAATGAAACTATAGGAATTCCAAACGACAATTTCTCATATAAAACTATGATGGAATATGTTAATGGATTAGGAGATTATTGGATACGATTAGTTGAACAAATGGTTCCTGCAACAACAATTTGGAATACGGGGGTCAGACTTGAAAACTCAATCTTCCATAGACAAAAATTTGTTTGGAGAAGGCAAGAGGGATGTCAATTAATGAAAGTGCCTTGTAAACCATGTTCTATCACTTCAAATTTATTTTCACATGATTGTCCGTTAGAAACTGTTGAATGTCCTATTTATCCATGGACTAATCACCCAACTATAACAACTTTTAACGGAGTATTAGGACAATTGATGACCAATTATTTGGATGAGAATGGATATATTTTAAATGATTGTGATTTTAACGGAATGACTAGTGAATGGTTTGTTGATTTACAAATTGACGATATAACGGTTGTAAAATACCCGTTCTTTAATGGTATTGGTTATAGTAGTCCAATTTATAGTGTGCCAACAGGAACAACGTATAATGATGGTCTTTTAATTGCTTTAGAGAGTTTAAAAGATTACGGTTATGATTATTATTTAACAACTACTGATACCGTAGTGTTATCTAATCAAGTGTGTACGGTGTCAGAACAAGGTATCAATTTTAAATTGAATATCGGAATAAACTTTAATATTTTATGTAATTAATGTCGTGTATTTTATCATATACTATAAGCATAACAGGTGACTGTTTAAATGATTTATCAGGAGCGTTTAGTCTTGATATTGTAGGAACTGCTCCCGACTACACAATACAGTGGATTAGCCCTTATACGGGGACTACATCATTAGGGGCGGGGGTTGTTAATTACTCTGAATCAGGATTATCAGGAGGGACATACACTTTTAATATTATTGATAGTTGTTTTCCGACAAATACTATCTTGCCCGTTAATGTTTACATCTCAACGGGAACATGCGTTAGTATCACAAGTCAAACAAATACTTTATGTGGTTTAGACAATGGTTCTATTACCGCAACAACATCTAATTTATATGATACGGGTAGTTTTTATTTATATGAAATGTCGTCAGGGTATATTACGTCAGGTACAAGTTTAAGTTCTTCATATAGTTTTGGAAGTTTATCGGCAGGAACTTATTATGTTGTTGGAGACGATGGTGGTGGATGTACTGGTAAATCAGAAACATGTATTATCAAAGACTCACTTCCACTTGAGATTGGTTTATATGTTGTAAATGATGCAGGTTGTGCGGTTAATTCGGGTTCGATACATATAACAGGATTAACAGGGACACCTCCTTATACTTATTTATGGTCACCAGATGGTCAAACAACTCAATCAATAACAGGGTTAACTGCGGGACCATATATTATTACCGTAACCGATAGTTCAGGTTGTGTACAAAGTAGTGGAGTAACTGTGTCAACAGTTCCTCATGTTGGATTGGGGGCTTTCACGGTTGAAAGTCCATCTTGTTTTTCTGCTGATGGAGAAGTGACAATAACAATAACAGGTGGAACCGCACCATATTATTATTCAGGTTCTAATGGAACGGTTGCGGTTAGTTTCGCAACAACATATACCTTTACGGGGTTATCTTCAGGTGTATTTAGTGTACAAGTAACTGATGCGGGGTTATGTAATTTCACATCTTCCACTTCACTATTAACTCCAGGAGGACTTTCGGTAACATCGGTTAATATAACTAATTCAGTATGTAATAATACTTCAGGTAAAATACAAGTAACCATTTTTGGTGGTTCGGCGCCATACACGTATACTTTAACAGATTCATTAGGTAATTCTACAGTAATTACAGGTAGTTTTACCTCATGGACATTTAATGGATTGTCTTCGGGTGATTATACTCTAACAATATCTGATATGGGACCATGCGTGTTTACACATACCTATACTATTAATAATGTTGAGTTGTTTAATTTATCAATTGAGACTACAGGTACTACTTGTAATTTAGTTGATGGTGCGGTTACATTGAATATTACGTCAGGAGGAACCGCCCCATATCATTATGAAATTGATGGTGGTACAGTGTTCAGTAGTGATTTATCTTACACATTTACAGATTTACCTTCAGGCAATTATACGGCAACGGTGACCGATAATGGAGGTTGCGCCCAAATAGTACCATTCACCATCAATAATTCAAGTACAGTTGATTTTGTTTTAGTTGGAGTCGACTCAACTAACGGAACTAATGGAACAATAAGTACATTTATTACAAGTGGAGAGCCCCCTTTTATTTTAGACTGGAGTTCAAATGTTAATGGACAAACAGGATTAACTATTAATACGTTATCTGCGGGAACGTATACATTAACTGTTATTGATGATAATGGATGTGTTCAAACAAGAGACATCATAATTAATGGATTCAATGTACTATCTTCCTATCAAACATTTAATATTTGTGATGACGATTTCATGAATACGGGACAAACCGTTAGAAAAGGTCCACAACAAATGTTAACCGAAGGATTTTACGATTTAACTAGCGGTGATACCAATTGTTTATTACAACAAACAATATTTTATGCCGAAGTGACGGTTAGTGGTGGTACTCAAAACCATCCTTTCTATACGGGGACAACATTAAATGACTATCCTTTAGATAGTTTGTTTTACGATGCGGTAAAAGAAATCTTATTATCTTATGAAGGTGTTGGAGAAGTTCTTTTAGATTATTTAAATAACATAATAACCATTAATACTGACTGTAATTCAAAAATATCATTAATTGATGTGGATGTTAAAATTGCTTTAAAAATATCTTACGATATCGATTGCCAAAGTTGTGGCACACCACCTGTTGTGTCATATAACTGTGTATACAATCACAGTTTGGGAATGGATAATTGTGTAGAAATACAAGGGACTGGAGGTACATATCAAACATTAATAGAATGTCAAACTAATTGTCCTACACAATTTATTTCAACGTGGGATACATCACTTGGCGATGGTCAACCAACAGTAACCCTACCTATATACAATGGTGGAACTTATAACTTCACAGTTAATTGGGGAGATGGAACTGTTGAAACCGTAACATCTTATACACAAGGGGTTCATACATATGTTTCAGGTGGAACATACACCATAACCATAATAGGAACAATCGAAGGATTCAACTTTTTTCAAGTCAATAATGATGTTGAAAAAATCACATCTGTCATTCAATGGGGACCACTTAATGTTGGTAATCTTGGAAATTATTTCAATTCATGTTATTACTTAACATTAGACTCTGTGTCAGACGTGTTAAACTTAACAGGTACTGATAATTTAAGTGGCATGTTTTATAGTTGCGCCTCATTAATAACAATCAATAGAGTTAATGAATGGGATGTTTCTAATGTGATTTATATGAATAGTATGTTTGAACTCGCAACATCATTCGACCAAACCTTAAATTTATGGGATGTTTCTAATGTGATTTATATGAATAGTATGTTCGCAGGAAATAAAAACAACCCCATGATATTCAACGGGAACATCAGTTCGTGGAATGTTTATGGAGTAACCGACATGAATCTTATGTTTTCAAATGCGACATCATTCAATCAAAACATCGGTTCATGGAATGTTTCTAATGTAACTGATATGACGGGAATGTTTAATGCTGCAACATCATTCAACCAAGACATCAGTTTATGGAATGTTTCTAATGTAACTAATATGACGGGAATGTTTAATGATGCAACATCATTCAACCAAGACATCAGTTTATGGAATGTTTCTAATGTAACTGATATGAGTCATATGTTTAGACTTGCAACATCATTCAATCAACCATTAAATTTATGGAATGTTTCTAGTGTAACTAATATGTATAGGATGTTCTCTAATGCAACATTATTCAATCAAGACATCAGTTCATGGAATGTTTCTAGTGTAACCAATATGACATATTTCATGAACGGAAAATCTTTTTCAGATTATTCAACAACAAATCTTGACGCGATTTACAACACATGGTCAACATTAACGCTACAACCAAATGTGAATATTAATTTTGGAACGATTAAATATACTTTAGGTGGTTCTGCTGGTAAATTAATATTAGAAACCCCCCCAAACAATTGGATTATAACGGATGGTGGTATTTAATCTAAGATATTCAAAGGTAAACAATTGAGATAATAAGTGGAACAGGTTACAACACCACAAGACAACTCAATAGTAACTTCGTTAATAGGTTGTTGTGATTAATTGGTGGGATTGCTCTTTCCAATGTTACCATAAAGTTTCATTAGTTTAAGAGATTCTTTGTAATTTTTTTCTAATCTATCTAATTCCTTTTCGCTAACCCCTTTTTCGGCCGCCTCATCAAAAGCTTTTTGAGATTCCACAACTAATTTAGAAATTGTTTTAAGTAGTTTCATATCTAATAAATATACTCCAACTCACCATTTATTAAGATTAAATGTTTTATATATTTAAAACAAACTCTATTATGACTCACGATTTAGTATTTGTAACCGCACAACCTGATGTACCATACTTTCATTGGCAGGTTAAAGTGTACTCATATAATTTTATTGAAATGGGTATTGACCCTAATCAAATCCATGTAATTTTTGCCATGGTTAATGGTAATACAGAACCAACAAAAGAATCTTTAGAACTTAAATCCATGGGAATTAATGTTCACCATTATTTAGATAATAGACATCAAAAACATTATATCCCAAACATTAAACCATTTTTAATACATAAATGGTTAGAACAATTTCCCAAATTTGGAAAATGTTTTTTCTTACATGATGCTGATATTATTTTTAGGGAACTACCTGACTTCGAAAGTTTGTTATCTGACGATATAACCTATTTATCCGACACTGTTGGGTACATTGGGTACAACTACATCAATGACTGTTGTAATAGATACGAGAAACATCACCCAACGTCAAATAAAGGACAGTTGATTCAAGAGATGGTAGATGTTGTTGGAGTATCGGTTGATTGTGTTAAATGTAACCAAGAAAACTCAGGAGGAGGTCAATATATTATAAAAAATACGGATTCATTTATATGGAATAAAATTTATGAAGATTGTACACCATTATATGACCAAATGATGAGTTATCAAAAAAGATTTCCAATAAGTCCAGGTGAGATTCAGTTTTGGACCGCTGAGATGTGGTCTTTATTATGGAATCTTTGGTATTTTGGAATTGAAACAAAAATAACAAATGAATTGGGGTTTTCTTGGGCAACTGATAATGTAACTATTTATGAGAAACAACCCATATTACATATGGCAGGGGTAACTCATGATTTAAAAGATACCAAGTTTTATAAAGGAGAATTCATCAACGTCAATCCTTTAAGTAAATTAAAAGAAAATATAAACTATTTTGATTTTGTGGATACGAATAGTTCGACAATAAAATACGTTGAGATAATGAAAAGGATTGTAGAAAATCAATTGTAAATGTATTTATCGTAAATGAGTAATAAGCCCCCATATAAAATCACAGGAGAAACCTCCTGTCTAACAACAGGTGTTAGCGATTGCGATGTAATCACACTATTTCAAATGGGTGTTGAGTGTAATATATCTCAACCAACACAACCTGAATCAACTGACGGAATTGCTTCGTTAATAATAACAGGAGGAACTCCTCCATATACCATTAGTTGGTCAAATGGGAGTGTTGGACCAACTATTTTTAATTTAAGTGCGGGGTCATATGGGGCAACAGTCATAGATTATTATGGAGATTTTACCGCCAATACAATTTGTACCTTAACAGGTATTACGCCAACAACTACCACAACAAGTACTAGTACGACTTCACCATATCCTAATGAATACGAATTGTGTATGGTTACAAACATGTTGGTACATGGAGTTTATGTTGAAACCCAAACACATTTTAATCCAAACGGAATATATGATGGAAAACCATCGTGGCTTTCTGATGACAGTCAACAATCGATAATTTGGGATACCGCTCAATCACAATGGTTAGTTTCTGCGGCAACGCCAACTCTATATGTGATATCAAATTTAAACCCAACATATCCACCGATTTATGGTAGTTGGTTCCTAATTGGTAATACAGGTAGCGTTATTGTTTATGAAGGTCTTTGTCAATCATTACCTGTTGAAGGTAAACTTAGACTCGGAGAAGGAATTACTCCTTTAACAATGAATGTGACTAAAAATCAAACTATTTGTGGATGTGATGGAGGAATTACAATAACTGCGAATGGAGGGAAACCACCTTATACATATTCTATTGATGCTGGACTGACATATAAAAACATGCCAATTTTTAATAATTTATGTTCAGGAACATATAATGTTCTTGTTGTGGATAATAATCAAATTATAACTAGCTCAAGTATCATTCTTAATTCACCATCAAAACCGACAACATATAATGTTAGTTTAAATACAACATCAAAAACGGTGGGAGCATCTAATAATAGTGTGACAAAACAATACGAAACAACTATTAATATAACACCACAACTACCTGACGGAGTATCTTTAACATTTAATATTAGTCATTTAAATGTTTCAAAATCATCACCAAATTCTGAATCATCAATATCTCAAAGTGATAGTGATTTAGTTATAAACAAGGAGTCTTTGAAACCAATTGTGGGGTTTGACGAATCTGAAACAAAAAGTATAATACCTGGATGTCAATCAAATAACGTTTATATTAAGTCAAATTCAAAACAATGGAACCAAATTACTATTAAGAATACTGACGTTTTACTTTTGACAACGGTAACATCCGTAACTAAAAATGAATCAATTAATTGTTATATCGGAACAAGTGATGAAAAATATTCAATAACAAATTTAAAATTATCAGGTTGTAATTGTTGTAGAGTAATTACCGCATAAAAAAGAAATATACATATTTATAGTCAATGGGATTTATAATAAAAAATACTGCAGGGTTAGTTAATACAAGATTAACCGATATTGGACGAGAAAAACTATCTCAAGGGAATTTTAATATCTCTTATTTCCAAGTTGGGGATAGTGAGGTTTCATATAATACCTTACCTACAAGTTATAATCAATTTGATACTGTAATATTAGAGCCGAGCTTCAACGCTCAAAATTCAAGTGGTATTCCTCAGTCAAATAAAAGTAATGTAAAATATCCTTATTATGTTGATGGAAGTGCGGGTAATACCTATGGAATTCCTTTTATGGATTCTCAGATAAGTCCTGTGTTTAATAGAGCGGTAATGAGAGGATTCTTTACAGGTAATACAAGTGCCGACACAATTAGTTGGAGTGCGTTAACTAATAATTTTTATACTATCAATGCCAACTACGTTGTTCAGATGAACTCATTAGTTGGAACCAATAAAATTACTCTTATTAATAACTCAAGTAATTCTGATTCGGTTAGAGAACCTGCGGTTGGAGACATTATTACAATTTATTATGATGGTAAAGGTATGGAAGATAGTTCTTGTACATACTACACGACTCCCACACCAACACCAACTACGACGCCAACCCAAACAATTACTCCTAGCTCAAGCCCGACTACATGTTATTGTGTGACAATCCCGGGATACGGTATTAGTGAGAGTCTTTGTACGGTTGACTATTTGGATTGTCAAGGAGGTTTAATTAGTGAAACATATTTGTTATCTACGGGAATTACGGTTTGTAGTTCCAGCCCAAATACTGTCTCAACTAATTGTATTTCACAGTTACCCGTAATTGGAGGACCTTGTTCATCGTCATTAGATTGTATAGGGTTTGCGGGACCTAACCCCACATCAACACCAACACCAACACCTACGTCTTCTAATTCGTTCCCTTGCGAGTCTCCAACACCTACCCCCACACCTTCTAAAACTCCTTGTTTGACACCGTCAACAAGTAGAGCGTGTCCACTACCACCACCGCCTGATTGTTTAGTCGATATTAGTAGTTGTTATGCGATGTTAACATATAAAATTGTTAATATTTGTTTAGGGGAAATAACTTTAGATAGGCCTACACCTAATTTTATAAATGTGACAAATGTTTGTTATGGTAGAGTGATAGTTTATCCTCCTAATATGACAACGATATATGATAGTATTACTCCTAGCCGTCATTGGAATGACAATGTCATTAATTTCGAATCGGTTTGTTATACTGACGAGTTTGACGTTAAAATTTGGAATATGAATATTCCATGGTCAGAAAATCCTGCAGGTCTAATCTCATCAATCAGTAAAGACTACACTAATTTTGGCTCAATTGCTTACTTAGGGACTAAAGAATATTTTGGTTATGCGTCAAGTAGTGGACAAACAGATAGTAGTTCTACATATTATTTTAACTCTTTTGGAGATAAGATTAATGTAAAACCCGAACAACAAAAGGCAATTGGAATCATCCATTATACAAATCAAACTGTGGATTTCTTCTACGGTGAAAAATTTGCATTAGAACCATTTGACACATCAAATCCTGCCGATACTACAGGTGAAGCAAGAAACTTTAAAGTACACATTCCTTGGTTAATGTGGCATAAAAATCCTGATTGTTGTAATGGACAAACATTTTGGGTTGACCCTCCAGGATTCGAAGACTTAAATCTTTTCCAAGTTCAATACCTTCAGTCAACTAAGAATGTTGATATGAATAACCCTGGTATGAGATATTACCATCTATGGGATACAAACGCAAACGCTAACGGTATTCCTAATAGAGTTGGTAAAGTCTTCCCTGACGATAAGTTGGTTATTATTGACGATGAGGAAATCATTGCGGCAATGTCTTACAAGTCAAATAGAAATTGGACATTACCATCACCTAAAATATCGTTAATTACGCCAAACACTTGTGGTAACGATAGTTCAACAGTTACAGGTATATTAACAGGTTTAACCGAATCATTGTATGTTACTTATAGATTAAGTAATACTGATTTATTTACAGATTCATTACACTGTAATTACTATTCCTTTATTCAAGGACCTAATATTGATTGTAGTCCGATTACATCACAGAATGTTGCGGTTAGATTTGGGGGAGAGTTCGGTTGTTTAAATCAACCTTTTTATCCAACAACAACCACAACTACAAGTCATTATTCTACAACAACAACTTCTACTACAGACCCAATTAGTACTACAACAACTTCTACTACAGACCCAATTAGTACAACGACAACAACATACAACCCTGTAACTACAACAACAACATCGATATGTCCGATATACTGTGACGTAATTCAAGGATTCTTGGCTAATAAGTTTGAAATTCTTTGTCAAAAAGTTGTTGGTAATGCAAGACCTAACTCATCTGAGTGGGTCGCAATTGATTTCACAAGTCAGTTAACATCAACGATGGTTAATGGTTATATTACTCAAGAAGGATTGACAGGTAATACATTTGTCATAACTCAACAAGAGTATGACGATGCTCCAACATACAACTTAAACACTTACATTCCATTAACCCCTGTAGGATATACAGGGACTTCTTTGAATTTTGGTGATGAGTATTATTTCTATGGTTCTTTGGAAACTGATATCCAAGCAACTATCTATGAAATGAAATATAAGATTAATTTAGGTCAAGCGGAATTCCAAACAACATCGAATCCAACATGGGTAAGTGGTAAACCTTCTTTCGTAAGTGAAATTGGTCTTTACGATTTAAACAAAAATCTTATGATTATATCAAAAATGCAATCTCCCGTTTTAAGACAGGGTATTCAACAGTTTTTGATTAAATTCGATATTTAACATATGAAAAAATCTATTAAAGAAAGTCCTAAGGTTCTTGGGCTTGATATCTCTACGAAGACTATAGGGTGGTCGTTATTTGACATTGGGAACCAAGAGTTACTTGAACTTACACACATATCACCTATACCAAAGCCAAAGGAAGAAAATAAAATAAAAGAATTACTTCTTAAGAGTGAAATCTTCAAAACCAAACTTTTAGATTATAAAGGATTGGGTATTACAAAGGTTATCATTGAGGAACCTTTAATGAATAGTAATAATGTGTACACCATACAAACGTTGTTAAGATTCAATACATTAGTTACCAAACAAATCTATGATGTATTAGGTATTGTACCCGACTATATCTCAACATACAACTCAAGAAAATTTGCTTTCCCTGAATTAGTTAGAGAGAATGACAAAGGTAAACATGTGTTATTCGGAGGATTACCAAAAGACATCGATAAGAAACAAATCATTTGGGATTTAGTTGCCAAAAGAGAACCACAAATTGTTTGGGGTTATACAAAAAACAATACCCTTAAGAAAGAAAATTTTGACCAATCAGATGCTTATTGTTGTGTTCTTGGTTTTATGAATCAAGAAGGTCTTTGGAGATAATATCTGTTAAATAACTGATAAATTTGAATATCGTCTTTTTAGACGATATTTTTGTTTTTATGGAGGACAAGTTCCCCACACAGGTCTAAGTAATACCCATGAAGTTGCTCCAGTATCAAAATTTGATGGTGATAAAGGTATTAATGTAACACACCAATGACTTAAATTTTGATTGAATGATGTTGCACTATTGAACATATAACTCATATCAGTTACACTAGAAACATTCCAAACATATAATGATTTATTGAATGAGGTCGCATTATGGAACATAGCAGTCATATCAGTTACATTAGAAACATTCCACGAAATAATGTCTTCATTGAATGAGGTCGCATTAGAGAACATATTATTCATATTAGTTACATTAGAAACATTCCATAAATATAATTGTTGATTGAATGATGTTGCAACAAAGAACATACCCTCCATATTAGTTACATTAGAAACATTCCACGAATTTAATGGTCGATTGAATGATGGAGCCTCTGAGAACATATAACTCATATCGGTTACATTACTTACGTTCCAACTTCCAATTGGTTGATTGAATGATGACGCCCCATCAAACATACTCATCATATTAGTTACACTAGAAACATTCCATAAATATAGTGGTAGATTGAATGATGTCGCATGATAAAACATAAATCCCATATTAGTTACACTAGAAACATTCCACGAATTTAATGGTTGATTGAATGATGTTGAATTAGAGAACATATAACTCATATTAGTTACATTACTTACGTTCCAACTTCCAATTGGTTGATTGAATGATGATGCAATATAGAACATCGCATACATATTAGTTACACCAGAAACAGTCCAAGAATTTAATGGTTGATTGAATAATGTTGCATTAGAGAACATATTACTCATATTAGTTACATTAGAAACACTCCAAGAATTTAATGGTTGATTGAATAATGTTGCATTATAGAACATACCCGTCATATTAGTTACGATAGAAACATTCCATGAACTGATGTCTTGATTGAATGATGTGTCACGAAACATAGACGCCATATTAGTTACGCTAGAAACATTCCATAAATTTAATGGTTGGTCGAATGATGTTGCAGTATAGAACATATAACTCATATCAGTTACACTAGAAACATTCCACGAATTTAATGGTTGATTGAATGTGTTTGCATTTAGAAACATTGCATTCATATCAGTTACACCATAAACAGTCCATGAACTGATGTCTTGATTGAATGATGTTGCGTTACGAAACATATTATTCATGTCAGTTACACCACTTACGTTCCATCCTCCAATTGGTTGATTGAATGAGGTTGCATAATAGAACATACCCCCCATATTAGTTACACTAGAAACATTCCACGAATTTAATGGTTGATTGAATGATGTTGCACTATTGAACATATTGACCATATTGGTAACATTAGAAACACTCCAAGAATTTAATGCTTGATTGAATGATGTCGCATTATAGAACATATGACTCATATTAGTCACATTAGAAACATTCCATGAATTCATGTTATTTACAGTTGTCAATGACGTACATGAATAAAACATGCCATATAATGAGTTGATGCCAACCAAATTCAATGTATCCGTAACACTAGTTAAAACAAGGTTAGAACACTGATAAAATTGGTAACCACTATTACTTATTTTTAAAGGACCCCATTGAGTTACTTCTATAATTTTAACACTATCCGAAGGACCTGTACCAAATGAAAATTCTTGTATTACACCGTATATTGTTATTGTATAATCACCAGGTGTTGTATAGGAATGAACCCTATTTGCGTATGAGTTAACTGATGAGCTACTATCGCCCCAATCAATTATTCCACTATAAGTTCCGGATACATCATAAGGTAAAGTTATAGATTCAACTGGTGTTGTTGTTCTCCAAATTGAAATAAATGGTGGTTGTGGGGTGACACTTGGGGTAATAGTTGGTGTCGGTGTTGGAGTTGGGGTAGGACAAATTCCATATACTGATACTGTCATATAATAAGTTGCATCCCCACCTGGAGTCCAAGTACCAACAGGATATGCTCCTGTTATTGAAGCGATATATCCGGAAAATAAATCTCCTAAATTTATTGTAAAATACCAAATATTATCAAAAGAACTCCACCAAACATACATTCCATTAACAATATAATAAGGTTGACCGTTATAGAATCCTGAGTATGATGCCGTTTCTGAGGTAGTATTTGGTTCAAGATAATATGTAAAACATATTGTTGGTTCCATAGTAGGTGTTACGGTAGGGGTCATTGTATTAGTAGGAGTGTTAGTAGGAGTTTCAGTGTTAGTCGGAGTAATTGTATTAGTCGGAGTAATTGTATTAGTTGGAGTAATTGTATTAGTCGGAGTATTAGTCGGAGTAATTGTATTAGTAGGTGTGATGGTATTAGTAGGAGTGTTAGTGGGAGTTTCAGTGTTAGTCGGAGTAATTGTATTAGTCGGAGTAATTGTATTAGTCGGAGTAATTGTATTAGTAGGTGTGATGGTATTAGTTGGTGTTATTGTTGGGGTAACGGTATTAATTGGCGTTGGAGATGGTAATTGACAATCAAATATCTCAAATCTTTCACACCCATCCCCCGATATTATTTTAATTCCAACCGCAGGTGCCGTATTAAATTGAATAGGTAAAAAAATCGTATTTGTTGGTGGAACAGTTGTCACAATAGTTGCGATTATTATACAGTTATTACCATACACATCACAAGCATAAATCGAATAAGGGATTGATATACTACCTGTTATGACTGTTAATTCTATTGATGTCATTTCTTTATATTATGGGAAACATGACGCACAATCACCAACTAATGTTATTGTAATAATATTAGTTGAACTATATACGAATGGTGTTGTTAATGAACAGAATTGTGGAGTTGTTGTGTAATTATTAATTGTGATAACCTGTTGAACATTATTACAATCAGTATACCCCATATACACGTTTGAGAGGGATAATCCGCCCGGTAAATTAGGACCACCATTTGATACTATATAACAATTACATGTTACTGGAGGACAGACTCCGTCAACACATATCCCAAGTTTTGTAATACTATATGGGTATAAACTAGTTGTTGTCGGTGTTGTTAATGAACAAACGTATGTTGGTATTGATTTTGCACTTGTTGCGATTGTTACCGACCCGTTACAGTTAATATAATCAAATGTTGTTGATTCATCCGCAATTAATTCATAACAAAAACAAGGTATTCCGCTTGGAGTTGGTGTCATTGTTGGGGTTGGGGTTGGTGTAGAACTAGGTATAACGTCACATAATACGCATTCACCTAAGTTTGAATATCCTGTTGGACCATCAATTAGTTCAATGGTGTTAACACCGATTATATTATTATTTATACCGACAAATGAAATACATTTAAGTACTCCATCAACATATGCTTTAAAAATCATAAACTCAGTTAATGTGTCACCTGAAGGAGTTGGAACTAATTCTGTTGTATAATACATCATACCTGTAACACAGTCTTGGAATTGTTTACTACTTGGGCAACTAATGTGACCTTCAAGAGTTGTGAAAGAAACATCACCTAATACATTACAAGGCCTTATTATTATACCTGAAGATGTTGGTGTCATGGTAGGTGTTGGGGTAGGCGTTGGGCTATAAGTATCAATTGTTGCATCAACACTAACCATTGAACAATAATTTGTTGAACTTGGGGTTACGGTCATTGTTGGCGTGATAGATGGTGTCGGGGTTGGTGATGGAGTCGGTTCAGCCATACAATCAAATATTGCGTCAAAATCAAAATCCATACAGGCAACTGTTGTTGTTGTGGTTGTTGGACACGACCCCTCAAAGAAAAATTCTTCACATAAGTCAGGACAGGTCGAAAAACATGGTGATTTACCTGATAAAAGACAACCACCCCCTAAACTATCTGATAAACACCATTGTTTATCTATTGTATTATAGTAGATAAAATAAGTTCCCGAACTACTAATCCAATAGGAATAACCATCGTAGTTACCGTCTAAGGTGTAGTTATCGTCATACGCGTTACCTGTATTGGTAATACAATAAGATGAATAACAAGGACCACAAGGTTCTGTAGTTGAACAAGGGCCTAAATCAGTTACGGTAATTGAATCTCCACAACTACCATATGGAACTGTTGCAGAACAAATATAATTGTTTGAACCAGTAAGACTTACCTCAACGGTAATACCTGTATCACAATCAGTATATAATACGTTACACGCAACATCGCCACCAATGTCTACTTGGTAACATTTACAACAAGGAATACATCCTACCTCCGCCGCACCCCATGAGGATAAACAATCATCACAATCATCAAATCCTAATAGATATTCTAAATAAACTTGGTTACCTAAAGCTAATAGAATGTCACTTTCAATACTAACAAATTCATAACAACCTTTAACTAAAGTATTGTTGATAGTACAATCGTTAGCATTTGTTAATTCGTTTACGCAAATAGTTCTACCTATTAGGTTCGGAGCAAATGTTGTGGTATCTCCTAAAATATGGAAAACGTCATTTGTACAACAACTACTAAATGAAAACGCTCGGGTATTTCCAGAGTATGTTGTTACAAGAGTAAAGGCGGGGTCTGGAGTAAAAGTTGATGAATCTGCGGTTATAAAGTATTTGGTCGCTCCACTAGGAACAACTACGTTACATACACTACTATTACAATCAGCAAATGATTGAGATATCGGAGAAAATGTACCATTATATAGTTTGTAGGCGTTACAACTCATAATAAACTTAGGGTTTCAATTACAGTACAATTATTATCGTCAACAATTTTTAAATTAAAGTCGTTTTGACTTGACATTATGGACGGAATTTCGAATACATATGGTGTTGACGAAATTGTGTCAATATATATACATGTAGTAATCGGATTATCACATAAATAAATGTCAAATGGTGCCGAGCCCGTAATAGTGTTGATTGTAATGTCTGTAGGCATTTTATTCTTTTTAGATAAATATAATGAACCCACAAAACTTGTGAAGATTGACTACTATTATTATATTTCTTATTTTTAGTCCATGTCTGATGATTCCGAAATTTTAATTGAGTTATTGACCGATGTTCTCGGTGACCCAAAACACCATTACGAAAGTAAGGGTCAGATAGCATTTGACTGCCCTGTTTGTGACGAAGATAGAAATAAGGGAAATCTTGAGATAAATTATTTTTCCCATGTTTATAAATGTTGGTCATGTGGTGATGTTAATGAAACTCACGGGTCATTGGGTAAGTTGTTCGACAAGTTTGGAAACAAAAAACAGAAGAAAGTTTATAATATCCTACAACCTGAAGAATTTAAACCTAAAGAAAAAAAGATAGTTAAATTAAAATTACCTGAAAGTTTCGTAACCTTTAAAGAATCAAGTCCCGTATATCCTGTGAGACGACAGGCGTATAACTATTTGAAAAACAGAGGAATTACGGATGACATTATTGAAAGATATGGGATGGGTTTTTGTGATAAAGGTAGTCACGCTGGTAGGATTATAGTACCGTCTTATGATAAAAATGGTGAGTTAAATTATTATATCGCTCGTAGTTGGGACCCTAACAGTAGAGCCAAATACAAAAATCCTGAGGCGGAAAAAGATAAGATACTATTCAATGAAAAGTTAATTGATTGGAAAAAAGACATATACATTGTTGAAGGGGTCTTTGATGGATTCTTCTTACTCAACAGTATTCCAATGTTAGGGAAACATATGAGTGAACTATTGTTTGGGGAATTATACAGTAAGGCAAAAAAGAAAATAATAATTGCGTTAGATGGTGACGCATATGAGAACGCTCTCAAACTATATCATGAATTAAATGGTGGTGATTTATATGGTAAAATTAAAATAGTGAAACTACCTAAAGATAAAGATGTCTGTGACTTGAAAGGACAGATTGATGAATATTATATAACGATTAGATGAAGATAGATTTAAATGAAGTCGCGAAAGAAATCAGAGAGATTTTAGAGAAAAGAAGATTAGAGTTAGATTTAACCTTTGTTGAAGATACTCATACTTACTACATGAAAGACTTGGATGGTAAAGTTAGAGATAACTACCCTTCGGTTAGTAAGGTAATGAAATATTTTTACGAGGAGTTTGACAGTGAAGGTATCTCTTTAAGAAAGGCTAAAGGAGACCCCGAAGTTCAACAACAATTACTTGATGAGTGGAAAGCGGCTGGAGACTACTCGACAAATATGGGTAGTAGAGTTCATTACCTGTTGGAAAAGAAAACTATTGAAATGTTTGGTTCTTATAAAGAAGTAAGACAACCCATTTTTGAATGCGATTTTACCCAAATACTTAAAAGTGACTCTATGGTTTCTGCTGGAACCGATTATTTAAACTTAATGGTAGAAAGAGGGGCGGTATTACTTGATACGGAGATTGTATTAGGTGACCCGGAATTATCTTACGTAGGTCAACCTGATAAAATGTGGTTAATTGAGAATAAAGATAAAACGGAAATTGGTTTAATCTGTACTGATTGGAAGAGTAACAAAAAAAAGAATTTTGAAGAAAGTCATTTTACAACAAGAATGAAGTACCCCTTTCAAAAACACCCAAACAATGCCTTAGGTCACTATTTTACACAATTACCGTTTTATGGGAAATTATTACTTAAAATGTTACAAGGTTCCAAATATGAAAACATCAAACTTTATGGATGTATTGTTGTTCTTGTTAAAGACACTGGTGACTATGAGGAATTCCGAGTCCCAAAAGAAGTCCAACAAACCATAATGGATATGGATATGAAAAAGTATTTGACTAAGTAAGGTCAAATGACTATATTTTAACATGGAAAGTAATATAACATTAGCGTGGGTATACACCACAACTTGGGACGGTGATTTCCCAAAAGGATTAACAATAAACTATATAATCAAATAAGATGGACGATATTTTAAAACCAAAAATTGACCTTAAA
>Ga0214919_10005449_pt1 | contig 18075 bp, 15 predicted proteins | sample LL1503_MetaG_FD_177994 | JGI IMG/M metagenome (GOLD analysis project Ga0214919, IMG submission 177994) | Freshwater microbial communities from Lake Lanier, Atlanta, Georgia, United States - LL-1503 | ecosystem: Environmental > Aquatic > Freshwater > Lake | place: USA: Georgia | collected...
GGCCAAGGCCTGGAGCCTGAGCTTTGGTTTCGCCGACTCGATTGCGGTCAACCTGCCCAACAGAATGTTCGAGCGCAGCGATCTGGTCGACCACATCCGCCAATGCCTGTCGGCCCATGGCTTGCCGCGCAACGCGATCCAGCTAGAAATCACCGAAACCGGCTTGATGAAGGACTTGCACAGGGTCATACCTTGCCTGCACCGCTTGGCCGAGGTCGGGGTCGAGGTATCGATCGACGATTTCGGCACGGGTTACTCGTCGCTGGCCTACCTGACCACTTTGCCGATTGCTGAGCTCAAAATCGACCACAGCTTTGTTCGAGACCTGGGGCTCACGCCGCAAAGCTCGGCAGTGGTCACGGCCATCGTCGCACTGGCACGCTCACTGGGTTTGCGGGTTGTCGCCGAAGGAGTCGAGAACTTGCGCCAGATGGAGGTTCTGGACCGATTGGGCTGCTTCTTGATGCAGGGCTTTCTGTTCAGTCGTCCCATGCCGCCCGACGAACTCGTGCATTGGGTGCGGCAGACGATCCTGCCAAGCGGGCTGCTTCGGTCCGACGACAGGGATCGCTTGACTCGACGATTGCGCCCTGAAGTCGACAAAGCCGACTGACGCTAAGCCTCAGGGTAGGCCTCAGTTCAAGCTGCCGGTGGGCGGCGATGCCAGATGATGGTTTTGGGGACCTGCGCGGCTGGCGATGCGGCCGGCGGTGAGCCGCAGCCGCCACAAGCACCGCAAGCGCTGTCCGGGGGGCTTTGTCGCAGCGGCAGTCGACGCAACAGCGCCAGCCGCCATGCCTGTGGCATCAGTGTCAGGCAGACATAGGCGCCGCAAACCCCGACGATGAAGATGACGATCAGTTCTTGCATCGCAGGCATTTCAGCTCGCGTCAGGCGCCCAGCCACAGCGTGGCGCGGTAGGTGACGAAGGCCGCGCCATAGGCCAGCGCAAACTGATATCCGGCCATCGCCAATGGGTAGCGCCAGCTGTTGGTTTCGCGCTTGACGGCGGCCAGCGTGGCAATGCACTGTGGCGCGAAGACATACCAGGCCAGCAGCGAGAAGGCCGTGGCGAGAGACCAGCTGTGGGCGATCATCGGTCCGAGTTGCGCGGCCATCGTGTCGCCTGCTGCAGACAGTGCGTAGACCGTGCCGAGAGCGCCCACCGCCACTTCACGCGCAGCCAGTCCAGGCACCAGTGCGATACAGATCTGCCAGTTGAAGCCTATCGGGGCAAAGAATTGCTGCAATAGATTGCCGAGTTGACCCGCAAAGCTGTATCGGATCGCGACCGCAGTGGCGCCATCGGGCGCTGCTGGGTAGCTTGCCAAGAACCACAGCACCACCATCAGCGCAAAGATGATGGTTCCCACGCGGCGCACGAATCCCTGCGCCCGCTCCCACAAGCCCAATGCCAAGGTTCGGGCGTCAGGCCAGCGATAAGGTGGCAACTCCAGCATCAGCGGCTGGTAGCGGTTCTTCAACCAGACCCGCTTGAACACCCAGGCCACTGCCATCGCCGATCCAACGCCGACGGCGTAGAGCGCAAACAACACCAGGCCGCGAAGATTGAAAGGCCCGACCGCGCGTTCGGGAACGAAGGCGCCGATCAGCAGTGCGTAGACCGGCAGGCGCGCCGAGCAGGTCATCAGCGGTGCCACCATGATGGTGGTGATCCGGTCGCGCCAGTTGGCGATGGTTCGGGTCGCCATGATGCCCGGAATAGCGCAGGCAAAGCTTGACAGCAGCGGGATGAAGGCTCGGCCCGACAAGCCGACCTGACCCATCAGCTTGTCAAGCAGGAAGGCTGCTCGGGGCAGGTAGCCGGAGTCTTCGAGCGCCAGGATGAAGGCGAACAGAATCAGGATCTGCGGCAAGAAGACCAGCACGCTGCCAGCACCGGCGATGGCGCCGTCCACCACCAGACTGCGCAACGGGCCGGCTGCTATCTGAGCCTGGGTCCAGTCGCCCAGCGATGCTATGCCACTGCGTATCAAGTCCATCGGCAGGTTGGCCCAGGAGAACAAGGCCTGGAAGATCACGAACAGCAAGCTGGCCAGGATCATCAGCCCCCAGACCGGATGCAGCACCCAGGTGTCGAGTTGCAGCTGTAATCGGTGCCTGGTCGGTGCCAGCGGCGCGGCGATGGCCAAGATGCGCCGCACCTCGTGTTGCAGTGCGGCTGCGCTGGCCGGCTGTGCTGGCGGCAATGTGACTGCCGGCGCATCCTGCCAAGTCGATGCCGGCAAAGTCCAGCGTGCCAGCTCATCGAGCAATTTGGCGTGACCATCGGCGCGCACAGCGACGGTCTCGACCACCGTGCATCCCAGTTCAGCAGCGAGCTTGACGCTGTCGACCGCCAAGCCACGGTCCCGCGCCATGTCAACCATGTTGAGCGCCACCAGCATCGGCCGCCCGAGTTGCTTGAGCTCGAGCACCAGCCGCAGGTTCAATCTAAGGTTGGTGGCGTCCACCACGGCGATCAGCGCGTCGGGCACGCCTTCGCCAGCGCGCCTGCCTTCGATCACCTCGAGCGTGACTTGCTCGTCAGGCGTGGCCGGTTGCAGGCTGTAGGTTCCAGGCAGGTCAATCACCGACACCATGCGACCGTTGGCCAGCCGGACTTGGCCTATCTTGCGTTCGACCGTGACCCCGGCGTAGTTGGCGACCTTCTGGCGGGCACCGGTGAGCAGGTTGAACAGCGCCGTCTTGCCGCAGTTCGGATTGCCTACCAAGGCGACGCTTCGCAGTTGCCCAGACTCCAAGGCATTGACGGCGTCGCTCATCGGGCGGACATCAGGCCAGGCGGGTGACCGAGATACATCGAGCCTCGAGCAAGCGCAGCGCGAACATCGTGTCGCCGACCACGACGGCCAGTGGTTCGCGCCCGCCCGGTCCCCGGCGCAGCACTTGCACCGCCTCACCAGGCAGAAAGCCCAGTTCGCCGAGCCTGCGCAATTGCTTGCTGTCGAGCGAGTTCCCGTCCGCCTGCACCTGGTTCACAGTGGCGCGGGCTCCATCGGGCAGGTCGCTGAGCAGGGTGGTCATGGCCGGGAATGAGAGAGAATCTAAATGCGATTCTCTCTCATTTCCGATGCCGGCGGGCCGATGCCTTGTCGCGATGGCTTGTGTTGGATCACGGCTGCCCACCGCTTGGCATGCACTCTGTTTGCAGCCTGAGCCGCTCCAATCCCCATGCACAGCTTGCTTGCGGGGCTATGAAGCAGGTCGACCGGGCCGGGTTTCAAAGCCCCGCGAGCAGCACCAAGGACTTCAAGACCTGCGGATCAGGTCAGGTGCGTTGTGACCGGGCATCGCGAGCCGACTGTCCTTGGTCAGGGCCAGCGCCTGGGTCGCGCCTTCGTGCTCCAGGATCTTGCTCATCACGGCCTTGCCGGCGGCATCGAAATACTCGCGGTTGTTGACCACGAATTCGCGCGACTCACGGTACTTCGCGAGCAGTCCGTTGACCTCGGGGATCACATAGCGTGCGACCAGATCCCAGCTGCGTTGGGTGTTCTCGCGGTTGGCCCAGTCATGCACGAAGCCTACCAGCGTGCCGAAGCCACCGGTCAGACCGATCAGCTTGTGGATTGCCGCCACCAGATCGTCGGGCGTGCCGATCACCGACGCCGCACCGGGCGTGAAAGCGACGTCGTCGACTGCGTCGTTGGGGGTCTTGTAGAACTTGGACCCGGGTCGCTGCAGCGTGCCGTGAATGTATTCATTGTTCCAGCGCTGCAATCCCGCGCCGGCTTCGATACGGGCTTGCTCGCGGGTCTCGGCGATGTGCCAGGACAGCAGCACCCGCCAGTCCTTGCGGTTGACCTGGTTGCCGTGCTTGCGCGCCGAGTCCTCGGCAAAGCTCCACTGCGTGGCGAGCGCGGCCAGGCCCTCGGTCGACGATGAGCCGATCGAGATCACGCCGGTGCCGTATTTGCCGGCCAGCGTCATGCCCGATGGGCTGATGGTCGAGGCCACGACCATCGGCATCTTTTCCTGCAACGGCAGCAGTTGCAGCTTGGCGTCCTTCAGGCGAAACCATTCGCAGTCGTAGCTGAAGCGGTCAGCGCCCTCGAGCAAGCGCTTGATCACGCCAAGGGCTTCGTCCTGGCGGTTGCGCTGCAACTGAGGCTCGATGTCCAAGGTGTGTGCATCCGATGCCAGCGCGCCCGGGCCTGAACCGAAGATCGCCCGCCCGCCCGTCATGTGGTCGAGCTGCACCATGCGCTGTGCGACATGGAAGGGGTGGTGATAGGGCAGCGAGATCACGCCAGTGCCCAGCTTGATGCGGTGGCTGTGTTCGCCGGCGGCGGCCAGGAACATCTCGGGCGATGCAATCGTCTCCCAGCCAGTCGAATGGTGTTCGCCGCACCAGAACTCGTCGTAGCCCAGGGCATCGAGCTGCGAGACCAGCGCGATGTCGCTGCGGTACTGCAACATCGGGCTCTCGCCTATCGGGTGATGTGGTGCCAGAAAGGCACCGAAGCGCATATGGGTCATCTTGTCTCCTAAGGGATCGTTTCGCGCCCGTCAAAACGAACACTCGGCGCGATTCTGTCAGGTTTGGTGTGGATTCGTCGGCGCGGCGTTTGCGGCTCGGGCCTGGCGGCGTGGCCAACAAAGCCGGGGTTCACGGTCCAGGCCTGCCAGACAGCGCTAAGCCGCCTGAGCCAGTTCGGCGCTCAGCCGCGCACGCAGCTCGCGCTTGAGAAACTTGCCGCTGGCATTGCGGGGCAGTGGGTCGGCCTCGAACCAGACATAGCGGGGCACCTTGTGTTTGGCCATCAAGGTCGTGCAATGGCCACGAAGGCCTTCAGCGCTGAGGCTTTCGCCAAGTTTGAGCACCACGGCGATGCCCACTTCCTCGCCCAAGCGTTCATCCGGTACCCCGAAAGCGCAGCATTCGGCTACAGCAGGGTGGCGGAAAACGCAGGCCTCGACCTCGGCGCAGTAGATGTTCTCGCCACCGCGCAGCACCATGTCTTTCTTGCGATCGACGATGTAGATGAAGCCATGTTCATCGATGCGCCCGATGTCGCCGGTTTGCAGCCAGCCGTCGACGATCGACGCGCTGGTAGCCTCGGGCCGGTTGAGGTAGCCTTTGATCACAGGCGAACCCTTGACCCAGATCTCACCGACTTCGCCGATGGCCAGCGTGCGACCCGCATCGTCCACGCACTTGACTTCCAGCGTCGGCACCGACGGGCCCGCACTGTCCGGGCGATCGACCAGAAAGTCTGCTGACACCGAGGTGATGATGCCGCTGGTCTCGGTCATGCCGTAACCGGTGCCGGGCCGCGCGGTCTTGATGCTGTTGTCGATCTTGGCCACCAGATCGGGTTGGAGTTGCGCGCCGCCTCCGCTCAAGGTCGTCAGGCTTGACGTGTCATGGCTGTCGAAGGCCGAGTGACTGATCAGCTCGCGCGCCATCATCGGCACGCCACTCATCGAGGTCACACGCTCGCGTTCGATGATTTTCAAGGCCTCGCCAGCATCCCAGCGGTACATCATCACCAGCGCGCCACCGCCGGCTGTGGTCAGGTAGGCGGCGCAGTTGTTGGCTGTCACATGGAACAGCGGTGTCGTGATCAGGGTCACCGGTATCGGCACGTCGGCGGCCTCAGGCGGTGCAACGCCGGTGGCACGGTGGACGGCCAAGGCTTGCGCGCGACCTGAGAACACCATGTTGAACAGGTTGGCAATGCAACTGCGATGGGTCAGCTGCGCGCCTTTGGGCCGGCCTGTCGTGCCAGAGGTGTAAAAAATGCACGCATCGGCGTCGGGGTCTATGGTCACCTCAGGCATTGCCGCCTTGAACGCGATCACGTCGGACCAGGGCACGGCCCCGGCTGGCGGCGCGGCCACACGCACCGTGACGAGGGTGATGCCGGCAACCATCTCGGGCCGCTCCTGCACCCGGGCCAAGCGCTCGCTGTCGAGGAACAGGAACTTGGGCGTTGAATCTTCGAGGGCGAAGGCCATTTCCTCGGCGATCCACCAGGCGTTCATGCCCACGACCGTGACGCCGATAGCCAGCCCAGCCCAGTAGATCAGCATCCATTCGGGGTAGTTGCGCATGCCGATGGCGATCCGGTCACCGGGTCGAACGCCTTGATGCCAAAGCCAAGCCGCTATGGAATCGACCTGGGCGTGGGACTGGGCATAGCTCAGCCGTTCGCCTTGGTAGATCAGGTAAGGCCGGTCTGAGAAGGCCGAGGTCGACAGCCAAAAGTCTCGGATGGTGGCCGGGGCATGTTTGAAACAGCGCAGAGTCTGACCCAGCACTTGCGTTTCAACGATTTCGAACGGTGACCCCTTGGCGATCAGTTCGGCGCGGGCCGTCATCAATTCAGCATAGTGCATGGTCTCTCCTAGGACGATCGGGAGATTGAACCCCAATAGGCCAGCCTGCGCAGCCCGGAATTGCCCTAGACCCGTCGTTTTCCGTTGGCTGCCGGCTGCACATCGGCGCGGTCGCGGCAGCGCAGCGCGCGGCGCGCAACACCTCCAACCGCCTTGGGTCAGCGCGACGCGAGTGCTTCGGGCGTGAGAATGACCCGACCGACGACCTTGCCGTGCTCCAGGTCGTTGAGCGCATCACCGGCTTCGTCGAAGCAGCGGCAGCTGATCGGCACCGGGCGGAAGCTCTTTTGCGCGACCATCGTCCACAGCGCCTGCAGCTCGGCCAAGTTGCCGATGTACGAGCCGACCCAGCTGATCCCGCGCATAGGCACCAGCGGGGTTGAGACCGTCACGTCGCCGCCGAACAGGCCAACCTGCACCAGTTGGCCGCCCTTGGTCAGCAAGTCCAGCCCGAGCTGCACCGTGCTGCCTGCGCCCACGCAGTCGATCACCGCCCAGACCGCGCCGCCGCAAGCCTGTTTCACGGCGTCTTGCGCGTCGGGCGCGTTGGGGTCGATCGCGGCCGACGCGCCGGCTTCGATTGCGGCAGCGCGGCGGCTGGCATCGGGCTCGACCACCACCGGCGCGCGCCCTCCGAGCTGGCCCAGCAGCGTCACTGCCATCAGTCCGACGCCGCCGGCGCCGATCACCACCACCGGCTCGTCGGCCAGCACCGAGGCGTCGATCTTGCCGATCGCGCTGTAGGCGGTCAGGCCTGAGCAGGCATAAGGGGCGGCCTGGGCCGGTGCCATGTCGCCGATGTCGATCAGGTAGCGGCCGTGCGGCACCATCACATGGCTGCTGTAGCCGCCCTGGCGAAACACACCCAGGAACCGGGGCTGCAGACAAAGATTCTCACGCCCGCGTTGGCAGACGCCGCAGCTGCCGCAGCCTATCCAGGGGTAGACCAGGACCTTCTGGCCCAGTCGCAGGCCTTGGGCTTCAGCGCCTAGCGCCACCACCTCGCCGACGATCTCGTGGCCTGGCGTCAGCGGCAGCGACACGCCGCGCTGTCCCATCTCCAGGCGCTTGCCGTGGCCCAGGTCGTAACCGCCTTGCCAGATGTGGACGTCGGAGTGGCAGACTCCGGCAGCCAGGGTTCGCAGCAAGACCTCCTGGCCTTGCGGTTGCGGGGTGGCGGTCTCGATGCGCTGCAAGGGCGCGCCGAAGGCGGTGACGGCTTGGCTGATCATGGGGATTCCTGGTGTGCGGACATTGGGGGATGAGCATGGCGACCTGGCCAGCACGGTGCCGGCGGCGCTGGACGTGATTGTGGACGCTGGCGATAGCTTGCGCGCAACCTGCTGTTCGCCGCAGTGCTCGTGTTCATGCCAACGACCCTCACCCTCAAGAATATTCTCGATGACGTTTACGAGGCATTGAAATCTGCTACCGCTGCGAACCGGGTTGTTTCATCGATGCAGCGCGCGAATTGTTCCGAGCCGAGCCGAGCCGACCCGAAACGCAGCGCGCCGGCGCTCTGGCGAAGTGAATTCCGCAATCTGCTCACCGGTTACCTTCGTCGGCGCGCGACAAGCTTGTCTCAGGCGTGCGAGCTGATGCGGCAAGCGGAAGCCGTGGTCGCGGATTCGGTGGCCGTGGACTCCGACACGGTTCTCGAGTTGGTCAGCGCCAGTCGCTGCACAGCTTATGATTGCCAATCATCGACGCTTGCGCTGGATCTCGAGCTTCCCTTGGTTACTGCCGAACGCAAAGTTCTTGATGCCTCTCCACGGATTGCAATGCCACTCCCGGACTGATCGCCTCACATGTCATCTTCGGCCAGCGCCCAGGCTTATGTCACGGATCCTCGCAACGAGTCGGTCCACGTCTATGTCAACGGCGAATTCGTTCCGCGCAGCGAAGCGAAGGTGTCGATCTTCGACGCGGGCTTCGGGCTCGGCGACGGCGTATGGGAAGGCCTGCGGCTTGTCAACGGCAGGCTGATCTGCCTCGACGAGCATCTCGATCGGCTGTACGAGGGCGCCAACGCCATACGGATCGACATCGGTCTCACCCGCGACGCCATGCAGCGGCTTCTGTTCGAGGCTCTCGAGCGCAACGCCATGAAGGACGGCGCGCATATCCGGCTGATGGTGACGCGCGGGACCAAGTCGACCGTGAACCAGGATCCGCGCTTCACGCTGGGCGGTGCGACCATAGTCATCGTCGCCGAATACAAGCAGCCCAACCCGGCGGCGAAGGAGCGAGGGTTGTCGCTCTTCACGTCGACCTTTCGCTGCAGCAGTCCCGACGTGTTCGACCTTCGCCTCAACTCGCACAGCCGCCTCAACCTGATCCAGGCGCTGATCCAGGCGATCGACGCCGGCGCCGACGAAGCGCTGATGCTCGATCCGCATGGTTTCGTCGCGAGTTGCAATTCGACCAATTTCTTCGTCGTCCGCAAGGGCGAGTTGTGGACCTCGACCGGTCGCTTCAACTTCAAGGGAATCACGCGTGGCAAGATCGTTGCCGCCGCGCGCGAGCGAGGCATGCCGGTGTTCGAAAAGGACTTCACGCTCGCCGAAACCTGGAGCGCCGATGAGGCGTTTGTCACCGGCACGCTGGGTGGCGTGACACCGGTGACGAAGATCGACGGCCGCACGATCGCTTACGGGAACCCCGGCGCATGGACTGGCAGGATCGCTGAGTGGTATCGAAGTGCTGTGATGGGGTAATGCTCGCTATCGCGTGCGCCTGCCGGAAGCGTTGCTGCGTTTCGGTCAGCGCGACCCTGGTGTCGCTGCGGCGATCATTCGGCAAGCGAGCGCGATCGAAAGTCTTACGCTCTCCACGCGCCCACCATGGCCGGTGATAAGTCGTTCAAACGCGTTTTTTTATGGTGTTGGGGCCGCGATGGCGGTGTCCAGGGCCTTAGGTCGAGGCTCTGAGTAGGGTCATTGTCGTTGATGGCGACTGGCCGAGTGCCTTTGACTCCGCTCTAAATCGCATGCCAGCGGTTTGAGTTGCGCGTTTACCGTGATGACTTGACCGCAATTTCGGGAACTTGAGAAGCCCGCGCATTCCCCGACCTGAAGCTGCCGGGTTCGACCGGCGAAACCAATCGCTGGAGCCTGCGTCCGCGCAGCGTGGTCGAGTGCGTCGCTGAAGGCGACACCGGCTGCCGGCGCAGATCGTCGCGGCCCTCGCCACCGGCCACAGCGTCGTCGCTCCGGATTCGACGGTCGACCGAAGCGCTGCGGAAACGCTCGGGCTCTGCACCGGCTGCACCGCTTCCTCGACTGAAAGGACCGATGCGATGCTCGTCGCCGGCTCGACAGCATTTGTCGGCGAGTGCCGCCGCCGCATCGCCGCGCAGGGCGGTCCGATCGTTCCGGTGATCGTGCGCGACGCGGCGCGTCATAAGGCGAAGGCCGTTACATTAGCGAGCGGTTGCTGATCGAAAGCTTGGTAACAGTCAACACGACAGCATCCTGCGGAAATGCCGAGCTGCTCGCGGCAACGAACTGAGGTCGACTCGGGACAACTCGAAGCGGCCCCGACACACGGAGAACCCATGAAGCTACGTAACATCGTCATCTCGTTCGCGCTGGCGGCCGTCGCCGCGCTTGGCGTCGCGTCCGGCAGTGTCCAGGCCCAGTCGACGATGCAACAGATCAAGCAAAAGGGCGAGCTCCGCATCGGCGTCACGCCGGGCGAGCCGTGGTTCTTCAAGGACCCGGGCTCCGGCGACTGGAGCGGCATCGGCTACCGGATGGGCGTGCAGGTGGCGAAGGATCTTGGCGTAAAACCGGTCCTGGTCGAGACGACCTGGGGCAACGCGATTGCGGCGATCCAGGCCAACCAGATCGACGTGATGTTCGTCCTCGACCCGACCGACGAGCGCAAGAAGGCGATCGACTTTCCCGATTCGCCGTTCTTCTGGTACGCGCAGGGCGTGCTGCTCAAGGACGGGATGAACGTCAAGAACTGGTCCGAACTCGATCGCGAAGATGTGAAGATTGCGGTGACGCTCGGCACGGCGCCCGACCGCGAGCTGACCAAGCGTTTGCCGAAGGCGAAGATCGAGCGTTTCCAGAACATGGACGAAGCGATAGCTGCCTTCTATTCGGGCCGTGTCGACGCGGCGTCGTTCTACCACCCGGCGCTGGTGATGCAGCAAGCGCGCGTGAAGAAGGGCAAGGTGGTGATCCCCGAGCCCGTGATCGCCCTCGCGACGTCGGGCGGCATCCGGCGCGAGGACGACAAGTCGTTCCGCGACTTCCTCGACAAGGAGTTCGACAAGTATTACAAGTCCGGCGACACGCAGAAGTTCTACGAGGAGTTCTTGAAGTCGCGCAACATCGATCCGTCGAAGGCGCCGCCGATCGTCAAGGAGAAGTGGGTCAACTAGCGCTCGCGCGGCCAGCTTCGCGCGGTAGACGTCGACGGGCTTAAGGCAATGCCGTACCAGTGGGACTTTTCGGCCGTCTGGAGCCATTTCGACCTCCTGCTGGCCGGGCTCGTGGGCACGGTCCGGATCGCGCTGATCTCGATCGTGCTCGGCGTCATCGTCGGGATGGCACTCGCGCTGATGCGGTTGTCGCATCACAAGTGGCTGAGAGCGCCGGCGACCGTGTTCGTCGAGTTCTACCGGAATACCCCGCCGATCGTTCACTTCTTCTGGTTCTTTTATGCGCTGCCGATCCTGATCGGCCTCAACCTCGATCCGTATGCGGCCGCGGTGCTCGCGCTGTCGACGCAATCCGGCGCGTTCTATGCCGAAGTGTTCCGCGGCGGCATCGTTTCGGTCGAGCGCGGGCAGTGGGAAGCGGCGAGCGCGCTCGGGATGACGCGCCGGGCTGCATTGCGCAGGATCATCGTCCCGCAGGCGCTGCGCCGGATGGTCGCCCCGTTCGTCGAGCGTTCGTTCGAGCTGACCAAGACCACCGCGCTCGCCTCGTCGCTAGCTTATGCCGAACTGCTCTACCAGGCGCAGCAGGTCAACAGCATCACGTTCCGGCCGATGGAGACGTACACGACGATCGCCGTCATGTATTTCATTCTGCTGTTCACTGCGAGCAGCCTCGCGCGTGTCGCCGAACGCCGGCTTGCGCAGGCGGGCTGACATGGAGTACACGTGGGACTTCAAGGTCGTCACCGACAACTTCCACATCCTGTTGCGCGGCGTCGGGCTGACGATCGAGTTGTGGGCAATCGCCTTCGCATTGGGACTTGTGCTTGGACTGGCGATCAGCCTTGGACTGCTGTCGGGCCGGCGCTGGCTGCGCTGGCCGGCGATCGGTTACGTCGAGGTATTTCGCAACACGCCGGTGCTGATCCAGCTCATCTGGTTTTACTACGCGTTCCCGATCGTGCTGGGACACCAACTCACGCCGGTCACCGCCGCCATCCTGGCATTGACGCTGAACACGTCCGCGTACTGCGCCGAGATCTTCCGCGCCGGCATCGAGTCGATCGCGCGCGGGCAATGGGAAGCGGCGAAAGCGCTGGGGATGACATGGAGGACCAGCCTCTTGCGGATCATCCTGCCGCAGGTGGGCAAGCGGATGTTGCCGGCATTCACCAATCGGGCGATCGAGTTGGCGAAAGTCACGTCGCTCGCGTCGGTTCTGGCCGTGCACGAGATCATGTACCAGGGGCGATTGCTGTCGTCCACGTACTATCGGCCGCTGGAGATTCTGACCGTCGTCGCACTGGTGTATTTCGTGCTGATCTATCCCGGAAGCTGGCTGTCGTCGCGGCTGGAGCGGCGGCTCGCGGCGCGGGATTGATGGTCGACATTCCTACCGGCGCCTTTGCAAAGCTGACATGACCGACACGCTGATCGAGATTCGCAACCTGCACAAGTACTTCGGCGCGCTGGAGGTGCTGAAAGGCATCGACATCGACGTCCGGCGCGGCGAGCGGATCGCAATCATTGGCTCTAGCGGATCGGGGAAGAGCACGCTCCTTCGCTGCATCAACTTCATGGAGATGCCTACCAGTGGAACGATCGCGCTCGATGGCGTCACGCTCGGGACCCCCCGCAAGGGCAGTGGCGGCACTGTCGCATCAGCCGAGCGCGTCTATTCCGAGCGCGAGCTGTGCGGCGTCCGCGAGCGCGTCGGGATGGTTTTCCAGCAGTTCAACCTGTTTCCGCACATGACCGCGCTGCAGAATGTCATGGAAGGGATGATCACCGTCCGAGGCCGGCCGGCGAACGAGGCGCGCGATCGTGCATTGTCGGAACTGGCAAAGGTCGGGCTCTCGGACAAGGTCGAGGTGTACCCCGGTAAGCTGTCCGGCGGCCAGCAGCAGCGCGTCGCGATCGCCCGCGCGCTGGCGATGGATCCCGAAGTACTGCTGTTCGACGAGCCCACGTCTTCGCTCGATCCCGAGCTTGTCGGCGAAGTGCTGCGCGTGATCCGTGCGCTCGCCGAAGAAGGGCGCACCATGCTGCTGGTCACGCACGAGGTCGGCTTCGCGTACCACTATGCCGACCGGATCCTGTTCCTGGCAGACGGTCGCATCCACGAGTCGGGGACGCCGGACGAAGTGCTGAAAAACCCGCGCGAAGAGCGCACGCGCAACTTCTTGGCGCGATTCACCGAATTCGGATTCTGACGGCGTGCAATATCTCGACGCCGACACCATCTGCAATCGCCTCGATTGGCCGACGATGATCGCGGCGCTCGAGCGCGCGCTGCCGGCGGACATCCACGCTTCGGTGCGCGTCAATCACCGGATCGACGTGCCGCTGATGCCGTCGGCATCGCTGTTGCTAATGGCTGCATGGCAGGTCGGCGACAAGATCGGCGTTCATCTCGATCTCGTCGGCGCGTTCAAGTCCGACATGCGCGAGACCGACGACGAAGCGATGCGCCGCGCCGATTGCATCGTCGACGACCACGCCGCGGCGCTGGCCGAGGGCGGCGACGTGGTGCAGGCTTTGCAGAGCGGCGCGATCAGCAACGACCGGATCGCCGAGGACCTGCGTGACCTGGTGACCGGAAAGATTGCAGGTCGCATGCGCGCCGATCAGATCACCGTGTTCAAGTCGGTCGGCTTCGCGCTCGAGGATCTTGCCGCGGCGAAGGTGGTCTGGGACGCCGATCCGCACGAGCCGCCTGGCTCGGCGCACTGATTCGGTCGTGCGCATCGTTCGCGCCGAGGTGCTCGAATATGTGCGCAAGCTCGATGGGCGCTCGTGGAATCCGGTCTCGCGCTGGACCGAGCGCCGCGCGCCGCTGCTGATCCTCGAGACCGACGAGGGCGTGCGCGGCTGCGGCGAGGCGTGGTCGAAGCAGGACGAGATCGGCGTTGTGCTGGCGGCGCTCGCGAGATCGTTGCGAACGAGTGTGGTGGGAAGATCGTTCCCCGACGGCGAGGCGATCGGGGCATTGCGCGACACCATGCCGTATGAGGACTGGGTCGGCGCCGCTGTCCTGAGCGCGATCGACATGGCGCTCTGGGACTTGCTGGCGCGCTCGCGACAGCAGCCATTGTGGCAGGCACTGGCGGGAACAGCCGACATCGGCAATGCTGTCGACGTCTATGCCAGCGGCGGCCTCTATCGCGACGGTGACAATACCGTCGATCTCGCCAGCGAGGTCGCGCGCTACCGCGGCGAAGGGTTTCGCAACGTCAAGATCAAGGTCGGCGGAATGTCGCTCGAGGACGATGTCGCGAGAATCAGCGCCGCGCGCGATGCGACTGGAAGCGATGGCGTGCTCTGGGTCGATGCGGTCAACCAGTTGCATGTGGGCAATGCGATCGGGTTCGCGCAAGCCTGGCGGCTGGCGGGAGCCGATGCGATCCAGGCGCCGGTGGCATTCGAGGATCACCCGGCAATGGCGCGCATCGGTCGAGCCGGCATTCCCGTCATCGCCGGAGAAGCGGCGTATGCCGAGCAGGCGTTTCTCGGGTTACTGGATGCCGCGCACGTGGCACTCCTGCAGGTCAATCTGGGGCTCTGCGGAGGCTTTACCGGCGCAAGCCGGATTGCTGCGCTGGCAGCATCGCGCGGGACACCCGTCACGGTGCAGGCACACGGGACCGCCGTCCTGCTCGACGCATCGTTGCATTGGGGTGCGGCAAGGGGCGTCCACAGTGTCGAGTTTCATCGGTTCCACGATCATTTGCGCGCAATGTTCGCTTCAACCCTCGGCGACATACGTGCAGGAGCGGTCGAATTGAGTTCATCGACTGCTACCCATCCAATCAGGCCAGGTGAGGTTCCGGGCGAAAGCTCCGCGATATCGTTGGTCGCCGGGATCGGTTCGGGGAGAATGCTTGACCGTAAAATCAAAACGGAACCATGATGGTGTAACACTCCATGCTGATGCCGCTGTGTGAAGCTCTCAAGTGTCACCGACAATCGAGGCCCAACACAGGCCGCAAAGCACAAGTCATCAATGGCCATCCAATGGTTTCCCGGCCACATGCATGTCACCCGCAAGGCGATCGCCGAGCGCATCAAGCTCGGCATCGATGTGGTGATCGAACTGTTGGACGCGCGGATGCCGGGCGCCAGCGCCAACCCCTTGCTGTCGAGCCTGACTGCCGGTAAACCCGCGCTCAAGCTGCTGAACAAGCAGGATCTGGCCGATCCCGGCCGCACGGTTCAATGGCTGGACTATTACAACAAGCTGCCCGAGACCCGTGCGATCGCGCTAGATGCCAGTGAAAGAGCACCGGCGCAGCGCCTGGTCAAGGCCTGCCGCGAGCTCGCACCCTTGCGCGGGGGCATGGCCAAGCCGCTGCGGGTGCTGATCTGCGGTATCCCCAACGTCGGCAAGTCGACGCTGATCAACACGCTGGTGGGCAAGAAGTCGGCCAAGACCGGTGACGAAGCGGGCATCACCAAGATCGAGCAGTGCATCATGCTGGCGAGCGACTTCAAGCTCTTCGACACGCCTGGCATGCTCTGGCCCAAGATCGAGGTGCCGCAATGCGGCTACCTGCTCGCGGCCTGCGGCGCGATTGGTCGCAATGCCTATGACGAGCAGGAAGTGGCGTTCGAATTGCTGGAGCTTTTGCAGGCAAGTTACGCGGCCAGTATCGAGTCGCGCTACCGGCTCAGCGAGGTCTCAGTGATGAAGTCCGAGCTGCTGCTCGAAGCCATCGCGCGCCAACGCGGACTGGTGCAGACCGGCGGGCGCATCAACTTGCAGAAAGCCGCCGAGGTCGTGCTCAACGATTTCCGCGCTGCCGCGCTGGGCGCGATCACGCTCGAAACGCCTGCCGAGCATGCGGGTTGGCAGGCCGCGGCGCTGGCCCAGGCGCAGGCCGACGAAGCCTTGCGCCTGACACGAAAAGGCGGGCGGTCGGGGCGCTGAAGCGCTCAGCCTGGGGTGCGAACGCGCTGGTAGAGCGCATCCGCGCGCGTCAGGTGACGCGTGCATCGACTGCGCGGCGGCGACGGCGCGCGGCCGGCGATCGCCTTGTCGGTCCTGCTGCACGGCGGCTCCAAGCAGGCTGCCCGGGTGACAATGGTCATCTGGCCCGGCGCGCTGATCGGCGCCGAAACCGGAGATCGACGATGCCGCAAGACCCAGGCTGGCAAGCCGCCACCCGCTACCCCGACCCAGCGATCGAGATCCTCGATCCGCGCTTCAAACCTTACCGGCTGCATGCGGCCGCGGTCGAGCGACTGCACACCGGATGCCGCTGGGCCGAGGGTCCGGTCTGGTTCGGCGACGGCGGTTACCTGTTGTGGAGCGACATCCCGAACAACCGCATCCTGAAATGGGAGGCGTCTAGCGGCCAGGTCAGCACCTTTCGCCAGCCCTCGGGTTTTGCCAACGGCAACACGCGCGACCGCCAGGGCCGGCTGATCAGCTGCGAGCATGGTGGTCGGCGCGTGATCCGCACCGAATACGACGGCTCGATCACCGTGATCGCCGACAGCTTCGACGGCAAGCGGCTGAACTCGCCCAATGATGTGGTCGTGAAGTCCGACGACACGGTCTGGTTCAGCGACCCGCCTTTCGGCATCCTGGGCAACTATGAAGGCTACCGGGCCGAGGTGGAACTGCCGACCAACCTGTACCGCTTCGATCCGCGAAGCGGCGAGCTGGCGGTGATGTGCAGCGAGATCGAACGCCCGAACGGGCTGGCGTTCTCGCCTGACGAGCGCCGGCTTTATGTCGTGGAGTCAGGTGTGCTGCCGCGCCGGATCCGTGTCTTCGATGTCGATGCGCTGGGCCATCTGTCGAATGACCGGCTGTTCTTCACCGCCGATGAAGACGGCGCGCCCGACGGATTTCGCTGCGATGTCGATGGCAACCTGTGGGCCGGCTGGGGCACGGGAGCAGGCCGCGACGGCGTCACGGTCTTCGCACCCGACGCCACGCCGATAGGCCGTATCGCGCTGCCCGAGCGCTGTGCCAATCTGTGCTTTGGCGGACCGGCGCGCAACCGGCTGTTCATGGCCGCCAGCCAGTCGCTGTATTCGCTCTACGTCAACACCCAGGGTGCGGCGCGCGGCTGAACAGCGCGGGCTGGCGCGGCACGCGCGCAAGCAAATGTGGCTTGGCAGCTTGACCCCCATGGGGGGACGGCCGGCTTCGGCCGGCCTCGGGACGCTTAGAGGAACTCCCAGATCTGGCCGCTGAAGCGCTGCATCTTCATGTACTTGACCACCCGGTAGTCGGTCGGGCTGGTGTTGATCAGGCTGCCCGGCAACAGCGCCGGATTGCGGAAGTCCTTCAGGTTGGCGGCCTGGCGCACGATGTTCTCGCGCGTCAGGTCGTCACCGCACTGGCGCAGCACCTGCTCGATCATCTGCGCATAAGCCCAGCCAGCCAGGTTCAGCGAGTCGTTGAGGTTGGCCTCGGGCATGTACTTCTTCATGAACTCGAAGAAGGGTTTGAGCTCGGCGTCGTTGGCCCACTGCTTGTCGGTGGCGTCCTTCATGAAGCCGGCGGTCTTGATGCCGACCGAGCGGTCCAGTCCCGCCGGTGTCAGCGTCGCGCCAACCGATGCCGACCCCAGGTGCAAATAGGTGTCGGGCTTCCAGCCCAGGTCGAAGATCTTGCGGATCGCCTGCGCGCCTTGCTTGGCGTAAGTGAACAGCATCACGGTGTCGCAGCCCGCGCCCTTGAGCGTGATGAGTTGCGAGTCGACGGTCGGGTCGGTGGCCTGGAAGCTCTCTGCCGCGATGACCATCGTGGCGGCCTTGGCACCCAGGCCCTCTTTCAACCCGTTGAGCAGTTCTTTGCCGAAATCGTCATCCTGATACAGCACGCCGATCTTGGCGTTGGCGTGGGTGGCCAGGATGTTCTTGGCGTAGAAGTTCGCCTCCAGCCGCAGCGTTGGCTGCCAGCCCATGGTCCAGGGATATTTCTCCGGATTCGCGAAAGTCTCTGAGCCCGCGGCGATGAACAGCTGCGGCACTTTCTTCAAGTTGAGGTAGGGGCGGGTGGCGGTGTTGAGCGGCGTGCCCAGCATGCCGAACATCAGCGCGACCTCTTCTTGCTCGACCAGTCGGCGGGTTTGCTCAACGGCTTTGGGCGGTGAAAAACCATCGTCCACCGAGATGAAGTTGATCTTGCGGCCGTTGATGCCGCCGCGCTCGTTGAGCATCTTGAAATACGCGGCCTCGGCGCGGCCGAGCTGGCCGTAAGCCGATGCCGGGCCGCTGTAGGCGATGGTCTGGCCGATCTTGATCTCGCTGTCGGTCACGCCTGGGCCGTATTTCTTTTCCGCCAGCGCTGCCAGCGGCAG
>Ga0214919_10005450_pt1 | contig 18072 bp, 23 predicted proteins | sample LL1503_MetaG_FD_177994 | JGI IMG/M metagenome (GOLD analysis project Ga0214919, IMG submission 177994) | Freshwater microbial communities from Lake Lanier, Atlanta, Georgia, United States - LL-1503 | ecosystem: Environmental > Aquatic > Freshwater > Lake | place: USA: Georgia | collected...
AGTTTACGCCAGGGGATTGTGGGGCGGTCGAGAGGTGGCGACATTGATCTGGAGTTTCTGGAGGACGGGCGGTTTATTCTGTTTTTGAGCAACTTCATGGGACACGATGATCCCGTATTTTATCTGCAAACCCTGAGGCCCTTTTTTGACACGATTGAGGCGATGGCGAAGCCAGTGAAGGAGGAGGCGGAGGCCGTGCGTGCCCTCGAGCAGAAGGCTGCGCTAATGACGAATCTCCTCCGAAGCCATGCTCTCTCTATTACGCGTCATAAGAACTCGCTCGTGGGTCACAAGAAGCGCACGGATGCTATGTTTGCCGAGTTTAATGCGCATATTCTGGAGTCGGAATCGCAGCTCCAGACGGTGCTAAAGGTGGCCATGGGTGGGGATGAAGATACGGCGGTTGTACAAGCTGATGCAGAAACTGCCCTGACAACGAGCATTTTTCTGAAGGGGACAGTGGGTGAGTTCGCGGAGGTAAAGGCGCGTGAGTTTATAAAGTGGCTTCTTAGCATTACGCATATTCATACAGGCGCGCAGATTGAGGTGAAAGATCTTATAGAGCGCTCAAGAAAAGAGGGGTATTCGGAAAAGTGGGTGCGGGCTGCACGTGAAGATATATTTCAAGAGACATCCTGGCCAAAGGGTGGCAGATTCCTATCGGGAGTTCGATTCAGGTAAAAATTGAAACGTGGGGTGGCTAGTCATGAACTTACCTAACTTAAAATGCTCACCTCTATCCTTTCTACAATGTTCATTGCCTCTCTGGGGTTCGTGGTTGGAATCTTTGTTAGTGCTGACAGTTCTAATGTGCATAATATTCACACGTTTGAGCAGAAGATTGATCTGCTCACACGCGAGAATGAGAGCCTGCAGGAGGCCAACGAGGAGTGGTCTGAGGAGTATAATAAACTGTCAAAGGAGCACACGTTGGCGATGAACAGCCTTAATGAGACGGGTGCAGTATTCTCGCCAGTCGTTGCTGTTCTCATTGCCATGATTGTGGCAAATGCAATCAGCATCTATATCAGTCTCTTGTTCAAAGCGAACCTATAATAGCTTTATGATGGACTCGTATATTTCTTTCCCCGAGGACGAGCAGGGAAATGTATAGCGATAACATATTTTTTTCACCCAGATAGTAATGAGACCCCCATCTTCTCTTGAGTAGCTATAGTTGATCGTATCAATCGCCTTGAACGCGATAAACACGTGTGTATATTCATCTGCCTGTATATTTTTCTCGCGAGTTTCAATACCGTTTGGCAGAAAAGTAAAGTCGGCGGAGGGGCAGCAGTTCATCTGGTCTAAACTATCTCTAAATATCTTATATAGAATGGCGTTTGATCCTGATGACCATGCGCACGCATGCACACAGCTGCATGAAATCTTATCTGTAAAGACACATAGAGCATATGAGGATGCACTAGTGGGGATGTTTCATTTGCGTGATCCTAGGGGGGGTAAAGGGCGAGTGGCGGTTTTTCATGCATTACTTGTTGAGCTACACGGGATACATCCGAATCTGGCGATGACGATGCTCCCTTTGGTGCCTGAGTATGGGTCATGGGATGATCTGTTTACCATTGCGGCGAACTTTGCTCCGTTTAAACATGAAGTGCTGACCTTGGCGGAAAAGCAGTTAGTAGAAGAGGAGATTAAGCTTACACGGGGTGAGCCGCTTTCCATGTTTGCCAAGTGGGTCCCAGATGAAAAGAAGGCGCTGAAGGAGATTGCGGTAGAGTTTGCCTATCACCTCATGAAGGATGTCGTGCCACCGCCGATGCATTCGCAGGTCATGGCATCGTATCGGAGGCGGATAAATCGGTTGAATGCGGTCGTAAACCCTGTAGAGATTTATGAGTGCGCGGGGCGCTGGGATGAGATTGATCCTACCACCGTGGCTGCAGGGGCTCTTAAGATGAAGCGGGGGGCATATCTTAATGAAAGAAATGGCACGCAGAGATCAGCCGATGAGAAGCGGGTACAGTGCGCGGAAAAGTTCAAGGAGTTTTTCGGGGCCAATCCACCCACTAAATATGAGAAGTTGGAACCGAGTTCGGAAAGATATGATCCTGTGCGCGATATTGTTGACGAATGGGTGCAGGGCGGATGGCGTATTTAGCGTTTTTCAAGAAACTTCTTGATCATCTCGCGTGCAGCGCTACGATCATCTTGATGGAACTCACCCATATATTCTTTGAAGCTCTCTGGGTCGTATAAGCCTGAATCCAGCATACGTTTAAACTCTTTCAAGTCGATCGCACTAAACTGCTCTCTTACCTTGTGTGTATGGTTTCTAAAAAGCCAATGTGCTCCCCGTTGCATATTACGCTGGCCCATAACGGGGATTATATTTTTATACATGGCGTTTGCATGTTGCATCATATAAGCGGCCTTATCGATAGATTTGGAGGCCTTATCACACGAGGTGAGGCATCCCATGTTGAGAAAGATGGCATTTGTGTTTCCTGTCACCTTATATACTCGCTGTATAATATCCTCTAGAGTCCAATCGACTTTATTCACGTCACTCAGGGGTATACTTGGGTCAACCTGTGAAATAATACTGTCCAAGTTACTCATAACTCTTATAGTTCTGTAGTCGCTGATATCGAACACTCCGTAGATATTTGCGGCCCTTGGTAATCCCTCGATGTCTGGTTCAAAGGTATATAATGGATTAGGAAATGCCACAGGGTGTCCAGGCCTACCTCCTGTTGCGCGCGAGGTCCGGGAAAAAATACTTTCTGCAGTATGATCCAGGAACTCATCCGGTCCGTGAAGATAGAATAACTGTCGGATTAGTGCCACTTGGCTTTGAAGAAAGCTCTCTGATCCTTTAGTTAAGCAGGTCGTATTCCCAGGATCGGAAAAACTGAGGATAAATGTCCCCCGCGGTATAGTGAATGCGAAGGGAAACGATGTGTCACTAAATTTCGCCATTCCAGTATCTCCAATCTCGGTTCCTATGCAGGAATGCCCTGAGATTAGATATACGGGGAGCTTGTTTACCATTCTAATAAGTTTCGCGGCAGTAGCCTGATGAACTTTGCTTACAACAGGGTTATTTACGTAGCGCGCACCGCGTGGTAATCTCCCACGCGAATGAGAGCGCGAGCGTGATCTTGAGCGTGAATGCGCCCGCCCCCTACGTATTGAACCGCGTCCGGACATCCTACTCTAAATAAAGAAATGACCTAAAGCCTCTGTATCCCCTTCTTATAGGATGCTGTCATCGATTCAGAATACTTTATATTCTTTTTTCAAGGCACTATTCCCACAACCTCCTAAGCCTATTGCTACATCGGAACCCATAAAGAGTGATTATAATCTGAGAACACGCAAGCAGGTCAACTATATGGAGAAGCCCTCATTCTAAACCCACCCCTAGGATTGCTCACAGCAACTAAGCAATAATGCAGTCCGTTTCATCATTCACCCTCCTAACATATATGTGGGTCTAAGTATTGCTCACAGCATAATACAGCAAAAAGCAGACTGAACCCTCACCCCAAATAAGTAAGATAACCGTTGGATTTCTCCGACTTGGATCTGTGGGTTTTAAACCTGTTCTTAAGTCGGACAACGTAAAAAAATCTGGTTCTTACAGATTTACATACTGGATTAAGCGTCTTATTGAAAATAATACGTTTAATCCTCCGGTAGTCTAGTTCGTGTTAAAATGGGCATTTAAAATACGAATCGCTCAAAGATAAAGGATGCCTTGTGCATGTCAACTACCTCCAGAAATATATCCTGATGCAAGTGAATGGGGTCCAATCCTATGGAGTATTCTGCATGGCGCGGCGGAGCGCGTAGGTTCCACGCCCTTCCCCCAGTATCAGGGAGATGAGCGCCGAGCCCTGATTCGCGTGATGAAATCGCTGGAAAAGGTGATTCCGTGTCCATCGTGTAAGGAGCATTATGAAGTCTATTTGAAGGAGCATCCAGTCGACAAGGCGATAATGGACACACCCTATGGAGAGTTAAAGACATATGTGAAAACATGGTTCTGGGAGCTGCATAACTGGGTGAATGAATCTCTCGGGCGCCCTCCATTTCCGTATGACCAGTTGACTCCCTCCTATAAATCCGTGAATCTGCGCTTACAGATGAAGTTGTTGGATCCCCTGATCCGAAAGGCCATTCGCATCCGCGCAGGACAATATGTCGGATATACCGAGTTCGTGAAGCAGGCGTTGACCCTATATTCAATCTGGGGCCTATAGTAGGATGGTAAAGAGGCGTAATACGCGCAGAAAGCGGCAGAAGAGGACAAGAAGATACCGGCAAAGAGGTGGTAACATTATAGGCCTTCTTGATAATGCAGACGGAGTCTCTATAGAGAATCAGCAGCCTATAGACTTTATTGTGAAGTTCGGTCCAGAATCCAAAATGACAGCCTCCGATTTCGGCAACACGATCACCACGGAGCAAGCACAGCCTGAGCCTCATGTATTCTGGAAGGTCATTTCACCCGATACACTTTATACATTGATTTGCTGGGACCCAGACGCTCAGGCTAAATCATGGTTGCACTGGTTAATCGTAAACTGTTCGAGTGGTTCTCTGAAAAACGGAGTTCATGTAATGAACTGGTCGCCTCCTACTCCTCCAAAAGGTTCCGGATTGCATAGATACATTTTTGGGCTTTTTCAACAGAGCGGCACACTTACCCTAGATGCTCCAGCCCACGGCGGATTTCACGTTGCAAACTTTGCTGCACAGAACAAACTCACTCCTATTGCATATAAAGGAATGCGTATTACTGTGTAATAGATATGTCGGCACAAACTCTACAGGATATTCTTGCAGAGTTTGTGGAGAAACCACCCGGATCGGTGGGAGTTGCAGTCATTGGCCGCGAGATGAAAGAGTTGGAGGCGGCATTGGGGCAGTCGCTAGAGTCTGTTGATAGGGCAGTGGTGATTGGTCATCCTGCTAACTATGCCATGGATCCCGAGGTGCAGAGAACTGCAGAAGAGATTAATACCCTATTGAGTCATATAGGGCTTTTGGGGCGGGCACTGGCGGATGGACGATCGCATATGCTTGTTTTCGAGGATACATGTAAGCCAAGTGCGAACTTTTCGCTTGATAGGTTAAGGGCGTATTTTCGGGCGGTAAAAGTGTTTTCGGATAAATATAGGGTTGAGGGGTCGGACGAGTTTCTGTTGATTGGTCTAAGCGGATGTTACAGATGGAAGAGTCTAACACAGGAGTTAAAAGCGACGAACAAGTTCAATGGTTCGTATGGGTATTTTATTGGGCGCCCGATGATGGAGAAGTTGATAGAGACTTATCAATATTTAAAGTGGCACAAGATGGTCGTGCCATTTGATGAGCTGATGGGACTTGTTTTGAAGGCGCAGAGGCGATGGGCGCTTTGCCCAGAGAATGAGTTATCCTTTCTAGAGATTAAGTAGGATGGGAGAGATACCTCGGATAACACATCAAATATGGTTGCAGGGATGGGACGAGTTGCCTGAGAAGTTCCATAAGAATGTGCGTCTTTTGGAGCAGAAGAATCCTGAGTATAGACACATGAAATGGGACGAGGAGTCTTTGCGCCGAGAGTGCGAGAAGATTGGTCCAGAAGTATTGGCGCGGTTTGACTCATTCTCTTATCTTATTCAGAAGGTGGATTTAGGACGCCTCGTTGTTCTCTACAACTACGGAGGCATAAGTGTTGATACGGATATGAAGCCTCTAAGACCGATTGCCTCTACTCCGCACTTGGATTCCGCGGAATGTATGATTAGCATGGGGGCGTTTCCTTTGAATATCATAGGGCATACGAATAACGCGGTGATTCTCTGTAGGCCTGGCCATCCCTTTGTAGAGGATGCTGTCCAGACAATCGCTGGTGCATCCGTAAAAGAGGCCGACTATTCCACTAAGGAGCTATATATAGATGCCACTACTGGTCCGAGGTTTTTAGAGGTGGTGATTGGGCGCCACCGTGAAAAAATAGTGTTTCTGAACAATAAGTTCTATGAGCCCTGTTTTTCGGTAGATCCTATATGCCGGCCTTCGGAGGATAGTATCATGTTGCATGAGCATGAAATGTCGTGGGTAAGCCCATTCTTTAGAGATCTGTTCCGCGTTTTATTCCCCCTCATTTATGTTCTCATGGTTGCCATCCCTCTGGCGATTCTCTATTACGTTATTTCACGATCCAGAGGAGTGCTTCGTGGTTCTCGGTTACGGGTTCCTGGCCGTTTGTAGCGGCATTGCCAATCTGCGCCATGATGTTTCGCTTGTAGGGGATCTTCTTGACCTTAACTGTATATCGCGCCTTTAGAGCTGCTTCTAGCGTCTCCAAAGGAATGAGGCTCTCATCATTATAGCTGATTACGACGAAGCGGGCGGGCAGGCGATGCACGAGGCGCGTGAATGCCTCTAAGGCAGTTAGTTTACTATTCCACGCGGACTTCATGGACTCGTCAAATACGTCAGAGGAACTCACGCGGTCAATGCGGCGATTTGTCTTGAGTCCAACGGCGGGTTTATCCCAACGTATGATGCTGTCCCAGATGTGATAGTAGCTTGCATAGGAATGGTTGGAATAGGGGGGGTCCAGATAAGCCACTGTCACGGGCTCATAAGCATTGATGAGTGCATCACCGATGACATGCGTACCTATAGGGCCTGGGGGGAAGGGAAGATCAATAAGATCTAGGGGCTTGGATGCGCGGGCGGCCCAGTTCTTGAGATAGGCCTGTTGAACACCTACTGAGCTATCGACCTTGTCGAGCGCAAAGATAAGACATGTAGTGAGAATCATGGCTTCGTGGTGGTTGATTTCCCCTGTTTGTTCCCATGTGGCGATCCTATTACGGATTGCATCGGCCTTGCTGCCATTCACAGGCTTCCACATTTTAACGACTCCACCTTCTGGTGTGACGACGTCGCAATAGTTTCTGGTTATCCAGTCGGGCTCGCCGTCTAGTTGGCGCAGAGTGTTGATTAGTTCTGGGATACGTGCGCTACTTGCGGGTGTGCGTTGAAGAAAGGCGTGTGCATAGGCTTCAGATGCCCAGGAAAGATCGGAGGAGTTTACCATCCATCCTGCTGCGCGAAAGGCCTGCCCTACACGTGTAGTGCCAGTGAAGACGTCAAGAAAGGTTTTCGTGAGATCCGTGGGGATGTTCTCTTGCACGAAGTTGGTAATCTCTCCGATGAGTGACGCCTTGCTCCCGATATATTTAACTCCATGTGTTGCCATTGCTGTAAAAAAGGGAGGAGGGGGGGGGGCATTCAACTTTATTGAGCGCAGCGGCTTGAGCGCAGCGGCTTGAGCGCAGCGACTTAACGCAGCAGGGGCAGGACAACACCTTCCAGCCACTCAAGAAGTGGTGCAGGTTCGTGTTCCTTTTTCCAGAGAAAGAGGTGGCCCGGAGCAAATCCGTAGGTTGCCTTGAGTTCTACGATATAGTCACGCGAATCTACCATGCCGCCGGTGAAGAGATATCCGAAGGGTTGGTATGTGACGCCGAACTTCTTTTGCACGTGGGCGATAATCGAGGGGGTCGCGTATTTAGCCGCGCGTTCCTGGGCGTTACCATTTGCTTCCTGATTCTTACACTCGATGAAATACTTTTTTCCCGAAGTCATATGTTCGATTTTGCAGTCGAGCCTACAGCCTCCGCCTGCCGCAAGCTTTGTCTTCCCCGCTGCACCTGCGGTAAGAAAGTTTCCAGAAGCTTCATCATACCAAACATCCTCCGAGGTGGGAGCCGCAGGCTTGGCATAGGTCGCAGGATTTCTCTCAAAGTCGTATTCATAGTAGATCTGCCTGAGATCTGAAGGGTGTGCCGTAACCGACCATTGATTAGGATAGGTAACATCAAGGTAGTCACGAAGAATCTTAACGGAATCCTTCTCCGCCTTCGCCCCTCCCACCGCTGCCTTCATTTGCCAGTTGGCTCTTCTTGCGAGATAATGCTTAACAGGTTCCATGTAAAGTATATAAGGGGGGGGTCAGCAATCAATTTTTTCGTAGTTTATGGTAGGATGGTGAAGAAGAGATCAAGAAGATCTCGCCGCGCCACGCGCCGAATAAAGCAAAAGGGGGGTGGATCATCTGCCCTATTTCAGGATGCCTATACGATAAGTGTTCCTGCCTCGGCTAGACGCTGGCAAAAGATGCAGGAACTCGCTGGCAAAGCTGGCATGCCTCTACAAAAATGGGATGGCGTTGTCATAGATAAGACGAAGCTGGATACCCTTCCTCCGCTTGGGATTGGTACCACGACCTATAGAGACAGAACAGGAAAGGTATTTAATCTGGGGGTGATAGGCGCATTTCTCGGGCACAGAAATCTGCTTGAGCATATTGCAAAGACGGGTCAAGGGAAGCCTGGGACATTTATCAGCGAGGATGATATTGATATCCCCGCCGACTTTTATCCGCGTTTGCAGGCATTAGAGGGTGAGATTGCCAAGCATGCGCCTGACTGGGACATTATGTTTGTGGATAAAAATGGTCCTACGATTGATGGCGACAAGGTCTCTGAGCACTTGATAAAACTGAAGAAGGATGTAACGGGAATGAAGAACTGGGGGATCTGGTCGTATATTGTAAAGAACTCAAGTGTTGCCACGAAGATTCTTCCGATATTTGAAACAATGATGGATGTTCCGGATATTCAGCTGGCGAGACATGCAGATAAGATTAATATGTATTTAATCACGCCCCCAATCACCAATCTTGACGTGGAGACGGCATTATCTTCTGTAGTAACGGAAAAGGATGTAATGGCTGGTATGGGTGGCGGCGGAAAAAGGCGGTATTAAACGTCACTATAGAGTAGCATGGGCCGACAAACACGTGGTAGGGAAAAAAAGTCAACTAGGCGGAAAACTCAAAAGGGTGGTAATACTCCTCCTGCTCCTGCTCCTCCTGCACCTCCTGCTCCTGCCCCCCCTTTTCCTCTAATAGTGAAGGATCCCACGTCGCAGATTAAAGTCTTTACGAATGCTGATAAATCGCAGCCGACCTTGGAGGCGATGATTGCTGCTCTTACGCGGCACAAGTTTTCCTATGAAGTGCTCGGGTATGCAAAGCCCTGGCATGGATTTCATACACGGATGGAGAACTACGAGGAAGCCCTGAATCGTAACATGACAGAGTCCGGCCCAGATAGTCTATGTATATTTGTGGACGGATTTGATGCCATCTGTATAAAGGATTCTGAGGCGGTTCTGGCCGCCTACAAGTCTAAGCCGCGACCGATGCCCATTCTATTCGGCGCCGAAATCTGTTGCCTTGATAACTGTGATAAGAATAGCTTGAGCTGGTATGATCACCACAAGTTAAAAGGAGGCAGTGCGCCTCTGAAAGAAAAACTGGAGGAGATGTTTCCACCCAATAAGGACTTTCTTGTTTCCAAAGAGGATATCTTCCCTAATGCCGGTTTCATTATGGGTCCCACAGGAGCGCTTCTTGATTTATTAAAGGGTATGCGTGCATCTGGCAACTTTGACGACCAGCTCGCTGCAGGCCATTATATAGCAAAAAATCCCGATAAGGTCGACTTAGATCTTGAGGCAAAGATTGTTCGGAACAAGATTAAGAATCGCGAGAAGCTTCCTGATGAGGGGACACCCGACGGCCCAGGATTCCTGCATTATCCAGGGATGCGCAGTGACGCCGATAAACAGAAACTTCTCGAGTTATACCGCGAAATACCATATTAAGTACACCCCCCTTTAGGGGGGTTTATCTTCAATGATTGGTATTTCGAAGTACGTATCTTATTTCTTTTATTAGGTGTCGTGCACCTAATAAAAGAAATAACGGTACAAGCAATATCCGTAAAAATTGAACTGGTCCACCCGGAGGATGGTCGGCATCCGCTATGAACATATTCTATTTATCTCATAAACCATCGCGTTGTGCGCGCTGGCATTGTGATAAGCATGTAGTGAAGATGATCTTAGAGACGGCCCAGCTTCTTTATACGGCGCACTGGGTCCTTGGCACTACAGATTTCTCGACGGCACCCTTGACGCAAAAGGGGCAGAGGGGCTATAAGTCTATTCGGAATGCGAAGCATCCGTCGGCCATCTGGGCTCGCGAAACGGAGCAACAGTATATGTGGCTATGTCTCTTTGGCTTGTATTTATGTGAAGAGTATGGTCACCGGTTCGGGGGCAAGACGCACAGTTGTGAGGAGCATATCTTCTGGTTGATGGTGCATCCTCCTGTGGGCCTCAAGCAAGGGTGGCGTCAACCTCCGCAGGCAATGCCAGATGAATACCGTCGCAGCGACTCGGTTGCAGCCTATAGAGCATATTACGTGGGGGCAAAAAAGAGCCTTCTGCAGTATACCAAGCGGCATGCGCCGCATTGGATTAGCGCCACCAATACGGTTGGTTGACAATATGGCAGAATCGCCTTGTGCCCACTCCAGGGCACCGACCATTTATACGGAAGGTTCCCTCCGTTCACCGGCCACAATACAGATTGCCAGGCAGTAGATGAGAAACGACATAAATATCATTAACTCTAGCTCAACAAGCCCTATAGGGGATTCAAGATTGTGTTTGACAAAAGCAGCAGCCAGGGCGAGAAGAACGAGGCCAACTGTCACGCGACCACACCCTCTATTTTGTTGTGCGCGTTTAATGCCCTGCATGGCCTTTTCAACGATGCGTGGAGGAGTGTCAATGGGTATTTGCACAAAGTCTTCCTCATAGACTTCAGAAGGAAGAGTTCTCATACTGTTCGTGCTTGCCTATACCTGGGCGCGCAAGGACAATTTTACCACGGGATTAATACGGTAGTATCCAATCCCCGTTGTTTTTGATTTTTCTCTGTTTTGCCACGCCCACCATATAGTTGTAGTGCAGCAGAAAGGCATCTCGTTTCCTAAGAGAACCATCATAAAAGAGGCTAGCAAAGGACCCGTTTGGATAGAGATTTCGGGGCAAGGTCCTCACAGGCATTCCTATAGAGTGCATCATTGTATTGACAAAGGCTTGATCTTCGGGCTTGGCCTTCCACACCTTTAGAGCCTCTTCACCCTTTAGAGTAAAGATACGTGGATCGACGCCGTGTGACCAGGCTATAAAGCCTGTGCAGCCGTTAGAACATCCGGGATTTCCGGAACAATCCACCCGGGTTTGTTCGTCACATTGTAGATAGAGGGAAGGGGCGCCCGGAGCCTGAAGGCGTTGAAGGATATCTGGGAGAAAGTTGGAGTAGGGGACAATGTCTCCGTCCATGTAGATTCCGTGGGGGATGGTTGGGTCGGAGGAGAAGGCGGCGAGGAGTTCAAGTTTCTTGGAGTTCAGAATCTGAAAGTTCCGGGATCCGAAGGGGCTGACATCCATTCCGAAATCTGGGAGGGCGGAGGAAGTTCGGAGGCAGGGGACTCCTTGGGCTCGGAAGAAAGTGAAGGAGGGTGCATCGGCGCAGACTACACAGAGTTTCCACGGGACCTTGAGGGCCCGGAGCTGCATGACAAGGTTAAGAGTTAGAAACTTGTAACCATTGCTGCTGAGAGTGAAGATGAGTGTCCCGTCGGTAAGATATGGTCCCACAGATCCGTTGAGCATTTATTCTTGTGGGCGGTTTAAGGAGGGCTTGTTTGAGCGCTTTCATCTGTGAGTGGTTCTGTAGTTTCATTTGTAGTAACAGTTTTCACAGTGTTTTGGCTTTGTTCAATGGCTTCTTCGAGCGGAATATCCTCATTACGCTCCTCGAAGTATGGGAGAAGCATATGGCGGAGCTTTGGATCCTTGAACTCTGTCATATTATCTTTGTTTATGGTAACGTAATCATCCCATTTTTTATCAAAGACCCCTGCAAACCGTTGATAACGTGTTCGGTATTGACGATTTAGAGAGAGTCCATGAAAGAGGTGGAGGGCGCGGATTTCTATAACACCGATTTTGGGTGCGATCTTTTTAAAGTTTTCGTGGTATGCAGGCCATTTCTCTATAGGTATCATGGTGACCATTGCATCTTTATACCAATATTCGGGTATGGCATCTGCGAAGAAGTTAAATGTAAATAGCATATCTCCACCACCGATAATGGCATTAGCGTATAATCCTCCTAACTGACGGAAGGTGCTGCGCTTGAAGGCCCATGCAAATCCGGGATGAAAAAGGTGAATATTTTGATAGGTGATTGCTATATTCTTGGTGAGGGCATGTGCGTAGGAGTATTTCCAGCTGCGGATGATCTTGTTTCCTGGCATCAGCCAGCATGCCTTATCAAAGGGTTGAATGATGTCATTTGTGTCGAGGGACATTGAGACTTGATCAACCCAGTCGGGTGAGTCGAAAATGATGTCACCGTCCATGATCATGAGTTTCGTGTATTCTTCTGGGACAAGCTTTTCCAGATTGTTGATTAACTGTTCCTTGTAGAACATGTAAGAGTTTGAATGAACTACAAGATTTGCATCTGGGATTTGGGGTTTTTTATTATCAAATACGCATTCTGCAATAAAGTAGGGTATACCTTTTTCCTTTAGAGTGTTCATAACATATAGCATATTGTTGAGGATCCGCTTGAACCCTGCAGGATTATAAAAAACGAGAAGGACTGCTACATCTGTACACGCGGGTTTAATGTATATAGATTTCGAGCGACCTTCACCGAGTTCTGCTTCTGGTTCTCCGCCACCTTTTTGGAGATGTTTTTTCGTTTGTTTGCGTGTCCCCTTAATATATTTCTTTACGGATATACGGAACTTTTTCCCGTGATTTTTGGTAGTTACGAAGTTCTTAGGGTGTACCATACGGAGAAAGAGTCCCTTTTGTTTCAAGTATTTGATATTCTTATTTTTTAGATGGAGAGTTGAATGGGGTGTTAGGGTATGAATATTTTTATCTGCAATAGCGAGGCCAGATGCTGCGCATTTGGGAATAGGATAGTTGAACACAGATGCATTGCCTCGTTTCTTAGTAAAATCGTAGTTACTTACCTTGTAGCCGTTGACGGGAGATAGGATCTTTCCTGGGTTATAGTTTTTTGCCAGAAGACTGAAATAACCAGGATGTAGGGCATCGTCATCGTCGAGCCTTACACTAACAAACTTGGAGGAAGGGAGCACACCCGAAAGAGCGGGGATTAACTGTGAGAAGTCATCGACGGGAACTAGATTCATATTGGGAGTTGTCTGTGCTATACGCCGTAGTCTATCCATGTATTTCTCTGGTAGGTGTGGAGAGTGTACAACATGCCATGTATAGTTCTTATGTGTCTGCCCGTTGATGCTGGGGACGGTAACATGTTCAAATGCGTCAAACTTTGTATTGAGGCGATCATCTGAATACATGTGATTCATGTAGTCGTCGTGGTTCTTGATATGGGGTTGATGTTTAGCAACGAATCCAGAAGGATAGTTATAAATAGAAAATGGTGTTGATACTATCACTTGGACATTGTCTTTGCCCATCCTAATAAGAAGATATATTTTGCCCGGGTTTTCGGCGTTCCAGCTCGGCATACAACTTTTTTAATACGCCCTCCAGTTTGGACAGAATACGATAGGCCCTATTTATTCTGGCAGGATCTTTTTCATTATCTTTATCGATATTATAATCACGTTGAAGGTGATGCAGTTTCAACTTGTATTGGAGCAGTTCGTCGAAGGTCATTTGAGAGATAGAGTCTTCCATTCTACTTACGAGGTAACCAGTATGCAACGTTCAATTTTTACGTAAACAGCGTTTATAGCTGATAAATATGGATGCGCAGGTTATAATCGATGACTCATTTATCAGGCAGGTTTCCAGTTGTTCGCGAAGCATTTGTACATCTTTACACGGGTCGGGCTTGTTTTTATTGGGTAACGGTGTGATAGAGAACTTTGCAGGTAGAGGTATCGGTGAGGTAGGTGAATGATACATTTCTACTGTGTAATATTATCTTGGCGAAGCTTTTCCGCGTATATAAATCCAGACAAAACTCTTGTAGAATATGAGATATAGGATAAAATGAGCTATGTTTCACCGATCAATAGTATTTGTGAAGATGCAAATGGTCAGATTGGCCAGGATATCTTTATAATGACGTGTCTGCGGAATAAAACGGGGGGGACGTTCTTAGAGATAGGATCTCATCACCCGGCGATTATAAACAATACTTACTTTTTGGAGACGAAATATAAGTGGCGCGGAGTGATGGTGGAATACAACGAGGACTTTCTGGATATGTACAAGTTCTACAGGCCTAACTCGGTGCATGTGATAATGGATGCCACCAAGGTTGATTACAAGAAAGTATTAGAAGAAAACAACTTTCCCCTGGATATGGATTTCTTGCAGATTGATCTTGAAGTGTCTAACAAGTCAACCATAGAAACACTAGAAAAGCTTGATAGAGAGATAATGGATACGTATACCTTTGCTACGGTGTGCTTTGAGCATGATAACTATGCGGGTGATACAAATGATACGAACGATACGAGAAGACGCTCAAGGGTTATTTTTGATCGGAGGGGATATCTCCGCATTTTCGCGGATGTAGATGATATGGAGGACTGGTACATCCATCCGCGCTTAATCAATGATCCGTCGATTCTTGGATTGAAGACAGATGAGCCTATAAAGCATGAGGAGGCAATAAAGCGAATGAAGGCTCTCAAGATTTGATATAGGCTTTTTTATCAGGGAAACTTAATAGATGGGTGGTGGCTTATTCGGGACGCCGTTATATCTAAACGTGAAATGTCTAGTTATCTCGGCGATTGTCCTAGTTGTCTATTGGTTGCCGCATCCCAGGCATATAGCCCACCGGTTCGTCGCGGCTTTTTTGCTGGCCACTGCAACTTATATAGGCCTGGCGTGGTATGATGTTCTGTATGAGTGTAATGATCATCTGAAGCCGACGCTGTTAGGATGGCTTTCGGCCCCGTTCAAGCCTCCAGAGTATGCCAAGCAGTATTCGGAGCTACCTATAAAGTATCAGAAGGTTATCCGGTGGGTCGATATAGCCGTGTTGGGGGTGGTGGCGGTTGCGTTTGTCTATCCGTTTGTGCAAAAGTAGTGATTAGATTGCGCTATATGGTAGTAGTGGAAGCTTCTTGCTAGTTGCAACGAGTGTTGGAGGGCCGTGATTACGCTCTGTCCAGGGGGCTTTTATGTGCTAAGAGCTGAGGGCTTAGAGCTAAGATATAACTTTATATAAGGTATGGCAAGCTTCTGGTCACAAGCGGAACAGTTACAGTTTGCTGCGGCAACCTCGGGGCAGATTAGATTACAATCTGACGAGGGTCGAATGATGGTGGAGCTTTTACAAAAAGAGGGAGGAAAGGATATTAAGAATATTGTTGAGATTGGAACATGGAATGGTCTTGGTTCAACCATCTGCATTCTACAGGGTATTCAGGGGAAGGAGGTGCAGTTCTGGAGTCTAGAGTGCAACAAGGAAAAACATGATGCCGCACTGGATTCTTTATCGGATGTAATAGATGAGCGTGTTAAGTTGCTATGGGGTTCTATAGTTGATATAAGCGGCGTGACCTCAGAACGGTATCTATTTAACTTTCCGAGTCTGGTCGAGTCAGATACATTAAAGGCGTGGTTCAAGGTTGATCTGGAGAACTGCGCGGTTTGTCCGAAGGTTCTAGATCAACTACCAGAACATATTGATTTTCTACTGTTGGATGGTGGAGAATTTACAACGCTGTATGAGTTCTCATTGCTGCTCGGTCGCTGCAGGAAATATATTGTATTAGATGACACCCTTATTGATAAATGTAAAGAGGTGCGAAAGGTTCTTACAAATAACTTTGAATGGTGTGAGATAGTATGCCTAGATAGTCGTAATGGCTTTTCAATCTTTGAGAGAGTTCAATACTGAAATGACATTGATTGGAGATTTATCTCCAATGTGATTTCTCTATGAGATAATAGATGGATGCGGTAGGAGTGGTTGTCTTCTTAGAACTTATCGGCGACACGGCTCTCAGACAATATGCGCTAAAAGGGGGCATATTCTCACTGGCCCTCGGGTTCGCTTCTTATAACTATATGCTTACTTGGTGGATAAAGGCGTTAAAAAAAATGCCACTGGCAATAGGGAATGCCCAATGGGATGGCTGGTCATCTCTCATAACAGCGCTTTGGTGCCAGTTTTGTCTCAAGGAACAGCTTACAATCCGGCAATGGATTGGGGTCTATGCAGTGGGTGGTGGGCTCATGTTACTGGGCACGTAATCCGTGATACGTTTCTTTAAGTGCAGATCAAAGCATTCGGCTCGTACCCGCGTAGCTGTTATAGGGGCTGCTACGTAGAGGCGTGTATTTCCGATTTCCTAAAGATACTGGTGGGATATCGGTATTAGTCTTATGACATGCGAGTATAATACCGTCATGGCAGAAAGTTTCTGTTTCAAAATCAGCTTTGGCAATAATCCGATAGTTGTGCTCTTCTAGAAGAGATATACATGCATGATGAAGTTCATCTGAATGTGTAGATATAAAAAGGTAGCGTATTTTTGCGTGATCAAGTAGGTCAGTAATATCAGAGAGCATTTCTAGTTCGTATCCCTGAATATCTGAATGAAGGATATCAATATACTCAATATGTTTCTCTTTAACGAAGTCCGATAAATTAAGATGATTTTTACCAATAAAGGCCTCTGTAAAATCTGCAGAGACTTTATTGATAGAACAGTTGAGTTCGCCGCACTCTAAAGAGGCCTGTTCTGGTTCTATACAAAAGTTTCTGGCATTCTTGACTTGTGTATTAAACCAGATAGTATAAAATGCCCAGTAGCTTCCTAGTTCTATCATAACACCCCCTTCTGGTATTAAAGGTAGTACCAGGGCAAAAAGTCTCTCTTCGGATGGCTCATGACACCCGCCATTTATCTGAAGAATATCAGAAAAAGATCCGTAATAGCAATCTTTGATTACTGCTATTCCGTTATGCAGATAGACACACCTTCCATCAACTGTGCCCGCATGTGGAACTCTTGGTATCAACAGATTACTCGGGTCTGATATAATATCTTTAAATCGTTCTTCTTGATTTACCCCCTTTGGATTATTACAAGAGAGATCTATGAACATATCGGAAAATGTGGGAGAAGAACCGTATGTATCAAGTATAGCTTTATAGGCATTCATTCTCTCGGAGTTTTAGATAATAATAGGAGGCTTTTACGCGCTAATATTAGATGACAGTGTGTCGGGTGTTATATGTGCAAGATGTGATATACAGGTGCATGAAGAATAAATAGCGATATATACTAGGATGCGGAGGCATATATCTTATAAGCGAAGATCAAGGCGTTCGACTCGCACCCGTGTAGCCAGGCGCAAAATCAGGGGTGGGGGCAGCCCGTCCTTTCACGTTATGATAGTCACCGCAGGGCGCCCGAGCTTAAAGAAGATGATAGATAGTTTGAGGGGACAACTAACTGAGAAAGATGCGCTTACGATCGTATTTGACGGAAAGTTTGCCAAGAAACGATCTGCGTATGACCCGGCTTGGACAGCTGATATGAACTGCAAGGTCACTATTAAAGAGCAAATACCAGGATTGAAACACTATGGTCATAACACTATTAATAAGTATCTACCGAGCCTTGAACCCAAGACAACCTATCTTATGTTTGCAGATGATGATGACACGTATGTTGATGGGGCATTTAACCTGCTGCGTGCTAAATGCCTAGATCCAGATATGCTATATGTAACGCAGTTCAAGAATGAAAAAGGGAGGATAGTACCCCCTGCCGGCATCACAACTATCGAGCGGGGTAAGATAGGAAAGGTCTGTGGTATAATACCATTTGATAAACGATCAGAAGCCTCTATGGGGACTAAGGATCGTATGGGTGATTTTGATTATTACGATGCTTTGCAGAAGAAGGTGAAAGGCGTGCAGTTTCTAGATGATGTTATATATCTGTGTGATAGCAGTACCATGAATGCTCTTAATGGAAATGCAGCTTGATTCTTAACGACACGCTGAAATCACATTGAAAAACAAGTTTTCAATATTGGAGATCTATCTCCAATGTGATTTCTACTGAGATTTGCCAGAAATAAATTTACAAGCGGCTGTCTTTCTTGAAAAAGATAGCGGTAGTATGA
>Ga0214919_10005451_pt1 | contig 18069 bp, 23 predicted proteins | sample LL1503_MetaG_FD_177994 | JGI IMG/M metagenome (GOLD analysis project Ga0214919, IMG submission 177994) | Freshwater microbial communities from Lake Lanier, Atlanta, Georgia, United States - LL-1503 | ecosystem: Environmental > Aquatic > Freshwater > Lake | place: USA: Georgia | collected...
TGGCCGCCAGAGCGCCCAGGGCAATCAGGCCCAAAATGGCCACGTGTCCAAAGTCGAGCTTGGGCACCGAGCCCTTGCGCTTAGATCTCGGGATAGATCCAGACGGAGCAACACGGCGGGCCACTAAGGGCGTTGCTGGAAAGGGGATCGCTTCATCAGCCGTCTCTGCCGACGCCAAGACCGTCTCAGGTACGGGGTCAGATTGAGGCTCAGGCGCAAGGTCGGTAACGAAAGCCATCTGCGCAGGCTGGTCCGCCTCGGCAAGGGTCGGTGTGACCTCGGCTATGGTTTCGATTTCAATCACAGGGCCGTCGACTGTGCTGGGATGGGACAGGCACGGAGCGTCCGCATAGGGCACGACCAGACGGCTTGGCACCGGGACCCAGCCGCCTTCGGGCTTAAGAAACAGGGCCTTCTCCATCGCCCGGCGGCGGATCAGGCCATCAACCTCTTGCGACTGCCCAGCAACGGTCGCGTGACACCACTGCTCCATCGCGGTTGCCGCTTCGAGCAGGGCACCGGCATTGATCAGACGCAGGACCGCCGAGCTCGCAAAGGCGTCCAATCCGATATTGTAGACAAAGCTGCCCAAGGCATCGATTTGATTTGAATTCAACGGTGTATAGACGAGACCTGCAAGAGCTTCTGAAACGGCATTGAGATCATAGCGTAGCAGCAGGTCCGCTTGGACGCGGGTGACAATCGAGGTGCTCTTGGTCGAGGCGACATGGCCATAGCCCACCGCCCAGCGCCCATCCCCCAGCGGCGTGGCGCGGGCTCTAAACCCCTCCAGCAGCTTGATCTGAGCGATGGTCTCGCTGGAGATCTGGTAGGACGAAACCATAAAAACCGATGACCCAATATGAAACAGGCCCCACTGGCCCACCCAAGAACCGGCAATTTCCATGCCGACTAGAGCAGGATCAGAACCGCAAGCCCTAAGAAGCTGAAAAATCCGACGACATCGGTCACGGTCGTCACAAAGACGGTGGAGGATACGGCTGGATCATAGCCGAGGCGCTCAAGCGAGAGCGGCACCAGAATGCCCGCCAAGGATGCCGCCAAAAGATTGATGACCATGGCCATCCCGATGACGAGCCCCAAAAGCGGATCATGGAACCAGAAGGTCACGACTGCACCGACACAGAGGGCAAAGGCCCCTCCATTAAGCAGGCCCACAGCGATTTCCCGCCAGATCGTACGCAACATATTGACCGACGATAACTCCTTGGTTGCCAGCGCCCGTACGGCCACTGTCAGGGTCTGGGTGCCCGCATTACCGCCCATCGAGGCGACGATAGGCATCAGCACCGCCAAGGCCACCAGACGCGAAATGGCACCGCTGAACAGGGAGATGACGCTGGAGGCCAGTACCGCCGTGCCCAGATTGATCAGCAGCCACCAGAACCGTGACTTGGTCACATCTAGGACGGTCGCGTCGCGGCCCGTCTCGGTCACACCCGCCAGGGCTAAAATGTCTTCCTGGCTCTCTTCCTGAATAACGCCAACAATGTCATCGACGGTGATCTGACCGGCAAGGCGCCCGCCTGGATCCGTCACGGGGGCCGAGATCAGGTGGTACTTATCGAAAATATAGGCCACCTCTTCCTGGTCCATCTCTACAGTGATTTCGGTCACCGGCTCCATGATCAGTTCAAGCGGTGTATCGCGGTTCGATTTGAGCAGCACGCTAACGGGCACCGCGCCCAGCGGCTTGTAGGAGGGATCCACGACATAGATGTCAAAGAACAGGTCTGGCAGGTCATCGGCAGAATTGCGGATGTGGTCGATGGTTTGGCCCACAGTCCAAAACTGCGGCGCGGCCATGACCTCGCGCTGCATCAAACGGCCAGCGCTCTCCTCGCCATAGGCCAGTGAGGTTTGGATGCTGGTTCGGTCGGCCTCAGACATGGCCGCAAGCACCTCATCGCGCTTGTCGTCCTCAAGGTCCTCGACCAGGTCGGCGGCGTCGTCGGAATCAAGCTCCTCAAGCGCGCGAACCAGCGCAGCCGGGGTCACCTGCTCCAGCACATCCTCGCGGATATGATAGTCGAGCTCGGAAAGAATCTCCGCCAAGGCTTCCGGCGCGATGAAGGCCAAGAGCTCGTAGCGATATTCTGCGGACAAGAAGCCCATCAGGTCGGCCACGTCAGCCGGACGCAAGGCATCGATCAGCTCGCGCAGCCTGTCCGCGTCCCCGCGATCGGCGGCATCCACCACCATGTCGATATAGGCAGGATTTAGGGCGTAGTCGTCGCCCAAGGCCAGATCTTCGAGATCCTCAGCCGGATTTGGCCCTTGGCTAAGGGCCGTCAGGTCGCCCGCATTTCGGGTCATCGGACCCTCCTTTGGGGACCCATGATCCCCGGCTGACGGACTGTGGGAAGGACCCCCGAGGTCCGAAGACGCCGGGGGCCCATCCTAATCTCACTGGTGCGGTCGAGAAGACTCGAACTTCCACGGGTTGCCCCACAGCGACCTCAACGCTGCGCGTCTACCAATTCCGCCACGACCGCATAGCAGTGAGCGGCGGGGGTTACCAAACCACGACGCATATGTGAAGGGCTGATTGCGTTAAAGGCAAAAAGACTGTGCGCAAATTACGATGAAGGGGCGACCTTAGCCTGCCCCACCCGCCAAATAATCATAGAGGTCGGCGGCGCGCGTGACGCTGATGGCGATCTTATCGTCGCTGATTTGAATTTCACCCCGGGCGACGGGATGGTTATTGGCTAAGATCCAGACCTCGTCCGTGGCCTTGGCGTCCAAGGGAATGACGGCGCCACGCCCCATGCGCAGGAGCTGCTGCATAGGCAAGATCGAGCGGCCGAGGACCACCGAGATCTCAACATTGACCGAATTAACCTGACTCACGCCCAAACCCCTAAAAAGCCGTTCGATGCGAATCAGCCGATGAATCAGCTATCGCAGGATCTCACTAGGCTCCACATTGCGACGACATACTTGACCGGAAGTTAAAGTTCAGGAGATCAGCGCCTTTGTCGTCATCTGTTTCGCCCTATTCGACCTTTTTGCGATCAGATCAGGCCCAAACCCAATGGGCGGTGTCAACAGGGCTTGTCGACTATCCTGCGGCGGTGGCGGCGATGGAGGCGCGCGCGGCGGCGATTGCAGAGGGCCAGGCCAGCGAGATGGTTTGGCTGCTGGAGCACCCGCCCCTCTATACGGCAGGCATTTCAGCCAAAGGCGACGACCTCTTGGCTCCGGGCCGGTTCCCCGTGTTCGAAAGCGCGCGTGGCGGGCAATATACCTATCACGGGCCAGGTCAGCGCGTGGCCTATGTGATGCTGGACCTGCGCGAGCGTGGGCGGGATGTTCATGCCTTCGTGGCGGCGTTGGAGGCCTGGGTGATCAGCGCCCTGTCACGCTTCAATGTGGACGGACAGATCAAGCCCGGCCGCGTCGGCGTCTGGGTGGATGGCAAGGCTCCCGGCGCTCCAACACGAGAAGATAAGATTGCCGCCATCGGCGTGAAGCTAAGGCGCTGGGTCTCATTTCACGGGATCAGTTTGAATGTCGAGCCGGATCTTAGCCATTTTGACGGCATCGTTCCCTGCGGCATCCGCGAGCATGGGGTGACCAGCCTAGTCGATCTGGGCTTACCCGTGACCATGGACGAGGCCGACGCGGCGCTGCGGTCGGGCTTTGAAGCGATCTTTGGTTCGACCATCGAGGCCAAACCGCCGCTTTAGGCGCTAGATCGCCGCCGCTCCTGACAGAGGATTGCTCGGATTTGGGCCAAAGCGATTGGCTCCCTCTTCGCTCGGCATGACGGCCAACTCAATGGTGGCCCAAAAGACCAGAACACCGAAAAGGAAATCGAAAAAGCTGGTTGGCGAGGGCAAGATGGCGATGATCCCAATCAAGATTGGGGCTGCCCACCAACCCGACCGTCCACGATCATGCAAACGCTTGGACAGGATACAGGCGGCTGCAAACAGGATCGTTGGGTAGACGAACCACCCGGTCATCAAGTGTAGCGCGGTACCTGCGACCGACTCATACAGAGCGGTGATGGCGATCAGCCCGGCTCCAGCGATCAAGAACGGCATGCGCGCGATGCGCCCCGTTGATGACATCAGAAGTTCTACCCAGTCGGTCTGACCGCTCATCTTAAGTCCTGAATCCTCACTCGACAGATCGCAAGCCTCGCCAACCTAGTGCCGATGGCGCGTGAGGGAAAGCCCTGCCTAAAGGGCCTTATTGATCGCCGTCAGCAAAACCTTATCCGAGGGCTTAACCATCGAACCAAAGCCCGCGATGGGCTGGCCGTCACGTCCGATCAATATCTTATGGAAATTCCATTTGGGCTCGGCCTGTGCGCCCAACTTGGCCTTGGTCCATTTGTAGAAGGGATGGGCCTTGTCGCCCTTGACCACAGCCTTGGCGGCCATTGGGAAGTCGATATTGAAGTTGACGCTGCAGAACTTCTTGATCTCGGCATTGGAGCCCGGCTCCTGGCCGCCAAAATCATTGGATGGGACGCCAAGGATGACAAATCCCTTGGCCTTGTAATCCGTATAGAGCTTTTCTAGGCCGTCATATTGCGGCGTGAACCCGCACTGGGACGCGGTGTTGACGACGAGAACGACCTTGCCTCGAAACTGCTCCATCGAGAGGTTGCCACCCTCAATATCCGTAAATTTAAAGCCATAGGCGACGGACGGAACAGACTCGGCGGCCCCGGCCTGATCGGTTGGGGCAGCGAAAGCGACGGTGGCGACGAAGGCTGAAAGGGCTATGGATCGCAGCATCAGTGATCTCCTTTGATGACTAATAGAGGTAGTGCGGCGACGCTAACGTCAAGCCCCCGCGGCCATTTCCACGGCCAAGGCCAGATCTAGCGCCAGCGTAGCCTCAACGCCGGTCACCGGCGGACGAGGAGCCTCGCCCCTCACAGCGGCCAGAAAACCGGCAACATTGGCTCCGAGAGGGTCCTTGCCCTGCACCGTCTCGGTGAAGTCGGCATTGAGTGCAAAGGGCGTGGTGTTGCGAAAGGCCCGGGTCAGGAAGTCGATCTCGACCACGCCAGAGGGATAGACGATCCGCATGGTCCGCTCGCGTGTCTCAGCAATGCGGGAGGTTTTGAAGGTCGCATTCATGCCATTGGTAAAGGTGGCCTCGGCCTCGACCTCATCCAGATAGGGTCCCTGCTCGGTACGGCCTTCGGCCTCGACGGCGATGGGCTCACACCGCGCAAGGCTGAGGGCCAGATCAATATCGTGGATCATCAGATCGAGGACGCAGGACACATCCGTGCCCCGGACATTCCAGATGCCCCGGCGCACAGCCTCCAGCGCCAGCGGCGTTTCGGGCACATCCATCAGGCCCATGGCCTGAAAGACGATCCGTTCCTGATGACCACAGGCCAGAACCACGCCTTTCTTGGCCGCCATCGCGGTCAGCTTTTCGGCCTCATCGAGATTGGTCGCCAGCGGCTTTTCGACATAGACATGCTTGCCCGCCGTGAGGGCGGCGAGGGCCGCAGGGCCGTGGCTATCGGCGGGGGATGCCACCGTCACAACGTCCACAAGCTCCAGAAAGGCGGTCATGTCGGTGAAGGCCGCCGCGCCAAGCTCCTGCGCCAAGGCCTGCCCACGCGCTTCGTCAGGGTCATAGATGGCCGTCAAGGTCACCGCAGGGAAGCTGGCATATTTGCGCGCGTGATGACCGCCAAAGACACCGGCCCCGACCACGCCGGCGCGTAATTGCTGGGTCATGAGATTCGGTCCTTGAGCTGCAATCCTAAGCCCCCTGTTTACACTGCGCCGCGTCCGAGGGCCAATGGATGTGCAACCTGACCAATGAGGCTGGAGCCGCCGCCCAATCCAAGCTAAACAGTTGTTTGAAACCTGCGCGGACCCCGCGCTGTTCGATTGGGAGAAACGCCATGACCACCCTCACCTCACGCGAAGTTCACCTCAAGTCCCGTCCCGTCGGCACCCCGACCGCCGACAACTTCACCCTCGCAACGGTCGAAGTGCCCGCACCCGGCGCTGGCGAAGTTCAGGTGAAGAACCTCTATATGACGGTTGACCCCTATATGCGCGGCCGCATGACCGACCGTCCAAGCTATGTGCCCCCGTTCCAGATCGGCGAAGTGCTGCAGGGCGGCGCGGTTGGCGAGGTGGTCGCTTCCGGCGATCCAAAGTTCCAGCCCGGAGATATTGTCTCGTCCATGTGGGGCTGGCGCGAGGCCTATGTGGCCCCGGCATCAACCTTGCAGAAGATCGACACCCACGGCATGCCGCCGCAAGCCTTCCTTGGCGTTCTGGGCATGCCTGGCATGACCGCCTATGTCGGCCTGTTGAAGATCGCAGCCCTAAAGGCTGGCGATGTGGTGTTCGTGTCGGCTGCCGCTGGCGCTGTGGGCGCTCTGGTTTGCCAGATCGCCAAGATCAAGGGCTGCACGGTCATTGGTTCGGCCGGCGGCGACGAGAAGATCGCCTACCTCAAGGAGATCGGCTGCGACGCGACCATCGACTATAAGAAGACCAAGGATCTGACGGCTGCGCTGATGAAAGCGGCCCCCAAGGGCATCGATGTCTATTTCGAAAATGTCGGCGGCGAGCATCTGGAAGCGGCCATCACGGCGGCCCGTCCCTTCGCCCGCTTTGCCCTCTGCGGCATGATCTCGCAATATAACGATACGGACGCCTCGAAGGGCCCATCCAACCTGATCCAGGCCGTCGGCAAGCGTCTACGCCTCGAGGGCTTCATCGTCTCCGATCACCCAGAGCAGCAGGCCCTGTTCGTCAAGGACATGGCCGAGTGGATCGGCTCGGGCCAACTGAAGTACCGCGAGACCGTGGATGTCGGCGTCGAAAATGCCGCTGGTGCCTTCGTCAAGCTGTTCAAGGGCGAGAACATCGGCAAGATGCTGGTGAAACTGTCCTAATCCATCGATCTGAGGCCCTCTCCCCAGCGGGAGAGGGTTTCGGCTTGGACCTAGATCAGGCCTTCGCCTTCATCTAAGCCCAGCATCAGGTTCAGGTTCTGGACGGCGGCACCCGATGCCCCCTTACCCAGATTATCGAGCAAGGCCACAAGCCGCGCTTGACCTGCGGCTTCATTGCCAAAAACGAACAGTTTCAGACGGTTGGTGCCGTTCAAGCCCTCTGGATTAAGCGTCTTGATCGAGGCCGCTTCAGCCAATGACGCCACCTCGACGAAGCGCGACCCGGCATAGGCCAGCGACAGGACCTCATGCAGTTGCGAGACCTGCGGCAAGGTTGGCATGGCCCAAAGCTGCAAGGGCACCTCGACGATCATGCCTTGAGCATAACGTCCGACTGACGGCGCAAAGAGCGGACGACCGGTCAGGCCCGTATGAAGCTGCATCTCTGGCACATGCTTGTGCTCCAACCCCGTGGCATAGATCCGGTAGGCTTCGGAGGTGTAGCTGTCTGAGGTCTCGTCCTCAAACTCAGCGATCATCGGCTTGCCGCCGCCCGAATAGCCCGAGACGGCGCTGACCGTCACAGGCCAGTCGGCAGGCACCAGACCCGCCTCAATCAGGGGGCGGACCAGCGCAATAAAGCCGGTTGGAAAACAGCCCGGATTGGACACGCGCTTAGAGCTCGCCACGGCTTGGCGCTGAACCGCAGACATTTCCGGAAAGCCATAGGTCCAGCCGGGGGCTGTGCGAAAGGCCGTCGAGGCATCGATAACGCGCACCTGATCATTCTGAATCATGCTGACCGCCTCACGCGAGGCCTCATCGGGCAGACACAGGATCACGGCATCCACGCTATTGATCATCTCGGCCCGGGCCGCCGGGTCCTTGCGACGGTCCTCAGGCAAGGACGCCACCATCAGGTCTGAGCGCGCAGCGAGGCGGTTACGGATTTGCAAACCCGTCGTTCCGACTTCACCGTCGATGAAAACCCGATGGGTCATGGTCTCAGTCTCCTATTCGGCTAACGCTAACAGGACCGGCGTCGCCGCTAAAGGCTGGGGACATATCGGAAATTGATCGTCCGATAAACCGCCTTCATCACGGACTTGAGGCTCAGCGCGAGCGCCTAGGCAACGACAATTCAGCGCTTTTCCGCCTTATGAGCCTTTTGCCAAGCCTTGAATTCACGCGCCTCGCGGTCTTTTTTGCTCTCACCGGGGATGACCGCGCGGCCCACGGCCCCGACGACCTTGACCCCGGTACCAACCACAGCCCCTGTCGCGCCGACCGCTGCACCGGCAACGATGCAGCCCTGCAGGGCGAGGCACGCACTTAAGATCACTATAATATTCAGAGGCTTCATCGGATGGTCCCCTCAAGATCGTAGAACTTCCCTATGCCCCGCCTTGCGGATTCGTCCAAGGGTTTATGCTAGCGACCGCTAGAGCCGCCTTGCCCGAACCATGATCTGACCGCGCGGATGGCCCCAATCCCCGACCCATTCCAGGGCCCAATCTGCGGTCGCCATGGCCAATATATCGGCCTTTGGAAAGTGGAAGGGATCACGGGCGGCATGGGTGATGATGCCCTCCGGACGCTCGACCTGCTCGCCCTCCCCTTCAAAGAAGGTCGCATAGATCACACCGCCCGGCCTAAAGGTCCCGGCCAGCGCGGCAAGGCAGCCCGCAAAATAGTCTAGGCTCAGATGGCTAAAGACAGACTGGGCGATGCCAAAGTCAAACTGAACGTCAAAGGGCGCGGCGAAGGCGTCGGTGACATGAAGGTGGTCACGCGGCAGACGATCGACCAGACCAGCCGTAACAATCTCGTGCTCGTACCCCGTCTCGATCAGGCTTTCAGATATATCGATGCCGTAATAGCCGTTGGGTGCCAGATAGCGCGTGAGGGGCACGCCCGCGCGCAAGGATCCGCATCCAATGTCCAAGACGAGGTGATGGGGCTCTAACCCCTGGGCGATCAGAAAGTCACACTGCAGGGTGCCAAGTTCATCCCACAGACCGCCGATGACGCGGCGATGGCCCTCATTGGCAATGCGCTGGCGCATCAGCTCTTCGTCGACATATCGATTGATCGCGCTCAAACCCGCCCCTCCGCCCAGCCTGTGGCCATTTTTCCCACTCAAAAACTAAAGGACTGCGTGATCAGCCGGAAGGGCCATCAAACAGGGCCTGCCAGTAGACGCTCAGCCGCGATAGGGTCACGGGAGATGATGGTGAGCAAGGCCCGAGCTGGGGCGTCTGGAACCCGTCTTCCCTGCTCCCAATCCCGAAGGGTTCCTCGCGGAATATGATAGGTCGCGGCAAACTGTTCCTGTGTCTTACCCAAAGCCTTGCGGATCGCCTTAATATCCATGGCGTGGTGAACTGTGGCCCGAGAGTCATCGCCCTGCATGAAGCCAATGGCATCTTCGAGGCCAACAACGATGCCTTTGAAGTTTTCATCGTTCATGATCGGAGCTCCTTCTTCAATGCTGAGGTCAGGGTTCTAAAGATGTTTTCTTGAGCGTCGGTCAGGCTATCGTCATCCGACTTGTCGATTAGCCAGAGCAGGAAGACCGGATTGTCGATGTCCACATAGAAGCTGAAGACCCGGTAACCACCACTCTTGCCCGTCGCATCCTTAGCCACGCGACCTTTACGAAGACCGCCAGTATTCCTGACCAGCTTTCCGTAGTCCGGCATCGATGCGTAGGCATCATAAATAGAAGCCAACTCTTCTGCTGAAACGCCCAAATCCTTGAGCCGACGCGTAAAGGCCGTGGTTTCAATGATCGAATGGGTTGGCGCTTCGGTCACAGATTTTATGTACTGCATTGCCGTAGTTTCGGCAAGCTAAATTGGCCAAGCTGTTCGGTGACCCCAAAAGAAAAGGCCCGGTGATGAAACCGGGCCTTTCCAATCGGTAGGCTGAAAACAGCTTCGAGCTTAGCGCTTCGAGAACTGGAAGCTACGACGGGCCTTGGCCTTACCGTACTTCTTGCGCTCGACGACGCGGCTGTCGCGGGTCAGGAAGCCGTGGGGCTTCAAGAGGGTGCGAAGGCCGGGTTCATAATAGGTCAGGGCCTTGGACAGACCGTGACGGACGGCACCGGCTTGACCCGAAAGGCCCGAACCTTCAACCGTAACCACCACGTCAAACTGCCCCAGACGGTCCGTAACCTGCAGAGGCTGAGCGATCATCATGCGCAGCACAGGGCGGGCGAAATAGATTTCCTGATCGCGGCCATTGATCGTGATCGAGCCCTTACCCGGCTTAATCCAGACGCGGGCAATGGCGTTCTTACGCTTGCCGGTCGCATAGGCGCGGCCTTGGGCGTCGATCTTGGGCTCGACCGGTGCTTCGACCGGGTTCGAGGACAAGCTTTGCAGGGCGTCAAAACCTTGAGCTTCGGTCATGGCTTATGCGCTCCGGAGGTTCTTGGAGTTCAGAGCCGTAAAGACAATCGTCTCTGGGTTCTGAGCTTCGTGAGGATGTTCAGCGCTGTTGTAGAGGCGCAGATGGGTCATTTGGCGACGGGCCAAGGGGCTTTCCTTGGGCAGCATGCGCTCGACAGCCTTTTCAAGGATGCGCTCGGGGAAACGACCATCCAGGATCTTGCCTGCGGTCCGTTCCTTGATGCCGCCGGCATAGCCGGTGTGCCAGTAATAGATCTTCTTTTCGAGCTTGCGCCCGGTGAACTTCACCTTGTCGGCGTTGATGACAACGACATAGTCGCCGCAATCGACGTGAGGGGTGTAGTCGGGGCGGTGCTTGCCGCGAAGACGCATGGCGATGAACGAGGCCAGACGACCGACAACGGCGTCTTGAGCATCGATCAAAATCCACTTCTTCTCGACGTCCGCCGGCTTCAAGGAAACCGTGGTCTTGGTCGTCATGGGGACAGATCCGTTATATAGCGATGTCCCGAACAGCGGTGACACCGGATTGAGGGGCGGAGCTACAGCTCCCCTCTTAGCCTGTCAACCAAAAGAATTACGCTCAATGCGCAAACCCTTATTGGACAAGGGATTTGATGCTACGGTAAAATAATACCGTATCACTTTTACGCTCGTCGTGCGCGCCAAGCCAAGCAAACCCCTGCGCCAAGCACCAAAGCCGCCCCGGCCTGGTGAAGGACCCCAAGGCTGAGCGGGACGCGCCATATTAAGGTCGCAATGCCCAGACAGGCCTGCCCTGTGACCAAAACCGCCATCAAGACCCCCAAACCCTTGGTCGCTGGGGCGACCTCACGGCTACGGCTGACCAGCGCGGCAAAGACGAGAGCTGCTGCAAACAAGAGATAGGCCCCAATGCGGTGATTGAACTGCACCGCCGCTTGAGCATGGAACAGCCAGAACCCCTCCGCTGCGAAATAGTCCTTGGGGAAGAGGGCCCCGTTCATCAGTGGCCAGTCGTTATAGACGAGGCCTGCATCATTGCCCGCCACGAGGGCCCCCATTAGGCTTTGAACATAGACGAACAGAGCCAAGCCCGCCGCCGCCAGCGGCCATCTGGAGCGATTGGCGGCCCGCCCCTGCCCGTTCCAAGCCTCAAGCGCCGTCCAGATCAGGGCGCAAAATAGGATGAGGGCTAGGCCCAGATGGGTGGTCAACCGCTCTGGCGCCACCGAGACCCGCTTAGACAGGCCGCTCGAGACCATCCACCATCCGACAAGCCCCTGCAGCCCGCCAAGCCCCAGCAGCACCCAGCAACGCCAGATCAACCGCTGCGGAATTTGCTTGAGCACCAGCAAGGCGAAGAATGGCACCGCAAAGACGGTTCCGACCAGACGGCCGAGCTGACGGTGACCCCATTCCCACCAAAAGATCGACTTGAACGCCTCGAGGTCCATGTCACGGTTGAGCAGCTTATATTGCGGGATCTGCTGATACTTGGTGAACTCGGCCATCCAGGCCTCGTGGCTGAGCGGCGGGATAGCCCCAGAAATGGGCTTCCACTCGGTGATCGACAGGCCAGAATCGGTCAGCCTCGTCGCGCCGCCGACAACCACCATGCCAAACACCATCAGAGCGGTGACCAGCAACCAAAGGGCCACAAGGCGGGAACGGTCAGACATTAACATGGATCGCATGGCAGTTGGGCTCGGCAAGAACGGGACCTAGGTAAAGGGACCTAGACCGCAAGCGCCATTTCGTCCATGCCCCGTGACGCTGCGTCGCGGTCGTGGCAAACTGAACGTCAACCCTTCGAGTGCCCCCATGTCCAAAGCCCCCCTCTCCCCGCGCATCAAGAAGGTCTATGGCGGCGTGCTGATCGTGGTATTTTTGACGGGCTATATCTATTTAGCCGCGACGCTCGGCGGCATGCTGCCCGACAATATCCTGATCAAGGCGGTCTATTACGCGGTCATCGGCATCGGCTGGGGCGTGCCCCTGATCCCGCTCCTGTCTTGGATGGACCGCGAGAAGTAGTGGCCAACAAAAAGGGCCGCCTTTCGGCGACCCTATTGTCCAACTCATTTTCCCTCGGTGAAGAGGAAGAAATGGTCGGAGCGGCGGGATTCGAACCCACGACCCCTTGACCCCCAGTCAAGTGCGCTACCAGGCTGCGCTACGCTCCGCTAGAAGAGCGAGCCTTATAGGCAGGGCTTTGCCGCGCCGCAATCGCAAAAGTCTATCCATGGGCGCTTATAGCGATTGGGCGTCGAGGACGCGGTCCAAACGCTGCTTGGTATCGATCAGCAGCTTTAGGTTCCGTTCAAGGTCCGCGCGCGCCTTCGCGTCTAGGGCGGCAAATCCGGTCAGGGGCAAGGCGGACTTCGGCGCTGGCACCGCTGCGGCGACGACGGGAACAGCCTGCGCAGCCATCTCAGGCGCGGCTTCTGGCACCAGCTCCGGCACAGGGCCATCGGCCCCAGCGACCAGACGCTTTGAGCCCTGATCGCGATAGAGCTTTTGCACCCCCTTGATCGTGAAGCCTTCCTTGTGCAGCAGATCGCGCACTCCGGCCAGAACGGTCAGGTCATGGGGACGATAGAACCGGCGCCCACCGGCCCGCTTCATTGGTCTTATGAAAGAGAATTTGGTTTCCCAGAACCGCAGCACATGCTGAGGCACACCGAGCTCGTCAGCGGCCTCAGAAATGGTTCGGAAGGCATCCGGCCCTTTTTGCACCCTACTGCCTCAGCCTAGCCGCCCAAGGCCTTGTCGATACGGGCCTTGATCACCTGCGAGGCGCGAAAACCGATCACGCGGCGCGGGTTGATGGTGGCCGGCTCGCCGGTCTTGGGATTACGGCCGATCCGTTCGCGCTTGGCGCGGACTTGGAACACGCCAAAGCCCGAAAGCTTGACGGTCTGCCCCTGCTCCAAGGCTTCGGCGACCAGATCTAGGGTGCGCTCGACCAAGGCGGCCCCATCTTGGCGGGTCAAACCCACTTCCAAATGGACAGCTTCGCAAAGATCCGCGCGTGTCAGTGTTTCGCCCTTCATCAGGGAAGCCCCCACAGCCAATTAACCTGTTCGGGTTTTTGCCCCGATTATCACGCCAAGTCAAAGGGTTCTGGCGAAAGGGCAAGCTTTCGCCTTAGAGGCGCAGAACGCAGGCACCCCAGGTCAGGCCGCCGCCCATGGCTTCGAGCAGCAAAAGCTGTCCCGGCTTGATGCGTCCGTCCTCGATCCCGTGGTTGAGCGCGAGGGGAATGGAGGCGGCCGACGTGTTGGCGTGGAGCGCAACGGTCGAGATGACCTTCTCTTCGGGAATGCCGACCCGCCTGGCCACGCCTTCCAAAATCCGTTGATTGGCTTGGTGGGGAATGAACCAGTCGACCTCAGCCATGGTCACGCCCGCAACGGCGGCGGAGGCCTCGATGGCTTCGGAAATATTGACCACAGCATGACGGAACACCTGATTGCCGAGCATCCGCAGATGACCGACCGTGCCGGTGCTGGATGGACCGCCATCGACGAACAGCAGGTCCTTTTTGGACCCATCCGCCCGAAGCGAAAAGCCCAGCAGACCGCGATCGCTCGTCCGCCCCTGCCCCATCTGAGGCTCCAGCACTACCGCGCCTGCGCCATCGCCAAACAGCACGCAGGTGCCGCGATCGGTCCAGTCCATCAGACGCGTCATGGTTTCTGCGCCAATGACCAGGGCGCATTTGGACAGGCCGCGCGCGACGAAGCCATCGGCCACTGACATGGCATAGACAAAGCCCGAACAGACCGCTTGGACGTCAAAGGCAATCCCAACCGGCGCGTCGATCTTGTGCTGCACCATCGTAGCGACCGACGGAAAGGTCAGGTCCGGCGTGGTGGTTGCGACAATGATCAGATCAACATCCGACGCCTTGCGTCCCGCCGCCGCCAGAGCGCGCTGAGCGGCCACTGTGGCCAGATCCGAGGTGAACTCGCCCTCAGCCGCGCGGTGGCGCTGGCGAATGCCTGTGCGCTCGACGATCCACTCGTCATTGGTATCGACAAATTTGGACAGATCGGTGTTGGTAACGATATCCGATGGCAGATAGCCCCCAACGCCGGTAGCAACGCTCCGAAGGTGTGCAGATGAGGCTTCAGTCACTCCGGCGTTTCCTCTGATCCGGCAAGACGGGCCTCAGCGGGCGCGTGGACCAGTACGTCACCCAACTGGCTCATGCTGGCCTTGAACTCTTCGGCATAGTGGCTACGGGCCAGATTGGCCGCGACCTTGATGGCATTGGCAAAGCCGCGATCATCCGCGCCGCCATGGCTCTTAACCACCACGCCATTGAGGCCTAATAATGGCCCGCCATTGACCGAACTGGGGTCAAGCTTGGCGCGCATCTTCTTCAAGGCACCCGAAGCAATCACCGCGCCGATCTTGGACATCAGGCTCGAGGTCAAGGCCCCGCGCATTTCAGAGGCAAAGAACCTCGCCATGCCCTCGGCGGTTTTCAGCGCGACATTGCCGGTAAAGCCGTCCGTGACCACAACATCGACCGTGCCCTTGGCCAGATCATTGCCTTCAACAAAGCCGCGATAGTCCATATCGAGATTGGATTCGCGCAGCAGCCGGTGGGCTTCGCGGACCTCTTCATGGCCTTTTTGGTCTTCGGAACCGACATTCAAGATACCGACCGTCGGACGGGCTACGCCGTGCATGGCGCGGTGATAGGCCTCGCCCATAATGGCAAATTCAACCAGTTGGGCCGCATCACACTGAATATTGGCCCCTGCGTCGAGCACGGTGCTGACACCCTGCATGGTCGGCCAGTTGGCCACGATGGCTGGGCGATCCATTTCTGCGGCCATGCGCAGGATCAGCTTGGACATGGCCATCAGGGCCCCGGTATTGCCCGCAGAGACGGCGCCTTGAGCCTCTCCGGTCTTGACGGCCTCGATCGCATTCCAAAGGCTGGTGCCCTTGCCCCGGCGCAGGGCCTGAGCGGGCTTCTCATCCATGGCCACCACCTTGTCGGTGTGACGAATGTCGCAAACCGCCTTGGCAAGCGGATGGCGGTTCAACTCAGCGGCAATGAGCGCCTCGTCGCCGTGCAACAAAAACCGCACAGGCACATCGCGCAGAAGGCCGATGGCGATGGAGACACCGGACACCACCACGGAGGGACCGTGGTCCCCGCCCATGGCATCAATAGAAATGACAAACCTATCGATCACGCTGGCGCGAAAGCCTCTCGATTAAGAACCGCCCAACCCGGAGGGGTCGACCGAGACATTCCGACATCCCCAACATTGATCTGGAAATATCGGACAGAATGGATAGGCAAGGCCCCTTAAGACTCAGTTGCGCCCGGTTTGAGTTTCCTTAGCACGGCGAAGGGCGATAGCTCCACCTCTGGCTCCGGCGCCACAAACTCGACCCCCGGCTTGCGCGGGAAGGGATCGATCGACAGGGACAGTTCCTCAAGCACATAATGGGCCAGATCGACGATATTGTCTTCTAGAACATCGGGTGGATCATCCGCCTCCGGATCAAATGCAATTTCGACGACGTTGGGGTCGGGCGCGTGCAGGCTACCGACGGGCACCACGCGGACGCGAAACTCGCCCTTTAGTTCGGTTGAATAGTCTTCGAGCGTGACGCCGCAATTTTGGGTGACCGAACCGGACCAGCGGCCATCAATCTGTCCGCCATCATGCCAGCGCACCAGCTTGACCTCGGCGTCCAGCCTATCCAGCGAGACCAGCCCATAGAGCTTGGCGATCACGCGGCGCGCCGCCTCGTCGGGCACAAGCTGCCGCACCGACCCTTGGGCCGAAAATTCGCCCAGACCCATCGGGGCTTTCCACAGGGCTTGTTCAGACGTCATGCGAGATCTCCGGCCAGATAACAGACGCCTTTAAGAGGCTATCCAAAGACTGTTCAGCCAGGGCAGCAACGCAGCGCACGGCGTAATCGCTCAAGGTCTGAACAGGGGCATCTTCGACCTCAGCATACACGGTCCGCGCAAGGGTCGCTGAAAGTTCTGTCTGATCGGGCAGGCTGGCCAGCGCAATATCGTAGGCCTTGACCCGACCATAGAAGGCCTCGCCCAGCTTGCGCATCTTCTTGGCCATCGACAGGTCGCCGACGCCCATCTCACGCAGGGCCGAATCGAGAGCTTGGACATAGGCCCCGAACAGGGCTTGAGCGACCTCGGTTGCGACCTCGCCCTGCCCTTTTAGCCGATGGAGCAACAGGACGACGTGTAGGCTGTAGAGCTCGAATCGCGCTTCGGTCTCATCGCGCACACCCAAGCCGACATAGAAATCTGGCCGCCGGGCCTGCTGAACCGCGACGCTATAAAGGGATCGGCCGGTTTTCACCGCTGGCCTCACGCCGAAAAACTGTCCAAACCATCGCTTCAGAACCATGTCCGCCTCACTTCTGCCGCGAGCTACACTTAACGCGGCCATTGAACTAAGGGTCTGAGGACGCTAGGTCAAAGGCTGCAAGAATGTATTTGGTGAATAGACCCATGTCCGCATCTGCCCATACGATCAAAATGCCTGCTCGGATCAGGGCCCTGACCTCGGTGGTAGCCTTGGCAGCGTGCCTAGTCGGAACCTCCGCATGCACGCCGGTGACCTCCTTTGGCGGCTTCCAAGCCATTGAAGAGAAGCCGCAGGATGTGAAGCCGAAAATCGACACCCGGTCGATGGTTCTGGAACGTCTGGGCTCACCTTCGGCGGTGTCGACCTTCGATCCCAACATCTGGTTCTATATGTCGCAAACGACGGACCGGATCGCTTTCTACCTGCCTCAGGTGACCGAACGCACCGTGGTCGCGATCAGCTTCGACAAGGAGAGCGAGCTGGTGACCAGCGTCAACACCTACTCCATCAAGGACGGTAAGGTTCTCGCCTACAATAGCCGCGAAACCCCGACCCGTGGCCGCGAAATGACCATCCTCGAACAGCTTCTGGGCAATGTGGGCCGTGGCGGCATGCTGCCTCAGGATGAAGAACGCAACATGCCGGGCGGTCGCCGCGAATAGGCCTGCTCGAGCGTCTAGACTAAGACAAAAATACGCCCCGGAGATTGCTCTCCGGGGCGTATTTCGTTCTGGCACCTGCCCTGCCCCGCTTCGCCGCTAGGCCAAGCTAGGCAGGACTAAGGCAAGCTATCAGCCCGAGTGAGCCAAGACGGCCAGCAGCAGCAGGGCTACGATGTTGGCGATCTTGATCATGGGGTTCACGGCGGGGCCGGACGTATCCTTATAAGGATCGCCAACCGTATCGCCGGTCACGGCAGCCTTGTGGGCTTCAGAGCCCTTACCGCCATAGTTACCCTCTTCGATATACTTCTTTGCATTGTCCCAAGCCCCGCCGCCTGAGGTCATCGAGATGGCCACGAACAGGCCGGTCACGATCACACCCATCAGCATCGCGCCCAGAGCCGAGAAGGCTTCTGCACGGCCAGCAATGGCTTGGATGACAAAATACAGCGCGATAGGCGAAACCACGGGCAGCAAGGACGGGACAATCATTTCCCGGATTGCGGCCTTGGTCAGGATGTCCACGGCCTTGGCGTAGTCAGGCTTAGCCTTGTACTCCATGATGCCGGGGATTTCGCGGAACTGACGACGGACCTCTTCGACGACAGCCTCAGCCGCCCGTCCAACAGCGGTCATCGACATGCCACCGAACAGGAATGGCAGCAGGCCACCGAAGAACAGACCCACCACCACGTAAGGGTTGGACAGGTCGAAGG
>Ga0214919_10005452_pt1 | contig 18063 bp, 17 predicted proteins | sample LL1503_MetaG_FD_177994 | JGI IMG/M metagenome (GOLD analysis project Ga0214919, IMG submission 177994) | Freshwater microbial communities from Lake Lanier, Atlanta, Georgia, United States - LL-1503 | ecosystem: Environmental > Aquatic > Freshwater > Lake | place: USA: Georgia | collected...
ACTCTAGGCTACCCGCAGAATTTGGTGTTACCGACTCAAAAGCAACTAAATCTGCCAACACTTTAATTAATCTATTATCTTCAACCACATTATTTCCCAAATATTTTATAATCACAAAGACCACCACGATTTTAACACAAAACAACAACTTCCATTAAGCATCCTCAATAATCATAAAATACACACAAAATAAACTTGCAAATGAGAATTATTCTCATCTATAATAATCCCTGAAATAAATAACGTTATTCTGCTGTTAAGCAAACTGTGAAAAAATACCATGCAAACAAATCTGATTCCATTATCAAAATTAAATAAAGGTCAAAAAGGCATAGTACGCCAGATTGATGAACAACTACTCCCTCACGACGTCGAGCTGGAAGCTGGCGAACTTGAGCGCCGGATTCTCGAAATCGGAATTATTGAAAATATTGAATTAAAAGTGCTCCATTTTGGACTTATCAATCGTGACCCAATTGCGGTACAAGTCGGTGGAGATGGAACTACGATTGCAATTCGTAGAAATGAATCAGAGATAATTTTAGTAGAGCCAATTAAATAATCATGCATAGCGAAAAACACTTGAAAGATAAAAATTTACACCACCAACAAGAACAGGTAAAGACTTCTCATGTTGCACATGGGCAAAACTTACGGGTTGCACTAGTTGGCAAACCTAATTGCGGTAAAACTGCGTTGTTTAATGCTCTTACAGGGAGCCGTCAAAAGGTTGCGAATTATTCCGGCGTAACCGTTGAAAAAAAGCATGGCTATTTCTCAACCCCGCAAAATACATTGATTACCTTGGTTGACCTGCCGGGAACTTACAGCTTACGCTCACGAAGCCCGGATGAAAAAGTAACCCGTGATGTAGTCTTTAATCAATTTCAGGAAGAACAAGCAGTAGATCTAATCATGGCGGTAATTGATGCAACTAATTTAAGTGGCTGTCTGCGTCTTATTCTTGAACTAAAACAAACTGGTATTCCATTGATTATTGCGATGAATATGAGTGATATTGCACGCTTACGTGGTTATGAATATGATATCAAAAAACTATCTGCAATGCTTGATTGTCCAATAATTGAAACTGCAGCAACTAAAAAAACCGGAGTTTATGAATTAGCCTGTGAATTAGATAAATTCAAGCAAGGCACTCACGTCCATATCAACCAATGGCAAGAACCAGATCGTGAAATGGTACGTAGTTATCATAAACGCGTCCATGAAATTATTCAGGCGGTAGAAAAGCGCAAAGGTATGCCATCGGTATGGTCGCATAAAATTGATCAGATTTTACTCCAGCCAGTTCTGGGGCTTATAATTCTGCTGACAATTTTATTTCTCATGTTTCAGGCCGTATTTAGCTGGGCAACCATTCCACAAGGATTAATGCAAGATTTTTTTGACTCGGCACAAAGTTATGTTGCAGCTCTTGACCCGAATAGTTTTGCGATTAGTCTGTTAGCCAATGGAATTATTGCCGGAGTTGGTTCAATCATCGTCTTCTTACCGCAAATTTTAACCATCTCACTCTTTATCATTATCTTAGAAGATACTGGATACATGGCACGAGCGGCATTCCTGATGGATAAGCTGATGGGTGGCGTTGGGTTGCACGGACGAGCATTTATTCCCCTGCTTTCAAGCTTTGCTTGTGCAATTCCGGGGATTATGGCAACGCGCACGATTGAAAATCGTAAAGATCGCTTAGTAACAATTCTAATTGCACCGCTGATGACTTGTTCTGCACGCCTACCCATCTACACTTTGTTAATCGGTGCGTTTATTCCAGTTAAGACCGTGTGGGGCTTTGCTAATTTGCAAGGTTTGGTAATGTTTGGGTTATTTGTCGCCGGAATATTTTCAGGCTTAATCATGGCGTTCATTTTCAAATTTTTCTTTTTCCGTGGTGACAGACAACCGTTGATTTTAGAGTTACCGAGCTACAAATTTCCAAATCCATATAATATACTGATAGAATTAATTAAGCCAGCTAAATCGTTCATCAAACGTGCTGGTACGATTATCTTGGCGGTAATGATTATAATTTGGTTCTTATCTTCGTTTCCTACGCCACCTGTTAATGCTACAGCCCCTGCAATTGATTATAGCATTGCCGGAATAGTTGGTAAATTTATTGAGCCATTATTTGCACCAATTGGTTTCAGTTGGCAAATCGTCGTTGCTCTAATTCCAGGCATGGCAGCCCGTGAAGTGGCTGTGTCTGTGCTAGCAACCATCTTTGCGCTCAGTGGAAGCGATGACAGCGTTCGTCAAAGTTTGGCAGTAATTTTACAGCATCAATGGAGTATTGCTACAGCCTTATCATTGATTGCCTGGTATGTTTTTGCCCCGCAATGCATCTCAACTTTAGCGGTTGCTAAACGGGAAACCAATAGCTGGCGCTGGCCGATAGTAATGTTTGCTTATCAGATGTTATTGGCTTATGGTGCATCGTTTGTAGTTTATCGCATAACATTATCGTTAATACATTAATCGGGAGCTATCTCATGGGACACTTATTTGATATTTCGTTAATCTCGCTAGTTATTTTAGCTGCAGGAATATACCTTTACCGAACTTTTGCCACGGCGCGCAAAGGATGCGGGAGTATTTGTTCAGGATGTAGTGGCAGTTGTGCAACAACTGTTAAAAAATTTAGTTCACCGCCTGAACCTACACAATCAAAGGTAATTAACCTAGTTTCTCGTAATTAAAGCGGAGGTTGTAAAACATTAAGCTACATAAATGAGGCGTAAATACAACTTTTTATCTAAATAACTCCAACAATTATGCTATTATTGCAAATGAGAACAGCTCTCTTTTGTAATTATATGCCTGGAGTTAAATTAAATGTTAAACGATAAAAAGTTTATTGATAAAATCATCAACGGATTTAAACAATTTAATAATTATATTGATAACTGGTGCACACTAGTCCGTGCCCCGGATTTGAACATTATCTACAGCAGTCCCTTGTACAATAAAGTATTTAATTGTGATAGTTCAATTATTGGTCAGCAAGCATTTATTGTCACTAATGAAAAACATTTCGCCGAACAAAATGAATTCGACAAAGAAAAAATTATCAAACAACGGCAAAAAATTCGCACTTTAGCCGTTACTGAATATAATGGTAGAGTTCAGCCCTTCTCACTGGAAAAAACGCCGATAATCAATCCTGATAGCGATAATGTCGTTGGAATTTACTGCTATTATGAAAAATTATCTTTCTCCAGCCTGCAGCTTCAGATTTTGCGCTCATTAGAGATCTACAAATATTCATACGAGATTGACATTGGCAAATACAAGCTTACCCAGCGTGAGAAAGAAGCTATTTTCCTATTTCTAGCAGGTTTAGGAAGCGAAGATATTGCATTGATTTTAGCTAAAGTAGAAGGGCACAACATCACTAAAAGTGCAATCGACAGCCTATTCAGAAATCAGCTTTTTATAAAATTTGAAGTCTATAGCCGCAAGCACTTTTTGATAAGCTTTTACATTTAGGCTTTGATCACTATATCCCACAAACGCTTCTAACTAAAGTCGAACAAACCACTCCAGAGTTAATTACTTATTAAATAGTTTTACGACAGCTTTCTTTACTAAAAATATTATTTAATAAAATTTTTATCAATGTTAAAATCCTGAGTGAGTCAAATTGTATTTCACTAAATATTTTCAAGTTTATAACAAGTATCTAATTTTGTGGCTAAAACCTGACTGTAGATAAGGAAAAAAATGCAAACATCAATTGAAAAATTTTTCAAATCCGATGCCTATGCGGTAGTTGGTGCATCAACTAATCGTGATAAATTTGGCAACAAAGTCTTACGTTGTTATCAGCAAAACAATAAAACCGTCTATCCGGTGCACCCTCTGGAAATGATAATTGAAGGTATTAATTGTTATAAAAGTATAGCTGAATTACCAGATGAAGTTAAGAGTATTTCGATTATCACACCACCTAGTCTAACAGAAAAAATCGTGGATCAGGCACACGCAAAAGGCATCACAAACATCTGGATGCAACCTGGTGCACAAAGTAATCTGGCAGTCCAAAAATGTCATGATTATGGGATTAATGTAATCGCTGATGGCAGTTGTATTTTAGTGATCTTAGGTTTTCCAGATCACTAAATCAAATATTGCATTAGCGCTCTATTGAAAATAGCTAATAATTTCATCCGCTAATTCTACGGCATAACGATGCATAAAAAAATGTCCGCCAGTTTGGTAACTGATTAATTTGGAATTGGTTAATTTTGTATGTAAGTACCAGCTAGCCTCAGGTTTGGTTACCAGATCATTCCGTGCCGTAGTGATTAAAACGGGTAAATTAAGCCCTTCTAATTGTTCAGCTCGCTGTAACCAATTTTTTACCGCATGATCTTGTAGCTGTTGCGCGTGCTCCTTATATGGATAAATATAGCCAGCAATATGCAAAATTGATCTGGCTAGATATTTACGAAACTCAATATTTGGTAATTCAGAAAAAAATAATTCGGTTAATTTCTCACGATTTTCACGTCCGGGATGCTCACGCAGATTACGTACCAAAGTGTGTAATCCTCCCATAGTATAGCTATAATCAGCTTGGCTGGCGATCAGCACCATCCCGCTAATTAAGTCCGCTCGCTCATAAGCTAGTGCCTGCGCAATAATGCCACCCATAGACCAACCACACAAGAATGGTTTATTTAACTCCAGAGCCTCAATAAAGTCAATCACATCCTGAGCCAGCCCTTCCATCGAAAGAGTATTGCTTGACTCGCTTAACCCAACGCGACGATTATCTGGCAAATAGACGGTAAAATTTTCTGCAAGGCGATAAATTAGTTCGCTATTCCAATGAAGCAAGTTACCGGAGTAACCAACTAACATAATTAAAGGCTTACCGCTACCTAAACTCACATAGCCAGTTTGACCATGTTTGGTTTTAACTAATTTATATTCCAGCTCTGAACGCATAGTGCTTTACCCCAATCCTAGTTAATTACCTATCCCTAAACTACTTAATTAATAATCCATCCATCCGGCTGAAATATCTCATCGTGTATTTTATTTTTATCAATACCTAGGCTTGTTAATGTTGCATTTATTTTATTAACTATACTGTCGCTGGCACAAACGTAGTATTCCATATCTTGAGAAGCATACTTTTGTAAGTCGTTAAAGTCAAAATTTACATAGTTGTAATCTTGATTAATTACGTCATTAACTAAAGGACTTCTATAGTAAATGAATTTATTTAGATTTAACCCCTGAATACTCTTTAGCTCCTGTTTAAAAACATGATGTTCACTATTCTCAGCTAAATAAATAAAGTTAACTTTTTGTTTTCCTTGATTGTGCATTAATGTTTTTAGCATACTCATTACAGGTGTAATACCAACTCCAGCAGAGATAAATGTTATATTTGATGGGCTTGGGTTTAGCACAAATGTACCATATGGAGCAGAAATATCAAGAGTATCACCCACTGCTAAATTATCATAGATATAGTTTGATACAGCCATGGAGTCACTATCATAATTTTCTTCCCGCTTAATAGTGATTCGTATATATTCTTGGTTCTGGATATCTGAAAGGCTATATTGACGAATTTGTTCATACTCACCTAATTTAACCTTAAGACTAACATATTGACCTGGTTTAAAGTCATATAAACAACCATCTTCTGGTTTCAAGTATAATGAAAACACATTAATTGCTTCAGCTATTTTATTTACTATTTTAAATGATTTGAATTGATTCTTATTTAAAGTAGGTGTGTTAAGGTATAATTCTCTTTCTGTTTTAATTAATATATCTGCAAATGTCCAATAAAAAGCAGCCCATGCATCTCTTATTTCTTCAGTTACGATATCTCCGAGGATATTATCAATTGCAGCTAAAAGTGTTGTTCCTACAATTGTATATTGTTCAGCAGTCACTCCAACACTACAATGTTTATGTGCAATTTGTCTAATCATGTCTTGAATTGCATTTAGATTGTTATAATTCATAGCAAAAACAGCAATAGCGTTTGCTAATGATTTAGATTGTAGCCCTGTTTTTTGATTCGTTGAATTAAATACATTTTTTAATGCTGGATTTTCATCTAGTAGAATCTGATAAAATTTGTCAATTATTTTTGATAGATTTTCTGCAACTAATGGCAGTGTATTCTGTACAATAGTTTCTTGTTTAGAGTTCATCATATAAATATTTCCTTTTTATAAATTAATATAGAGTTTAGATTAATTATTTTGTGCCCACTAATAAATCAAGCAACACACTATTTAAACCAACAAACACTGTGAATTTTTATGCTTAACTACACTATTATACTTAATCTTGCATTTCAAATACAAGTTTATTTTTACTTATTCGTAAATATCTCATTAATGACATAGAAAAATTTTGATCTTTTGCTAAGACAAAATTAATTAAGTTTCATGATTTATGTAAAAATACATTTAAGCTTAACTTCAAAGAATGTAAGTTTAGATTCCATTATAGTAATGAAAACATCTATGCTATAATACTAAAATTGGCTAGAAATAATCAGCTTTGATTGTCTAACCTATAATATATTTTGTCAATATTTATATTCTTGGATCAATATGCAATTAACATTATTTACAGACATTAGTCTAAAATCTATTATGTATCTAAAACAATCGGATAGAATAGTTACCATTAATGAACTAGTTGCTATTTATGGTATATCAAAGAACCATTTGATTAAATCGCTAAATTTTATGGTGCACAAAAAGTGGATTAAATCTGTAAGGGGGAGAAATGGTGGATTAATTTATGATCAAAAAAGTGACAATTTAAAAATTGGAGATGTGATAAGAATTTTAGAAGGTGATGATGAATTGCTTGACTGCGAATCTTGTATACTTAGTAGAGCATGCAATTTACGCGGTTTATTAGCTGGCGCAACAGAAAGTTTTTACAGGCATCTTAATCAATATACTCTTAAAGAATTGAGCAATCCAAAAACTATAAATTTTTTACAAATATTGAATAATGATTTAAACACATCAATTAGGCGGTAACCAAGTACCGCCTTTCCGAATATTTAAACAACAATATTAATCAGCTTATTTGGTACAACCACCAGCTTCTTGATTGCCTGACCTTCGATAAATTTCTGCACATTGGTATTTTCTTTTGCCATCACTTCAATTTCATCTTTAGTCAGAGATTTAGCAACCATGATTTTTCCACGCAGTTTACCATTAACCTGAATTACCATTTCTACTTCATCGACATCCAGCGCGCTTTCATCAACTACGAGCCAAGCCTGTTCTAAAAGCTCAGTATCTGGACGCAATTCATTCCACAATGCATCACAGACATGCGGAGTTATTGGTGATAGCAGAACCACTACTGCTTCCAAAACTTCCTGACTTAGCGCCCGACCATTTTCACCAGTAAAGGCTACTTTAGAGTAAGAATTTAGCAATTCCATAATCGCTGCAATCGCAGTATTGAATTGTTTACGAACTCCCATGTCATTAGTAACTTTGGCAATAGTTTGGTGTAACTGAGTGCGCAGTTTTTTCTGTTCCGGTGTCAATTCACCTGATTTGTAACGCTCGACAATTCCATATTGCTGATGTTCAAACACCATGCGCCACAAACGACGAATAAAGCGATTCGAGCCTTCGACCCCACTTTCAGTCCACTCCAGAGTTAATTCTGGCGGAGCGGCAAACATGATGAATAAGCGAGCAGTATCCGCACCAAAGCGATTAATAATCGGATCAGGATCAATTCCGTTATTTTTTGATTTAGACATTTTCTCAATGCCACCGTATTCAACTTCACGCCCATCACCCTTATAGGTCGCACGGAGTAAATTACCCTTGGCATCTTTAACTACATCAATGTCCATCGGGCTATACCAATCCTTAGAACCATTGGGGTTTTGACGGTAGAAAGTTTCAGCCAACACCATACCCTGTGTCAAAAGATTTTTAAATGGCTCATCACCATTTACCAAACCTAAATCACGAAGTGCTTTATAGAAGAACCGCGCATACAATAGATGCAAAATTGCATGTTCAATCCCACCGACATATTGATCAACTGGCGCCCAGTATTTCACCCGTTCATCCAGCATTTGCTCTTGATTATCCGCACAAGTATAACGTAGGAAATACCAGCTTGAATCAACGAAAGTATCCATGGTATCGGTTTCGCGACGAGCTTCCGCACCACATTGTGGACAGCGACAATTCACAAAATCCGGATTTTTAGCCAGCGGATTACCACTACCATCCGGAATCAATTCTTCTGGTAAACGTACGGGTAGATCAGCTTTGGGTACAGCTACATCACCACAATGTTCACAGTGAATAATCGGAATCGGACAACCCCAGTAACGTTGACGGGAAATACCCCAGTCACGCAAACGATAGTTTACTTTAACCTGTCCGATTTTACGGCTGGTTAATTCTTCTTCAATTGCAGCAAAAACCTGCTCAAAATTCATGCCATCAAATTTACCTGAATTTACCAAAACACCATAATCGGTATAAGCACGAACTTCAGGATCATAATTGCTATCTTCCTTTTGTGGCTTGATTACAATTTTTTTCGCTAGATTATATTTAGTTGCAAATTCAAAATCACGCTCATCATGTGCCGGAACCGCCATCACTGCGCCAGTACCATAATTCATCAGGACATAATTAGCCACCCATACCGGAACTTTTTCACCATTTAGAGGGTTAGTCACATACAGACCACTAAACATCCCAACTTTTTCAGCAGTAGCCAGTTCCGCTTCAGACACACCACCAGCCTTACATTCATACATGAATTTTGCCAAGGCTGCATTATGATTAGCCGCTTCTTCGGCTAGCGGATGCTCGGCAGAAATCGCAACATAAGTTACTCCCATCAAAGTATCCGGACGGGTGGTAAATACCGTCAGACCATCAAAGCCATCACAACCAGCAAACTCAACTTCCATCCCAAGTGATTTGCCAATCCAGTTACGCTGCATTACTTTGACCTGTTCTGGCCAGCCACCAAGCTGATCCAAATCCGCCAAAAGCTGCTCGGCATATTTGGTAATCGCAAAGTAATACATTGGAATTTCTTTTTTGATAACCGTTGCGCCACTACGCCAGCCACGTCCATCGATTACCTGCTCATTTGCCAAGACAGTTTGATCGACCGGATCCCAGTTTACCGTACCATTTTTACGGTAAATAATCCCACTTTTATACAATTGGGTAAAAAACCATTGCTGATGACGATAGTAATCCGGACTACAAGTCGCCAGTTCACGTGCCCAATCAATACTCAAGCCCATATTTTCGAGCTGGGCTTTCATATTAGCAATATTTTGATATGTCCACTCCGCAGGCGCAACTTTTGATTTCATTGCGGCATTTTCTGCTGGTAAACCAAAAGCATCCCAACCAATTGGGTGCACTACATTATAACCATTCATTTTATAAAAACGCGCCAACACATCGGTAATTGTATAATTACGCACATGCCCCATATGGAGTTTACCTGATGGGTAAGGTAACATTGACATGCAATACATCTTAGGTTTTGGTGAAGATTCGTTTACTTCAAAGATTTTAGAATCGCGCCATTTGCTTTGGGCTTTTTTCTCGATATTATTATGAACGTAATTTTCTTGCATTATTAAGCTTTCCGTTGAATTTTAAATTTTTTAATCGTGTATTTTACCATAAAATCAGTCGCTAATTAATTGGTACATGAGCATAATGGACCGCCATTGGTACAATTTGCATTCGCGCCAAGGACTGTATTAGCATCTTGATCAAAACATACGCAGCCATTGTTGGCAACAGCTGTCCCGCAAATAGGCGTCGCAATTAAAATATATTTATTATCATTGCCTGCACTATAAGCGCCTGAAGTAAAGCCTATTCGGTACAAAGCACTCCCGCTCTCTGGCGATAGGGTATATGGCAATGCCGGCCAAGCACTACCCGTTGTGTATTTGCCATTGATACTATACCATTTCTCCATAAATTGAGCATTTTTATGAATAGTCGCTGCCGCAGCTTTTGCATAGGATTTTTGGATATAGTTTTGATAACTAGGAATTGCTACCGCCGCCAAAACCGCGATCATAGCTACTACAATCATTAGCTCTATTAGCGTAAACCCTAGCTTAATTTTTGCTTTCATTGATTTTATCTCTTATTTTTTTAAATTACAAGCGCTAGTAACCACAATTCGCTGCTGCGGGGTAGCTAATTACCCCCTGATTATTAATACACATATTACCATCACTGCCTTGAATATTATCTTGTGGGGTAGCTAAAATACTAAAGGCTTGCGCGCTTGGTGTATCAGGCTTTAGACTTAGTGTGTAAACCGTGCCGGAAGTGCCGGTTACGGTAGTAGCAAATAGCCCTGATGGCCATGCTCCGTTGTTGTCTATATAGCGACCATTCTGAGCATAGTATTGTTCCATTTTTGTCGCAGCAGCATGTAAAATTTGCCGTGCAAATTCACGATTCTCTTTAATAATATAATTTTGATAACTTGCGCTTGCAATTGTAGCCAACACACCCAAAATAGCGACAGTTATCATCAGCTCAATAAGAGTAAACCCCAGATGATTTTTTTGGTAAGTGCTTGCTTTTCTAGAGATCATGTTCTAAATCCCCCAATTTAATACAACCAACGCACGGATAACGGAACTATATCTGATGTACTTATTGTCGCACCGTTGCGAGTAGTTATCACAAGATACTCTTGTAATGTAACTCGTGTATTGCCATTTTTACCAAATGCGCGAACGGTTATTCGATACAATCGACCAGATGGTAAAGCTCCAGTTCCATTTTTATAAATTGGTAGTAACGCACCATTCACCTGGGTAATATTACCACTTTCTTGCCCTGCTCCAGCGGCATTATTATTGGCAAGATTAGAGCGCCCAATAAAATTAGGATTAAGCATCTCCATAATATAACGCGGCTGAGAGCACAGTGAAGAATCTCCCGAAGTATAAACACGTGCATTTACAAGACTTGAGCGCTCATCGATTACTGGCACCATACCTGATTCTATATAACTATTGCATGGTGCAATAACATTAGCAGTAGTATCAACCTTAAGCCAAGGTTGCCAAGCTTGCCCCAAGCTACTGTAGCACCAACCAGTATTCTCACAGGTATTGTTTGTGGTAACAACGTGAGATTCCTCATAAACCCGTGCCGCAAAATTAATATTCTCCATATTATGTGCATAATCATATGAGCGAACGGTTGATTCAGCATCTAGTAATGCCATTTGTGCGTAATTTTGTGCCAGCAGATAGTCCGCATTATTTGCTGCTGATTTCTGCTGAGTTACTACCACCTGATTTAATCCAGCGACTAATAAAACCATCATTGCTAAAGCTAAAAGCGTCATTGCTAGCGCACTACCAGCAAATTTTTTATTCGTTTTCATCGCCATGCCACGCTATCTGATTGAGTTTGTGTTAATTTTGCCATATTACTATCTACAGCTTGTGTTGAACTGCCCGAAATACTAATTGTCACGGCACTTAGTTGTCCAAAATAGGCAGGTGTCGACTCCATCGCTGAAGTAGGAAGATAGCGGTAACGACTTGCTGTGCTTGGATAACTATTAACATTCGCCGACAGTGTATTAACCTTGTACATGAAATTAATCCGCGTCACCAAATTTGAAATTAGTTTCGCGCTACTAAGACTACCATTTGCCTGCAAGGTTTTAGTATAAAGTCCTGTTACTCCGGATTTAGTCCCGACAAAATAATAACGGGTATAAAAATTAACCAGCTGCATAGATGACACATCTGGATCATATGATAGCCCTCCAATCGCAGATTCGACCGCTACTGTTGGTGGAGAACCTGGGCAAGCCAAGGTTAATGGCGAGACAAGAGTCGAAGCTGATGAGAGTTTTAATAAATAGGCATGATTTGTGCTTGCCAACATATAGCGTGAAGCGGATAAATCAAGTCCTTGATTAGTAAAACTGAGATCATATAAGTAATTATTTCCAGGTGCAGTAGCACAGTCTGACTTGATTGTGGCGGTAGATACGTATGCCACCTTATCGCTTCCGTACTGCAGCCGCAAAACATCACTACCTCCAACCAGAGTGAGGCCTGAATCAAGGTTCGCAGCTAGCTCAGTAAAACTGGAGGCGCTTCTTACTCCAACTGTAGACAGATCAAAATTGCACCATTCAGCCGTACTACAGTTATTACTTGCAGAAGTGGTTTCCATATATGATGCAGCACTTGACTGATCATGAAAACTAAAGCTACCAAAAACTCCCGCATTTTGTACATCTCGTTTAATCAAACCCAAGCTCATACGAAGATTTTGATTTAATTCCAGCTGATTAGTATTAAACATAAAACTACCATTCAGTGATGAAAATGAATCCATCATTACCGTAATTATGGCAGCACTCATCGCGAGAGCAACCATTAACTCAACCAAACTAAACCCAAGTGGCTTTTTCATCGTTGTGGTACTTTTAACATTACGTAGTTATTATTACCCAAAATAGCTGACTCACTATCCCTATTATGTGCTATCCAAACAATTTTAACTACTAAACTACCACTACTACAATTTGGTGAATTTGCTGTCGGAACTCCCATTGCACTATCTGCACAGACAATTGCAGAAATACTACTTACAGGTAAATTCATGTTTGCCAAGCTTTGCTTCCATTGATAAAGTGCCCACTGTGCATATTGTTGGTTGGTGCAATCATTATTTTGACAATTTGTCAACACAGCACTATCATTATGATCCGAGTAAGATGTTTCTATATAGCAGCTGGCATTAGCACACCCAGCCGCATCATAAGCAGGGATCACACTATTACTGGCAACTGCAGTATAATTAAGATGGCCAACCATTTGATTTACGATACTACTAGCCGCTTGTGTCATCATTTGTTTAACTAAGGTTTGCTGTGAAGTAGATAATGCGCTTAATTGCAAGCGATAAATTCCTAAACCAAGGCTTCCCATAATTGCTACTGCTATCATTACTTCCAGGATGGAAAACCCGCGATATTTCAACATAGCGCCGTGCTCCCATTATTCTGCCCAGTATAACTTTGGACACAAAAATAGCCATAGTTATTCAATAGTAAAGTAACACTTTGGGTTTGACCAAATTTACTTTGGCTAATAGTAAATGTCCATGCTTCATTACTATTCACATCGCTGAGTAAACCGCTAGGTAACACTATCAATTTATTTAGCGCCACCCCATCAGGTGAAGTAGCTGCACTAACCGTTGCCCCACCATCAAAGCGCAAAGCTTTCAAGCGCTCAGTAGAATTGTAATTACCGTTTGAGTTTAAATCTACATAAGTCAAAATACCTTCCGACCATGAGTTGCCGCTAGCGCAACTATTTAGATATGAATTATTCCCATTATTAGTATCATATTCGGCGGCACAAATTATCAATGAAGCACCGCTACCCCGCACGGCCTCTTCCTGTGCAAATTTTACTAGTGCTTTAAGTTGCAGAACAGTTACATCTTGATTATGCACAAGAACTGAACTATAGACGATGGGTAATGCGGCAGCAAGCAAAATCCCAATAATCGACAAGGTAATCACCATTTCATAGATGGTATATCCCAGAGTTTTACTCTTAGCAATTGAGGAGCAGAGATGATTGGCATTCATGATTTTAACAATAAAAAATGGAGGTACTTAATATACCTCCATTTTAACACACACTAAAGCCAGCTGCCCAGACTATATCATAACAATATCACCATGGACAGATGGTATTAATGGTTATTATTTAACTTCAACTTTATGTTTAGCTTTGATACCATCAAAGAAAGCTTTGGTTCTTTCCATTTGGATTTGTTGTTTGATTTGATCTTTCATCTTATCGTAAGCCGGGAATGTAGCACCACCAGATTTAGTATCATTTAACTTGATAATGTGGAAACCAAATTGCGATTTAACTGGAGTAGTAGTATATTGACCTTTTTTCAAAGTTTTGATCGCTGCTGTAAATTCAGGAACATAATTAGAGCCATCAGACCAACCTAATTCACCACCATTAGCTTTTGAACCTGGATCAATTGAGTATTTTTTAGCCAGATCAGCGAATTTAGCACCTTTTTTCAATTGAGCTTCGATATCATTTGCTGTTTTTTGATCTTTAACTAAGATATGAGAAACATCATATTGTTGTTGTTTAGCTGCATCAGCTTTCATTTGATCATATTTAGCTTTAATCTGCGCATCAGTAATTGGTTGTGCATTAGCTTTTTCTTGCAAAATTTGAGCATAAATCATTGGTTTGATTTCGTTCAATTTAGCTTGATACGCAGCACTTTTATCTAAACCTTGAGCATTACCATCAGCTAAAATCGCTTGTTGCATACCAATAGAGTTCAACATTTCTTGTTTGAACTGAGGATTGCTTAGTTGTTGTGCGGCCATTGGATTTTTTTTCAATTGAGCCATTGCCTGGTCAATAACCGCTGGGCTAACTGGTTTACCATCTACAAATACTGTTTCAGCATGAGCAACAGTAACAAAAGCACCAGAAACCATCAAAATACGTAAAAAGTTTTTCATAGAGATCCTTAACAAAAATATTAAATTAAAAAGAATAAATTCAAATTTGTGGTATTATACAACAAACCAAACTAGCTAGCAATATTTTTTTATAAAACGTAGTGAGATAAATCTTCCGATGCAGCAGTTTCGCCAAGCACATCAAGCACATAACCATCATCAATCATCACTTCAAATTGTGTACCATGATCAAATAAAAGCTCTGCTAATAGGCGTTCCACTACGGTATATAGACGTCTGGCACCGATATTTTCAGTTTTTTCATTGACATTGAAGGCAATTTCTGCCATCTTAGCAATACCACTTTCGGAAAACTCGATTTTAACCCCCTCAGTAGCTAGTAATGCTTGATATTGTTCAGTTAAACTTGCATCCGTTTCGGTCAAAATTCGTTTAAAATCATCAATCGTTAAAGATTGCAACTCTACACGAATCGGAAAACGCCCTTGTAACTCAGGAAGTAAATCAGATGGTTTAGCCACGTGAAACGCACCTGATGCCACAAACAAGATGTGTTCGGTTTTTACCATCCCATATTTGGTAGTTACCGTAGTCCCCTCAACCAAAGGCAACAAATCGCGCTGCACTCCAGCACGAGAGACTTCCGCAGAACCTTGCCCCCCCTTAATCGCAACTTTATCAATTTCATCAATAAAAACAATACCATTTTCTTCAACGTTGTGTAATGCATTCTGTCTTAGCTCATCTTCATTTACTAGCTTGCCAGCTTCTTCATCCAAAACCACTTTGTAAGCATCAACCACTTTTAGTTTACGCTTCCGTTTTTTCCCGTCAGCTGCACCCTCAAACATTCCCTGTAATTGATTCGTCAGCTCTTCCATCCCCGGAGGCCCCATTAAGACTGCCTGAGTTTTAGCTTGAGTTACTTCAACCTCGATTTCTTTATCATCAAGTTTACCATTACGCAGCATTTCTCTAAAACGTTCACGAGTTGAGTTAGTTTTATCTTCGGACTCACTTTCACTCACGGACTCACCAAAGGTATCCCGCGCTGGTGGTAACAATACATCCAAAATGCGATTTTCAGCAGCAAGCTTGGCTTTATCACGATTTTGCGCACGTTCGTATTCGCGAGCATCTTTAACCGCAACTTCAACCAAATCACGAATAATTGAGTCAACATCTTTACCAACATAACCCACCTCGGTGAATTTAGTTGCTTCTACCTTGATAAATGGTGCATTGGCAAGCTTTGCCAAACGCCGTGCGATTTCAGTCTTACCGACCCCGGTAGGTCCAATCATTAATATATTTTTGGGCGTAATTTCGCTTCTTAATGGCTCAGCAACCTTTTGACGGCGAATCCGATTACGTAATGCAATCGCAACTGCTTTTTTAGCATCATTCTGACCGATAATATGTTTATCCAGTTCAGTAACTATTTCACGTGGAGTTAAATTCATAAGATTACCTTAATTATAAAATAAACGAGATTTAAACGATACATAGGGATAATCCACTTTATTTCAAGAGAACATTGCAATAAAAAGGGAACAGTTTAATCTGCTCCCTTTTTAAATTTATGATCAACTTAAGTTATTTACTTAGCTCATTCTTAACTGCCTGAACAATTGAAGTATTGCTATCTGTAGAATCACCATCTAACTCCCAAAACATCGTACCACCCAAGCCGCTTGCTTTAACCGCTTTAGCTTTTTGTGTAGCAGAGAACTGATCATCATAAGTCATGAAAGTATTAGTTGTTGCACTATAAGCCCAAGGTTGCATCGCAGCTAAACCGTATAGATTAAATACAGCAGTATTAGTAGTGGAGTTATAATAAGCCAGACTCTTAACACCTGCAATTGGTTTATCACTACCACAGCCAGTTGCTGGATTATTTATTGGATTCACGATACATTTATAGTCAAGAATACCATTCTCATAATCACCAAAACCTGCACCAGTTACGGTTTGGAATAAACCACCATTAGTAGCACTAGCCACAGTCATCGTCCGGGCATATAACGGGATGCCTGCAACTAATTTCTTAGCTGGAACACCATTTGCTATATAAGTGTCCATTGATGATTTGATTGACCAACCCTCATCCTTACCTACTTTATTTGAGCCAACATTTTGGAAGTCATAGTTAGCCTGGAAATAAGCAGCTTGACCAACATCAAACGAACCATGATAGTCATAATTCATTACATTGATATGATCCATCAACGCACCTACTTGCGCCCAGAAGTTAGCTACAGCATTAATATTACTCGAACTTTGTAACGCTAAAACCCGGTCACTACCACCATTTACCGCAATAGTTAAAGTATAAGTTTTGCTATCTTCTCTCGAAGCTTTATCTAAAGCAGTTCTCAAAGTTTGATAAAAAGTTAACATTTTTTTAGCAGGAGCCAGATTATTTGGATAATCAGACCACCATTCCCAATCAATGTCAATTCCGGTGAAACCAGTTTTACGCATTAATGAAATTGCTTGAGTTGCAAAATTATCCATGCTTGCCTGTGAAGATGCTAATGTTTCAAACATTGGAGCAGTATTAACACCATTATTAGTCCAACCACCAAAAGATAAATGTGCTTTCATATATGGATATTGTAGCATTGCACGCGATAGCGCACTCATACCCCAGCTATCAGCAGATGCATCAAGGGTTTTAATATCTCCGCTGGCAGGATTAAAGCCAACAAAGGCATAGATAACGTCATTAATATTCTTAAATGGCATATTGTAAGGATTATATTGACGCCCCCATACCGCCCATTGTGCATAATAACCCGCATTTACATAACCATTGCCAGGATCTTTACATCCTGTGGCAGAACAAGGCTGATTTATAGTTAATGATTGACCATCAACAGTTACATTATAGACAATCGGATCTACTACACCTGGCAATACTATTGCAGAAGCAGAATCTGTTCCCATAATATCACAAGACTGTGTTAAATCTAAAGATTTACTACTTTCTTTGAGTGTAATAGTAGTAACAAATTTACTTCCTGATGAAACAGTACTGAAATTTAAATTATCAACTTGCTGACCAAAGCAATTACCCCAGCCAGATTTTTGTTGAAAGTTCGAAGTGAATGCTAAGGATTTAGCGCTAGTAATACCCTGCACACTTAAGACAATCTTATTATTGTAATCCTTAAACGGAGCCTGATAATCATAACTCGCACCACTTGGAGCTGGTTTAGCTACAAAGGTAGCTGATATAGTCTTAGCCGCATTAACAACACCAGTACTAGTAATCGGATTAGTTACATAACTACTACCACTAGCTGCTACTGAAGTTCCAAGATTTAAACCACTTTCAATTTTATAAACCGGGCTGCTATTAGCTAAACCAGCATAATTTACATAGCTATATTTATTAGCTGCATCAGTGAAGGTTACGCCTGCTTTATCAGCACTTGACAGACCACTAATTGCAACGGTTACATTGTTCTTAGCTATTGTCGATGCTTTCAG
>Ga0214919_10005453_pt1 | contig 18061 bp, 8 predicted proteins | sample LL1503_MetaG_FD_177994 | JGI IMG/M metagenome (GOLD analysis project Ga0214919, IMG submission 177994) | Freshwater microbial communities from Lake Lanier, Atlanta, Georgia, United States - LL-1503 | ecosystem: Environmental > Aquatic > Freshwater > Lake | place: USA: Georgia | collected 2015-03-15
AGCCCCAATATCCTATAAGTACACAAGTTCCACTACAAGCCCTAACGCCTACATAGAACGTAATGGAACAACTGAATTTGTTTTTAATTATAAAATTCCAGAAAATATAGAAGCACAAAACTCTTTATTCAGTGGGACCTATACTATTGTAGCTAGAACCTATATTAATGGAAACCTACTGAGTTCAACGGTTCAATTTGAATTAAAAGATAGTTTATACGATTTAGTTTCAGGCGTTGGCCAAGGTAATAAATCTGCAACAATAACATATAAGCCATCTTATGATGACTTAAATCAAACTAATATGCAATCAATATTACTGATAGGTCACGCAGATGGGTTAGAGCTAAATAACCCAGTTAAAATAAACTCGATACAAAATGCGGTAGATCTTTTATCTGGAAACAAAAATAGCCCCTTACTTAGGGGCGTATTAGACGCATATGGTGCAGGCGCAAGAAATATTTTTATATGTGCAGCGGCCCCGATGTCAGAGTACATTTCAAGTGTAGAGGATAGAAACAAAGCTTATGTAGTTTTTAACGGACAAACTCTTAAAACTTTTTATGAAAAATATTATGAAAGATTGATTGAAACTTATAATATTATAAAGCAATTAGATTACATAGATGTTATCGTACCGTTAGAGGCTTCTATAATAAAAACTGGTGGCGTAGATTTCTTGTCGCAGCTTGTGCACTATTGCAATGATTTTCATAACGAAACTGGTTATGTGCAAATTGGGATTATAGGCAGTAGGGGTAATGGAATAAGTTCATCTGATATTGAATTGATTCAAAATAGCAAATATCTTAGATACAAATATACTACATTCACCAACACAACCTCAAGTACACAAATCGCTTCAGACATAGGAAGATACGTTGTTCCAGTGTATGGGGAAGCAGTATTTTCTCATTTGCAAATAGATAATACCTACACTGCTTCAGTCGCAGCAGCTGTAGCTGGCATGATAGTTCAGTCTCAATTAAATATGGGATTAACAAGAAAAAGAATCCCAGGAGCTTTATCTTTGTACGGCGTAGATTTAAACTCTACTCAATTGAGCATACTCGACTCAATGGGCATAAATACAATATACAGAGGGACTAAGGCACGTAGGGGTAATGTATATGAGGTGTATTTGACTAGTGACTATACTCTTTCAAATACTAATTCTGTATTTTCTAAACTTCCACAAATGAGACTAACCTCATATGTCGCTAGCCAAGTTAAAGCATACGGCTATGATTACATAGGTAAATTCGGATATGACAAGGTTGTAACTAGCGTTACTAATATGTTGTCAGCATTAAAGAAAAATGGTTCAATTGTTGACTATGAATTTAAAGCAGAACAATCTCAGCAAGAACAAGGTTTATTAATATTAAATATTAATTTGACTTCTTCTTTAGGTTTGAAGAAAATTAATCTTTCTTTATCAGCAGGACCGGCGGCTTAAAATGGCACAATTACCAATCAGCATGCCAAAGCTTGGCTTGGCAGATGCGATGGACAAATCACGCTTTGCAAACATACTTCAGTCTGATGGTAATTTAAGTTACCTAGAATTTATATCAGCTGTAAAATCTTTATGGGAAGAAAGCTATCCTAATTATCCAATCAAGGCAACATCAAACGGAGACAATTCTTTTACTTGGTTTAACCCGGCGACTCAAGAGTATGATGCCACAGACGCAATAATAGTTTATTCTTTAGAATTAAGAAAAGCTCACTCTGTTGAACCAAAACCTAGAATGAGACAAATAACAAATAATAATGTTTACGTTTATGGGCAAAGGTTCCAGAACGTTGTTGCATTTACTGCTATGTCCCCGGTTGGGAAAAGATCAGGGTCAGATTCAAATTCTGTTTCTGATGATCAAGACAATTCTTATTTGGTTGAATCTTTAATAGAATCTTTTGAAGACTTTATGCTGGAGTATACCCCAATCTTTAAAAAAATAGGGGCTTCAGAATTGGTTTATTCCAGAAGACTTTCGGATTCAGAAGTTAACAGGGATTCAAAGGACGTTCACAAAAGAACAGTAACCTACATGCTTACCACTGAAAAGGTCTTTGCGGCACAGGCTAATACTATAGAAAAGATAGCCATAGATGTAAGACAATTCATGGCTTATGAGGCAGAATTTCTTGTTGCGGCAACTCCAAACTATGAAAATACAAGCATTAATCTTACAGACTTACAGAATACTGCCACTCCGCGTCATTAAAACCTGTATTAAAATTGCTACAGTTAATATATTGATAGTTATTTTTATGACTTAGTTGTTACTATATCACAAGACTTATTCTGTCGGAGGTTCAAAGATAACATGGCTACACCGGGTGTAACAACATTAATTAGAGATCGCTTCTACAGCGTCTCAAGGCAAGATGTCCCAGCGGGACCAAGAATTGTGGCGATAGCCAAAAGAAATAGAAATGACTTCAATCCGTCTACGGAAACAGTTGCTTACAATGCTATGAACAAGGTTTCTGACCTTGACGTAGTGCATGCTACTACGGAAAAAGATGTTATTGACGCTTTTGGTGTTGGTTCAGATCTCCATAAAGCATTTTTGGAATTGATTACTGCGGGCGCAGAAAGAATACATCTTGTCCCACTTCCGCACAATACACAATTCAACCACACTGATGGGTACATAACCGCAACTGGCTACGCCGGTGATTCGCTGCTCGACGCAGCGTTCGCCGCAGCAGAAGCTGCAATCCCAGATGTCATTATACCTTGGGGTAGAGGCGGCAACTCATTGGACTGGGACGCCACAACAGGTGCAACACCAAACGCAGATGATTATCGTTTCCATGCAAATAACAGTGGTACAACAGCAAATAACTGGGCTTATAAAGTTGCAGTCAGAACTAAAGAAATTTCAGTAAATACAAATCCTTGCATTTCTGTAATCGGCATAGCTCCGTATGTAGCAAGTTCAAGAGAAACTTTGACACCAGCACAAGTTGCATCACACATAACTAGTTCATTGTCAACTTTGGCAGATAGAAACAACGCAATTATGAAACTTGTTGGGTCATATGTTTCAATCATAGCTTCAGAAGTAAAGCCAGTAGGATACGCTACAACAACTTCTAATGGGACTGTAGATTATGGTTACTCAAATGGAGCAGCATCACTTGCTGCAACGATGAGCAGAACACCATCATACACTGGCCTAACAAACAAAGCTCTTTACAATGTTCAGGCCCTTCGTTATGCCCCTACAAGAACTCAGCAAACAACACTCAATGACGCAGCAGTAAACGCTGTTGTATTGAACTTTAATAAGATTGCAGTATTTGGCGGAGCAGTAACATACTCGGCAACAAATTCAGACTACCTAAGACTCTCAACTAAGAGAATCGTAGATGAGGCTTCACAACTAGTTCGTCAAGTATGTCAAAAGTTCATTGGCGAACCATCAACAATACAAGTAAGAAATTCAATGGAAACAGCAATTTCTTCAGGCTTACGCGGGATGCAAGTTAAAGGTGCCTTGCTGGAGAGTGACTTCAATGTTACGTATGTTCCTTCAGACAACATGGCGATTGTAGACCTCGTATTAACACCTGCGTTCGAACTTAATTCGATCCAGGTTCAAATATCCATTAACATATAATATACCGGTTGGAGGGTAGCAAATGGCAGCAGAATCATATAACCCAGTAAATAAATACCTTAACACTTATACTACATTTTCAGGTGCGGACATAGTTGCAACTTTTGGTGGAGTAGAGATTGGCGCACTTTCAGGAATTACATTTTCTGTAACAAGAGAAAAAGCACCTATTTACACAATGGGTTCACCAAACCCAAGATCCTTCTCAAGAGGAAAGCGTGGCATCGCTGGATCATTAATTTTTACAGTTTTTGATCGCCCAGCACTTTACACAATGTTGGACAAGAATCATGAATCACAAGATTCAAAACAAATGTTCTACACCAGAGCACATAACACACTCCCAGGTGACACTCAGTCAGTTGGAAGAGGTATAGCTGGTTTAGGAACTGCTGGTAATTTTAGCAAGGACGTTGTTAAAAAGGTTCCTTACTACGCTGACCAAATTCCACCATTTGACATTACAGTAACTTTTGTTAATGAATATGGACAAGCAGCAGTCCGCTCAATCTACGGAGTTGAACTCTTGAACGAAGGTTCGGGAGCTTCGATGGACGATATCGTTATCGAAGAAACAATGACTTATGTAGCTAGAGAACTCGGCCCTATGTACGCCATCAAGGTGGACAAAGAAGCTGATCAAAGTTCTCTTAAGCTTAATGACATTTTGAGCCAAGATGCAGTAAAGAACTCAGGACTTAATTCAAATATTATCCGTCCGTAATTTTAAACAATTACAAGTTATGAGTAATGCATGGGGTAACACCCATGCATTATTTATTTAAAAGACTGGTTAGGTAAAAATGCAAGAAGTGAATCAACCTTCAAATATTTCTAGTTTTTCTGAAGTAAGACCAGAATACAACCCAGCAACTGATTTTAAATCAATACTTTCCAACATGTCATTTTCGGGAGCCGATACGGTTGCCACTATGATAATCCCTCAAATAGGTCCAGATGGTAGAATCACTAGTGCCGGTGACGTTATAGATATAGGTGAACTGCAAACAATATCTTATTCAATACACAGGGAAAATAGTCCAGTTAGAACGTTGGGCCATTCTAATGTTAGGGGCTTTATTAAGGGTGGCAGAACTATCGCCGGCTCACTTATATTTACAGTATTCAACGAGTATGCTTTTTATAGAATAAAACAATACAAAGAATACCTTGCTAGAAGCAATGGTTTTTTTGCTCCGTTAGCAGACATGCTACCACCTTTTGATATTGTATTAACATTCTTTAATGAGTACGGCAATGCAGCAAAAATGAAAATATTTGGAATTACCATAATCGACGAAGGTCAAACTATGTCGGTAGACGACCTTATCACGGAACAGACATACACCTTTATGGCCAGAGGAATACAGCCTATGGTTAATATGGCATACGAAAAAGAAAAGTATGGTAATATGACTGATGCACAAGCAAATAATATTTTGAATATTAATAGAAATATTTTTGGGGATACAGTTAATGGCGAGACCGTAACCGCTATGTATTCTAATTTAATAACAGATGAAATAATTTCTTAAGGAAAAAAAGTGTCAAATAGTTATTATGAAGAAAGTTTTAATCCGTTATCTAATTTAGATTCGGTTTGGTCTGGTGGATCAGCTGGAGATAATAAAGATAAAAGATTCAGTAATTATTATGATTACTACTTTGGCGGAGAAGACATCAAAGTATATGTTGATGGACTTTTTGAGCCAGAAAATGAATTAGATATATCTTCTTTTAGTTATTCTATTAAACAAGAAAAGCAACCTTTATATGGTTTCTGGTCTTATAATTACGATACAGTTTTATACGGCACAAGAATAATCAGTGGAGAATTTACTATATACACTCGTTACCCTAGACGAATGACGGACCTGATAGAACAAGCAGCTTCAGCAAGAGTTAAGAATCCTACGCCGCAAGAAAGTATGGGTGGAGTTGTTTCTCCTTTAAGATCAAAATTAGAATCAGCTGATGATCAAAAAAATATAGAAAAATATTGGGCCTATAGTCAACTTGATAGGCTAACGGCAGATCCTTTATCTAAAAATGTTAAAGATTCTGGCCACAACATTTTTAGCGCTCACCCACCATTTAACTTTGTTATTCTTTATGGCAGCCAAGAAGCATCTATGAGCCCCCTTGATTATAGTGGTCAAGCAGGAGGGGTTATAACTGATAATTTAGATAGAATGATTGTTTCAGATATAAATGAAAGATTGATAAGAACTGATAATAACGCTAACCCGATGAAGATAGTTTTGCAGGAAGTACAGCTTCTTGGTATGGCAACTTCATACAGTACAGGCGGCCAACCAGTCGCTGAGAGCTATCAGTTCATAGCTAGAGATCTTTACTTCAGCGAAGTAAATCTTGGCTTTATTAAATCTGGAACCACCCAAAATACTTCCGCTACAAATCAAGGAAGAAATGGACAATCTACAACGGATCAGTCTTCAAATAATTTAAATTAAATATATTGAATATATTTCATATGTAATGTATAATGATAAGTGAACTAGTGTTTTAATACAAGGAGATATTATGGCTACGCAAAGAAAAGTTTCCATTTCTACAAACCCTGAAATGGCAAAAGAAATCAACGTTGATGAAGTTGTAGAGATAACCGCAGAGCCTGTTGAAGTAGCACAGGTTGATGATGAATCAAAGTCTGTTGAAGATTTGGACGACGAACAAGAGATATGGGAAGGTGGACCAACTGCCGGACTCATTAAGCATTGGAAAGAAGTGTACGGAGATATCTATGTAACTTCCTTGTCTTTTGATAAGCACATTGTTTGGAGAGTTCTATCTAGATTAGAATATAAGAGTCTTGTTAAAAAGATGGAACAACTGGTTCAAGCTGGTCAGTTGTCTTCGGCAGAAGCAAACATGTGGAACGAAGAAGCTATATCGGAACTCTGCATGCTATATCCTGAGTATGACAAAGATAATACTGGTGGCATCATGGCTGGAGTTCCATCTTTGATTTCACAAGAAGTTTTAGAGGCATCGGGATTTGTCGCCCTAGAGGTTAGACAATTATAATTTAATTATGGATCCAGAAAAACTCTATGAGTTAAAAAGAAGATATGGTTCTATTTTTAGCACTTTAGTAAAAAACCAAGAAGTATTTTTCAGAGAATTAACATTCGAAGAATACGATAAAATTATAGAGTATAAAAACTCAGAAGCCCATTCTTCCGTGGACATAGAAGACGTTATCATCGGTGCCGCGGTTATTTATCCTGAAGATTTTAATATTAATTCTTTGCCTCCTGGTTTAATATCTTCTCTATCACAACAGATAGTTGACGTATCTGGTTTTTATTCGGCCAAAATAGCCAAAAACATACTTGAGGACAAAAGAGAGAAAGCTAACGAAGTTAGAAGTTTGATGAAAGCTTTTGTTCTCGCTACTATACATACGTATAACCCTAAAGATTTGGATGGGATGACCTTTTCTCAGTTAGCAGAAAATGTTGCATTATCTGAAAAAATTATTGAAATACAACAAAGTATAAATGGCGTTGAGCCAACAAATATTAATCTTCAATTAATCGATCCAGAAGAAGAGTTGGAGAAAAAGAAAACAAGTGAAGCTAGACACAATCTTTCAAAGAAAGAAGGAGAGGCTAGCTATTCTGACCCCATTGCTCAAAAATTATGGGGACTACAGTAACAGGAGAAAGTCTTGATTAGAGATCGTGGTCCATTACACAACTTAGGTAATGGTGTAACGTCTCGTGACATACCCCTTAACGAGGGTGAGACAGAAGGCATTTCCCAGGATAGCGGTGCAGTTTCAAAAGCCCTGGGTGGCCATCCAGTCATGCGCTTCTTTGCGCATGCAGGAACAACGATGCTTGTTGCTGGCGTTGGCGCAGCCATGCTCAGGAAGGGTGGCCTTAAGTTAGCTGAAAAGATAGAAGAGTCTGGTAAAACATCTTTAATTAAAGATATGATAGATGTTAGAAGACATCTTGATAATTTACAAGGCGTTAAAAGAGCAATCAATGGCGTAAACGATCCATATGAAAAATTAATATTTCAAGCTGGGGATGAATTAACAACTGGATACCTTGGATCTAACCACGGAGCTTTTGAAAATTTTGGTTATTCATTTACAAAAAATGAATTAGATCAAGCTGGTAGAGGATTAACTTCAGAACCAGCTGCAATTTGGGGTCTTAAAGAAGACATCCAACAAAGGATGATCAGAGTCGGCAGGAGAATGCCGTACGAACTACCAGCTTTGTGGGGCGCACAAAGAATGGTTACAGATCCACTCTTTGGAAAAAATGATAAAAGAAAAAAAATAAATTGGTATAACCCTGCCGATGTTGTAAGCGATTTTGTAAAAACATCCGTAACAACTATGGCAACAATGATAATGCCGTTCGAAGGTGGTGGAGCAGCTCTTAATGCGTCTAAGAGCTCAATGAATACTTTCAAGTACTCTATGGCCAGCATATCGGACTTGAGCCCAATAAAGCAAAAGGCAGCAAAAGGGTTTGTAAACTTAACTGAAATTCTTGGAGAAGTTGGCCATGATATGGCTACTGCTGGGAATGCATTCTTAAAAAAGTCAGCTCAATCCTCAGGGGCATTTAACGCTGCTACAACAGCCATGGGGGCCAACGAGCAACCTAGATTCGTTGATGCCCTACACAAGGCCAGGAAAGGCGCCAGAGCCGCCTACGAGGCCTCTAGAGGGGCTAGAGACCCGGGAATGAAGAGAGCTACCAATTATGCTAAAGCCCTCGCATTTGGCGTTAGAAGCTCTGAGGGGGAAATGGGCCCCGGGCTAGTAGATACCATACCAGCTTTCAGGGGTTTGAATGCAGGCATAAGAGCAGGTACAGAACAGTTTAGGGTTTATGGGAAAGCCTATGACGCTCTGCAGAATTCGATAGAGCATTCAAGAGTATTATCTTCTTCTAGTCCAAGGTCCGCAGATGTAGTTTCTGCAATGCAAAAGATACAGGCGCAGTACTCTAGCAGGCTATCTAAGATGGCTAACCAGGTGTCAATTTGGGGTGCAGGTGGTCCTGGGGATTCAAGTTTTACTAGGTCTGAATTTTATCTGGGTCAACAAGAAAGTGAATACAAAAAACTATTAAGCCAAAGACTTTCATCTAAAGGTTTAGATCCAAAAGAAACTGATAATTTTGTTAATCAAATTAAGGTTATAACTCCAGGAGCTAAAACTCATCCAACCAATATGATCTCAATTGGAAAGATGAAAATCCATGGAGATGAAGAAAGCTACTTTGACATACTACTTGATAGACTTAAAGGCGTTAAGGGTGGAAAAGATTACGAAACAGCTTTGGCAAATGTTGCAGGAGCAGGAAAAACATCAGATCAATTTTTAAAAGAAGTTGTAGAAGAAACTAATGCATTCTTCACTAGTAAAGAATTTCAACATGGTGTAAAGCTAAAAATTAAAAACCAATGGACTTCAATGTTCAGAAACGATTTAGTTGACCGCGCTTCATCTATTCTAAAACCAGAAAAAGCTGTATACCAGGATTTTGTTGGTCCACTAAATAGTGTAAAGAAACAATTTTTACAAAGAAAAACAGCTCAAGTATTAGGGATACCATTAAAAGATTTAGAAGGAAGGATGGTATCCGAAGATATAGTTAGAAATGGTTTGGCTAATAGAGGATTCGATCCAAATGATTTTACAAATTTAAAATCTTTTTTAATTAGAAACAAAAAAATAACCTCAGGAATATTTGACGGAAACTTTAATCTCTTTGGCATGAAGCCGCTTTTGATAAGCGAAGCGATAGACAAAGGTAAATTTGCACACCTTCCTAATAGAGAACAATCTATAATAAAAAACCTAGCTGGAAGAATGGCCATAGATGACCCAGTATCTAAATCTATAGGTTTTAATAAATTAGAAGGAGTTTACCAAACAAGGTCTGGACAAACATTAGATTTTAGTTCTATTAAAACGTCATTTAAAAATGTTGCAAACTTTTTTGCGTCAGACCTACATATTCCAGTCATTAAACTTAACCCAGCAGATTTATTTGGCCGCAGATCTTTTGCCGAAATAGCACAAAAGGGACCACTACAATATTCACCTGGATCAACAGTACAACCATTTGGCGATCTTCCTGGTAGCAGAGCAGACTTTCACATCTGGCATGCCACCAAGGGAACTAAAGGTAAAATAACTTCTTATTCAACAAATGAATTTTCTGGAGAAACTTTTGGAGAAACCCTAAGAGGAACCTACCGACCACTGCCAACTAGAAGTACCGAAATGCTTACCAAGCATGCACGATTTGCTGCCGGCATGTTTGGAACTCCAGCTTATGATGTAGATGGAAAATCTGGTTCAAAGTTTTTAGATTTTGTTTTAGGTAACTCTGAAAGATCAAGGCGTTTCAAAAATGCAATGGACATTGATGCCGATCAACCAAACTCATTGTTTGGTTTGCTTTCAAGGTTCCGCAATAGATCTGAAGATATAAATAATCCTCAAGTTATATCTCGCCTGTTAAGTGGCGAAGAAGTAATGATGAAAGAGGGTGGCGCTAGAAAACCATTTAGATTAAATAAAGTTGGCGAAAGATATAATTTAATAGATTCAACTGGAAAAATTAGCAACACTTATAGTGAATCTGAAATACTAAAAGGAACTGATATATTCAGGAAGAGAACTTTTGGTTACGGTTTTACAGATAAGATAATGCGACAGCTTGAAACTGTAGCCCCTGAAACTTTTACAAGATCTGGATTGAGCAAAGTATCAGAAGTTAGAACTCCTCAGCAGGCAAGAGACCTAGTTGCTCGATTAGAAGAAATGAAGCCTATGCTCTCTGCGCAAGCTAGGGAGAGAGGAATTGATCCAAGGTTCTTAGAAGAATCTTATTCAAGAATAAGAAACATAATTAAGGAATCTGACCTAGCCGCCGCTGCGCAATCTTCTGGTAAATCATCAACAATTACAACTAGACTTGATGAATTAAAAAACGAAATATTTAGATACGTTTCGCAAACAAACGCAGTACTTGGTCAAGGTGGCTCTACTACCGAAAGCATGTTTGTTAACATACAAAATGTTTTAACAAACTTAAAAAAATCTATACCAGCTTCACAGTACGCAGAAGCACAAGCGGCAGCACTATCAACTCTATTTAACATTAGTGCATATACAACTTTTAACCAATCTATTTCTTCTGAACAAAATGCAAGAGCCGCAGTTGAAGCATTATTAAAAATAACTACATCTAGTTCATCGGGTGGAGCAGCAGCTAGGTCCTTATTTGACCCATTCACACGTGGAACAGAGTCCTTAATAAGTACCGGCTTAAGAAGGCCATTCAGCGCATTAGCTCCTTTGGGTAGAAGAAAATTTGGAACAGCAGCATTTAAGCCAAGCGAATTTAGCATAGACCCATTAGGCTCTGGCCAATCTACCACTTTTGTCCCAACGTTTGGAACTGTTTTTGATAAAAATCCATTTGGAGCAATTAAAAGCGCATTAGGAATTGGCACTTATAAGAATCCAGAAAATTATTCTACAGCTGGCACAGCAGTTTCTCAAGGTGTTGAACGTTTAAATAGATACTTTGGCACTTTAGGCATGCAGTTAAATACATCTAAGTTTAATGGTCCTCTTGATCTGTATATGCGTGGGATGGTTGGAAAGAGAGTTCTTCCTATTTTTGCGGCTGGTACAGCAGCGATGACAGTGGACAGGACAATAGGTGGATACACTCAGCCAAAAGATAAAAATGGAGAAAGAGTTTATTCACCATTCTTTACAACTAAAGCAGCACGTGGAGTAGTTGAAGCAAGATCAATTTTTTCTGGCGTTACACCTGGTGGTTCTTCTTACGAAGACAAGAAGAAACAATTAACAGAAGGTCTTGTCCCTATAAGACAGGGTCGCTTTTGGCCGCTTGGCAATACACCATTTGCTGGAGGCAAAGTACAATACTACAGGCCATCTTGGTATAGAAAACTGCAAGGTGGAGCAATGTTCACCTCGGATACTTATGGCAGTCCGATGGAAAAGTTTTTGTATTACAATGATATCTCTCCACTAAGGCCGATAGACCCTTATAGGTTTGAAAAAAAACACTATGAGGATAGACCATATCCTGTAACTGGAGAATATTTTTCTGGTCCGTTTGGTCCGGCCGTACCTTTGTTGAATGCAACCCTTGGAAAAGTTTTAAAACCACAAGTGCTAATGCATGAACAAGAATTAACACAAGGCTTACAAAACTATGTTCAAGCTGGTCAATCGGGTGCTTATAATGCAACGCCATATATTGGTTCTTCTGGAGGAGGAATTGGTGGCGGCAGTGGTGGTGGTGGTGTAGGACCTGGGCCGGGGATGTTAGCATCATCTAACGCAAAATATGGATCTGCTGGTGGTACTCCTTTGTATACGGCTGGGAGATTAACTAAGGGCACAATAGCTGGATTGAACCAACCACTGATGCAAATGGCATACGGTCCAACAAAACAACGCGGGGTAATGCCAGCACAAATAGTTCCTACTGGAGCACCTATATCACCTGGGTCGGCTCAAATGCAATTGGGGGATTTTGGATATAGGTCTCAAGAAATGGCTGGTATCTACGGTTTCGGTTTTTCTTCTCTTAGAGAAAAATTTGGTTTTGGTAACAATGACTACCAACCAGATAGAGCAACTTTGCAATCCGCTTCAAAAGCATATGGAACAACAAGAGCGTTTTGGGATCTAAATCTTGGTGGTGCTGGCGACCTTCCACTGCCGGCACAAGGCGCTTTAGGTAACTTAGAATTTTCAGAAATAGTAAGAAGATTTATTCCTAAGGAAAGATCAGGAGTAGATTATTTAAATCCAATAAAAAATACTATGGGACAACAGTATCCGTTCCTCCCAGGTGCAGAGTATTTTACTGACTTTACAAGAGGCGATCCTTTTACACGAATTGCAGAAGGTGAACTAAGACTACCCGGTAAAGGTTATGAAAGATTTAATACATTAAACTCTGACGAGACAGGAAGATATGGTTTAGTTGATCAGCTGAGCATTCTTGCTGATGTTGCTCCATACTCAAATCAATTTAAACAATTAAATGCTTCTATAGATTCAAAAAATCTTTCTCCAGATCAAAAGATAAAAATTCAAGAGATAAGAAACAGAGTAGCTGAAACAACTAAAAAATATAATTTTAGTAGGTATGAATACAAAGATAAGACAGCTTCTGAGTTGGGTGTATCAGATAGAAGATATAAGTTTGAAAGAACAAAAGAATATTTAGCACATAGAGATACAATTTTTAATACTAAATTTTTACAAAATAGAACAGCCCAAGAAGATTGGGAAAGAAGAAACGTTTATGGTTCTACCTTTCCTCAATGGCAAAGACCTTTTGAAAGCTTTATCAAACCGATGGTTTACAAGGCTACACAAAGAAATCCAGTAGCTGCTTCTGGAGCTTTGTTAGCTGTTGGTACAGCATTTGGTAGAACTCCTAAAGGAAAAGCTTTTGGTGGATTTGTTGGTGCGGCAACAGGTTTAGTCGCGTCTACATATGAGAATGCTAGACAAGCAGTCACTGGAGAAAGATTTATTCCTAAGGTAAGAAAAAAAGAGTTAGCACTCGAAGAATATACCGATATGTTGAATTATGTTAAGTACTCTAGATTATCTTCTATGGCACAACAATCGGGTAGTGGATTTGAAGCAAACCAATATAGGCAAGCCGCAAAAAGAACTATGTATGGAGCTGATATATACGGTGCCCCAATAGAAACTCTTTCTTTAGCAGTACCTAAAAGAAAAAGAGAACACTTTGCAGAAATGATTAATGCTCCAGAATCTGAACGTAAAGCTATATTGTCTACTTCTGGAAGATTAGAAAGAAGAATATACGAAGCTGCATGGGGGATGCCAGTTGAGGATAAACCTGATTTAGCAGAGTACTTTAGCAGGCATGAGTTACCAGATTTGAATTGGGAAGGGTGGCATCCAAATACTAATTTAGATCATGTAAAAGTTAAGATAGGTCAAAACATGGGTCTAGAAATGTCACAAATGGGTTACTATCCACAACAGATAAAAGAAGCAAACTTAGCTAATCCAGCTTTTCCTCAATTTAATAAACAAGAAAATAAGGATGATATACTTGGAAAGTTAAGAAAGCTTCTTAGTGGCTCCGGTGTATCTGGAACAATTACTCCAGTAGCAAATACCTTTGGATCAAGCAGCATTGACATTTCAGCAGGTGTTAGGTAATGATACCAATAAACGAACTATTTAATAATCCTAGAAAAGCCGAGTATGCTGCTAAAGCTGGCTTGGCTAGAACTGAGCTTGGTAGAACAGGCGCAATAAGAATTGAAAAAGATCCAACTACTGGAAAAATTAGTTATGTATCATCTGTTACCGGTCAAAGATCAGACACTCCTGGTGAAGCTTTCTTGGAAGCTAAAAGATTTTTATTAACAGACTACACAGAATTAAGGTATGGAGCATCTAAGCTTGGTTCTGAATTTTATGATACTAGATTTTCTCAAGCAGGTTCTGTGCTCGAAAATCTTCAAACAAGATTAACTTCTGCAACCGATCTTCAAAAGTCACAACTAGGAAGAATTGGTCTTGGTGATATAGATCCAAGTACATTGATGATGCAAATTCTAACTAGCAAAAGCGAAGGGGGCAAGGGTGCAACTTTGGCGGCGAAAGAGCTAGAGAAACTTAGTATAGGTTTTGTTCCAATTGTTGATGGAGAAGGTGGAGCTTTTTTAACAATGAGAGCTTTAGTCGGCGGAGAACAAAAAGCATTGTCATCTGCTCAAATCCATATGATGAGCACAATCCTAGGATCAGGATTATTGAATCAACAAAAACTGCAGTCAGCGTTAGGTGAAGCAGCAATGCCTGGCTTTGTTAACAAATTGCCAAAACGTTTAAGAGCATTCTTCTCCGAAAGAGATGCTTTAATGTCAGAAGAAGACATAATGAGGGCCATAGGGGCTCCTGGTGTTGGAACTTCTATTGAGGACAGGGTTTTAAGGGTTGATTCAGGTATCGACTACCTTAGAAAGTATATGGGATTTGGAGGCAGATCCACAGACTTAGTTTATGATGCTGATGGTAAAGTTATTTCTGGTGTTGGACAAAATTTTATTACAAAACAGGGTGGTGTTGAATATAATTTAATAGATGAACTTTTAGACACAAATTTAGTAAAAGCTACTATAGATAATTTATCAACAGAAAGTTTAGATAAAGGAATTCTTTCAACTGAAAAAATTAAAGATTTAGTTGGACGATCAAATAGCTCAAAAGAATTATTAGGCAACGTTGAAAAAACTTTTGGTAAAGATAGCAATGAATATAAGTCAATAGAAAGAATAATGAAAGGCGTAAAGAGAGAGTTTGACGGTATATCCGTAATCAATGATAAGTTAAGGCAATATAAAATGGATACACTGCAGGGATCTATAAATGGATTACAAACTCAAATAAAAGAAATACGCGCAGACTTAAAACTCGGCATAACAGGTAGAAGCAGGCAAGAAGCAGAAGCCTTACAGCAGCAGCTTTACGAAATACAAAAACAATACGATGTAGTTTCAAAAGCAAATAATTTATATCAAGTAACTTTGCGAGGAGGTGTTGGAGAAGAACAAATAAAATCCGCTGCAAATTTTAGAGACTTTGATTTAATAGGAAATAAAAGAGGTTTATTTTCTGGCTTTGCGGGCATCTTAGATGAGGAAGCTATTAAGGGTGATTTAGGTTTTAATTTCAAAGGATTTATTTTTAGCGGCTTAGGAAGCAGTAGTGATACAGTTTATTCTGACCCAGTTTCTACTTCGTTTCTTGGTGAACTTTTTGCCTCAGATTATGATATAGAAAACATGAAAAGATATTCTGGCGAAATAATGCAAGAATTCAATACCTCTATTGATCAAAATATATTGCCACCAAGAATAAAAGAAATGTTACAAAGAACAGTTTTTAATGATGAGCTGGATTATCTGCCAGAGTACATGACTGAAACAAGAATTAAAAATAAACAATTCGCAAGAGACCTATTAGAGATGCATCAATCTGGGATATCGCCAAAAGATTCTCCAAGAATGATGAACATGTTAGCCAGCCTCCATGCTTCTGAAATGTATAGAATACAAGTTAAGGGCAATGTTGCCACGTACTTGCCAGCATTACCTGATGTCAGAAGATTTGCATTGAGCACCGAGAACGCAGCATTCCAAGGTGGTACGGCAGCAACGGAAAATCTTTCTGGGATGGCTAGTGTAAGAATGAAAGGAGTTGGTGGGGAAATAGCAGCACAGCTTTTAGAGTTTAGAGTAGATGACAATAGAGTTTTGTTTGGTCCTGGAATGACAAATAGGTTCTATGAATCTTTGGGTGGTTTTGACTTGGACGACAAAGTCTTAACTAAGATGATGACATATAAAGATAACGGTGATAAGAAAAGACTTTTGTTTGGCATGTATAGACAGCCTTCTGGTCCAGAAGAATCAATATATGCAAAAGCAAATTTAGACGAAGGAACACTAAGATCATATTTTCAAAACGAAAGATTTAGAGGACTACTAGAAGACTACAGATCATCAGCTGGTGGTGTAAGGGCCTCATCCTTAGACGATCTTTATTCTGTTCTTTGGAATGACAAAAAATACAAAACTATAAATGCAGATGAAGCAGAACAACTTGTCATAAGCATTTTTGATTTCGCGGAGTCTAAAGGTAAAGCTGGCTTAAGAATGCTTGACGGTTCCATGGAAGGCGTAGCTGGTGCTCACAACAGAAGAATACTTAGGTCAATTGAACGACAGGGTTCTTCATCACTAGCAAACAATCCACAATACACAAGGCCTGGAATCTTTAAAATATTTGGAGAAGAGAATCAAAAGTATAATTCGCAACAAGGTTTTTTAATAAAAGATCAAATTAAAGAACTTCTTGAAAATGATTCATATAAAAATTCTTTAGACTCTTCAGTCTACAACCAACTAAAAGTAGCTTTAGAAGGATCTCAATTTGATGAAGTCAACAGAGTATTTGAAAAAAATATAGACAATCCATTCTTTGCTGCACTAAAAGAACAATCTATTTTTAATAAAATGTTCAGTGTAGCTACCTCGGAAGAAGCAGCAATGCTGGGGACGTATGTTAATAGAACAATGTTGGTTGGATCTAAGTTGAATCAAACGCAAGATTTAGTAGAACATTTAATAAAGATGGGTGGGCAAGAAGGAAGAATTAGAAAAATTCTTGAACATCAAATAGGTTTAGTTTCTCAAGAACTTGCAATTGACTTTTCCAAGAGCGCTTCTGGGGTTATGCCATCTTTGCTTCATGATATGGACGTAATGAGAGAAAGGTTGACATCGATTACTTCAGCCATAGATGCATCACCTGATGTTAACGCAGCCTTAAGGGCTTTAGAGAGAGTGCGCAAAGCTGGTGGATCAATAGATGATATAGGGTCACAAGCAATAGAGAGCCTTGGCAGACGTGTTGGCACAGAGTACGCACAAGTGATGGAGTTGGCAACTGAGATGGCAGTCGGAGACGCCGCAGCAGCTGAAAAATTTAAGGAAAGATTCCTGCCAAAGATTGATCAACAATTATTAAAGGGAAGAGCCCAAATAGTTGACTTGGAGTCTATGATCAGGGGTATATCTAGCGGGATACAGACTGGGGCTTCTGACTCGAGTGTATTCAAAGATATATTGGGACAGTTATCCGATGACCAATTGCCTGTAAGCCCAGAAGGAAGAAGGGATGCGCTTATAAAACTTTTTGGAGCCAACGAACAACACGCCTATGCTACCCTCTCCAGGTTACATGGTGCGGGCACAGTCGCTGCTGCAAACCTAGAAGCAATGAATAATATTAGGTATAGAAGTAGAACAATAAATCCAGCTTTAGCTTCATTTGAATATACAGAAGAAGCTAGAAGGGCAGCAGATTATCTTTTAGAAAAACACACAGAAGAAGCTTCTAGGATATCAAATTTCAGAGTAGATATGAGCGAACTAAATAATGAAGCAACATTTGAGTTGTATCAAAGAAAACTTAAAATGGGCGATATGGTGACAGATGATATAAGAGAAGCAGCTCGTAGATCTGGTGTATCTTTAGAAGAAATGATAAATACTTTAAGAAAAAGAAGCGATCAAATTGGTAAAGAATTTATTTATGATGATTTAAATTATTTTCCAAAATCAGTGCTAGAAGACGTAGCCGGATCTGGTGGAACAATTTCTAACAATTTAAGAGAATTATTTTCAGCAGCAGAGATAAAAAGAAACTATGCGTATTCAAAGAATGTAATAGAAAGTGATGATGTATTTAAAACTTTAAATATTTTAGGGCCAACAACAAGTGAAAATCTTTCTTCAAGGGCAGGGCAAAC
>Ga0214919_10005454_pt1 | contig 18058 bp, 23 predicted proteins | sample LL1503_MetaG_FD_177994 | JGI IMG/M metagenome (GOLD analysis project Ga0214919, IMG submission 177994) | Freshwater microbial communities from Lake Lanier, Atlanta, Georgia, United States - LL-1503 | ecosystem: Environmental > Aquatic > Freshwater > Lake | place: USA: Georgia | collected...
CTGACTTTAGAAGACCGAAACAGACAAAGCGCTGTTCGCCGTAGTCTTGCCGTTTGTCCTCGCGGGTCACTGTGAAGTGGTCCCAGATTGCATCGCATCCAACGAAGTCAAGCCCGTGATTCTTGAGATTCAGCTTGCGCTTGGATTCGTCCCATGTGAGCATACTTAATTGTATCTACAAAATAATAGAACGCAAGGTGAAATTTAACGTTCAAGGTCAGGGGCGCTGCGCGGCGCCTTATCGCGCAGCGTCCCCTGCACCGCAGGGTTATGCGTCAGTTTCAATGCGTGCACCACAGACGATTTCTCCATTGCTCAGTACGTCAGCACGCAGGCCGCCGCGGTGAAGCCAGTGTTTTATGACTGTTGCAGGGCAAAGAAACTCACTACTCAGGCTATTCCCAACTTAAACGCACGGTTCGCAAAGCTCTACACCGCGCAGCCTCACCCCGCCGATTGTGAACTCCAAATTTAGCAGGGCATTGAGTTTCACGCCTCTAGTGACAAGGTTACGGCGCAAGAGCGATAGGTCTGGTTTGCGGGATTGCTCTGCACAGAACAGTTCAATTTCTTCGGCCTCGATCAACGTGATGTTTTGACCTGGGTGGAGACTTTTTCCAAAGTTCCGATCACCGACAATTCCCATTCCGCTTTGGACTGTAATTTGCTCACACTCTAATTGAGCGACGCCACGCTCTGGACTAATAAAGATTCGCTCAATGATCACGGATCGCTCCTGACGCATAACGTTTGAATTAAGGGGCTGCGCAAGCAGTCCCGCTTGAATGCAGGGTTAGACGGTATTTTCATTTTCAACAACCAAAATGCGTGCAGCCCCAATTGGATGCGCAACATGCTCAGTACCCACTGAAGCAAAGAAAATATCACCAGTTTCTAAAATGGTTGATTTCTCCTCACCGTTTTCGCGATAGCGCATTTCAACTTGACCATCGAGAACAGCAAAAACTTCCTCGCCATCGTTGATATGCCATTTGTAGGGCTGGTCTGTCCAATGCAAGCGGGTGGTAGTACCGCCCATATTGGCAATTTCAATTGAGCCGCAAGCTCGTTCAGCAGTGAATTTTTTGCTATGTATTATGTTCATAAATGTTTGATAGCGACTAACGTGATGTAGACCGCATAACCTGGTGGATACATCCGGGCCGTGTCGATACATCTTGAAGATTAATTGGCTGCAAGCCGCTTGCGCCTTGGCTTACAGGCTCATATACTGTGGTTTTGTACAGGTATAAATTTGCCATGAAACCCGGTGCCCCTTCCTTGCAGTCCACCCGCTTGCTTGATCAAGTGCGCGAGCGGGTTCGGTATATGCACTATAGCCTCAAAACCGAGAAATCTTATTTCTATTGAATTCGTTTTTTATCCGCTGGAGCGCCAAGCAGTCAGGCGGCATGCGTCACCCGCGCGAGTTGGGTGTGGCCGATGTCGAAGCTTTTTTGTCCATGCTTGCCAATGAGCGCAAGGTATCGGCCTCCACTCACAACCAAGCGCTCAGTGCTCTGCTGTTTTTGTACCGTGAGGTGCTGGGCATTGATTTACCTTGGCTCAACAACATTGGTCGACCTCAGCAGACCAAGCGCATTCCGTCGGTACTGACCAAGAATGAGGTGGCTGGCCTTTTGGCGCAGGTGGACGGCGTGACTGCGCTGCTGGCTCGGCTGTTGTACGGCACGGGCATGCGGCTGATGGAGGGGATGCGCTTGCGGATCAAAGACGTGGATTTTGAGCGTCAGGCCATCATCGTGCGCGAGGCCAAAGGGTCCAAAGACCGCGTGGTGATGCTGCCCCGCTCGCTGGCACCGGCCTTGCGTTTGCAAATGTTGGCGGCTCGGGCGCAATGGGAGGCGGACCGGCAGGTGCAACGGGGTGGTGTGGAGGTGCCCCACGCTTTGGCTAGCAAATACCCCAAGGTGGGTGATACATGGGGCTGGTTTTGGATGTTTCCTTCGCCCACGCTGTCGGTTGACCCTCGCAGTGGCGTGGAGCGCCGCCACCACTTGTATGAAGAGCGCTTGCAACGCGCCTTAAAAAAGGCCGTGACGGCTTCGGGCATTGTCAAACCCGTATCGGTTCACACACTGCGCCACTCGTTTGCCACGCATTTGCTGCAGTCGGGCACCGACATTCGCACGGTGCAAGAGTTGCTGGGCCATTCAGACGTTTCGACGACCATGATTTACACCCATGTGCTCAAGGTGGCCGCGGGTGGCACAGCCAGCCCTTTGGATGCTTTGCTCAGCGTGTAGGCCGATTAGTCAACGCGTCAAATCCGCACCGGAATGCCCCGCTCCCGCATCCGTTCTTTAGCTTGCTGCACGGTGTATTCACCGTAGTGAAAAATGCTCGCCGCCAGCACCGCATCCGCCCCGCCAATGCTCACGCCGTCGGCCAGGTGGTCCAGGTTGCCCACGCCGCCCGAGGCAATCACCGGCACGCTCACGGCGTCGCTCACTGCGCGGGTCAGCTCCAAATCAAAGCCGCTCTTAGTGCCGTCGCGGTCCATGCTGGTGAGCAGGATTTCGCCCGCGCCGTACTCGGCCATCTGCTGGGCCCAGGCCACCGCGTCCAGGCCCACGTTTTTACGGCCGCCGTGGCTGTAAACATCCCAGCCCGGGCCCATGGGCAAACCATTCGTGCCGATGCGCTGCTCGTCTTCGGGCGTGCGGCGTTTGGCGTCGATGGCGACCACGATGCATTGCGCACCGTATTTGGCCGAGGCTTCGCGGATGACTTGCGGGTTGGCAATGGCTGCCGAGTTGAAGCTGGTCTTGTCGGCCCCTGCGTTGAGCAGGCGACGCACATCGTCCACGGTGCGTACACCGCCGCCCACGGTGAGCGGGATGAAGACCTGGCTGGCCACGGCTTCGATGATGTGCAGGATCACGTCGCGCCCATCGCTGGTGGCGGTGATGTCCAAAAACGTGAGTTCGTCGGCGCCCTGCTCGTTGTAGCGCGCGGCGATTTCCACCGGGTCACCGGCATCGCGCAGTTCCACAAAGTTCACGCCTTTGACGACACGACCGCCGGTAACGTCCAAGCAAGGAATGATGCGTTTGGCCAGCATAGAAAATCCAATGATTTAAGTCAGCGCTTGCGGACGAGGGTCTTGCAAGACGGTCAAGCGCTGCCAGCCTTGCCAAGTGGCTTGGGGGGAGACCTTGACCGGCGCATCCACTTGCGCCGCTTCGACGCACAGCATGTGCTGATAACCGTCGTCTGGCATATCGGCCATGCGCGCGCTCAGCGCCGCGCCGGGGTTCCAGACCACGCTGTTGAACCAGGTAGGGCTTTGCTCAATATGCAAACGGTTGGCGCCATCTTCCAAGAGCAAAGGCCGAGTGGTGGCCTCGTAGACGCGATCGAACTCGCCGTCAAAACGCAATTCAGGTGCAGCTTGGGCATGGGCATCGGTCAACGAGTCCCACTCGGCTTGGCCTTGCAAGCCACGCAAAACCACTTGGGCAATATCGTCCACCGCCAGATAAGTGTGCAAGGCACCAGTCATTTCCAGGGGCTGGGTATCGCGATTCACGACTTTAAGGGTCATTGTCAATCTGCGCGGTTTGAGTTCGATGGTGAACTGGGCTTCAAAGGCTTGCGGCCAATGGGCGCGGGTGGCAGGGCTGTCTGACAGCATCAGGGTCAGGCTCACGCCCTCGGCCGTGGACGCGGTCGTCTTCTGCGTCCAAGGCAGATTGCGCGCAAAGCCATGTTTGGTCAAGGTACCTCGTTGATTGAATTGCGGGAAACACACTGGCACACCGCCGCGGATGGCGGCATGGCCGTCCATCACACTGTGGGGGCTGAGGTACAGGCGTTCGCGGCCTTGTGACACCCACGAGAGCACATGGGCACCATGCAAAGCCACTCGCAGTTCATCGCCGCAAGGCAGCGTCAATGTGTGGGTCGGCAAGCCCCGAAAAGTTTCAACCATTGAGTTCGTCAGCGCGCGCTTGTGCCAATGCAAAGTCCAAATCGCCTGAATAAACGGCGCGACCGCAGATCACGCCTTCCACGCCCTCTTCCTCCACCGCACACAGCTGCTCGATGTCGGCCATGTTGGACAAGCCCCCAGAAGCAATCACGGGAATCGTCAGGGCTTGCGCCAATTTGACGGTGGCGTCGATGTTGATGCCACTGAGCATGCCGTCACGACCGATGTCGGTATAGATGATGGACTCGACGCCCCAGTCTTGGAATTTTTTGGCCAAGTCCACCACTTCATGACCGGTCAGTTTGCTCCAGCCGTCGGTCGCCACCTTGCCATCTTTGGCGTCCAAGCCGACGATGATGTGGCCGCCAAAAGCGGTGCAGGCATCGCGCAAAAAACCAGGATTTTTAACGGCTGCGGTACCAATGATGACGTAGCGCAGGCCGCTGTCAATGTATTTTTCGATGGTGTCCAAATCCCGAATTCCACCGCCAAGCTGAACCGGAATGTCATCACCAACAGCTTTGAGAATGGATTTGATGGCAGCAAAATTTTGTGGTTTGCCTGCAAATGCGCCATTCAAATCGACAAGATGCAAACGACGCGCCCCCTTTTCGAGCCAGCTTTGCGCCATGGCCGCGGGGTCCTCGCCAAAGGTGGTCGATTGGTCCATATCGCCCTGCTTGAGGCGAACACAGTGGCCGTCTTTGAGGTCAATAGCGGGGATGAGAATCATGGCAATGTCAATGCAGTGAAAAGGAAACGGCAACTTTCAAAATGCTCAAGGCTGCCAGTGGAGGAAATTGCGGTACAGGGCCAAGCCTTGGGCCGCGCTTTTTTCAGGATGAAACTGGGTAGCAAAGATGTTATCGCGTGCCAGCGCCGATGCAAAGTGCCCACCGTAATCGGTTTCACCCGCCGCATGCAAGGGGTTAATCACCTTGGCATAAAAACTGTGTACAAAATAATACCAACTCCCATCATCAATGCCAGCCCACAAGGGATGCAAAGCTTGTGTTTGCCAGACCTGATTCCAACCCATTTGCGGCACTTTAAAACGGGTGCCATCCGGTTGAAGGCGACCAAGCAAATCGAACTTGATCACATCGCCGGGAATCAGGCCCAAGCCTGGCGTATTGCCCTCAGCGCTGATGTCAAGCAACATTTGCATACCCACGCACACACCAAAAAGCGGTTTACTGATTGCAGCCTCCAGGACGGCCTCCATCAACCCCGACTCGCGCAATTCTCGCATGCAGTCAGGCATCGCGCCTTGGCCGGGCAAGACGACCCTGTGTGCGTTGCGCACCACTCGGGGGTCTGAAGTGACCGTGACTTCGGCATGGTCTACGCTGGCAGCGGCATGAATCACCGCCTGGGCCACGGAGCGTAAGTTGCCCATGCCGTAATCCACCACAGCGACGCGGTTGACGCTCATCTTAGAGTGAGCCCTTGGTCGAAGGGATGACACCAGCCGAGCGCGGATCGAGCTCCAGCGCCATGCGCACCGCACGCGCAAAAGCTTTGAAAATGGTTTCACACTGATGGTGGGCGTTGACGCCTTTGAGGTTGTCAATGTGCAAGGTCACCAAGGCATGGTTCACAAAGCCCTGAAAAAACTCATATACCAACTGCGTGTCCAAAGAACCCAACATGCCCGAAGTGAAATGCACATCCATTTGAAGGCCGGGACGGCCCGAAAAGTCGACCACCACACGACTCAATGCTTCATCAAGCGGAACATAGGCATGGCCATACCGGCGAATCCCTTTTTTATCGCCCACGGCTTGGGCAACGGCTTGGCCCAAGGTGATGCCGATGTCTTCAACCGTATGGTGACCATCGATGTGCAAATCGCCTTCACATGCAATGTCCAGATCAATCAATCCATGGCGGGCGATTTGGTCAAGCATGTGGTCCAGAAAGCCGATGCCTGTGTTCAACTTTGACAGCCCGGTGCCATCCAGGTTCAGGGCGACTCGGATCTTCGTCTCTGCCGTTTGGCGAGTGACTTCAGCGGTGCGGGTCATAGTGCGTCCTTCAGAGCCAACAAAAGTTGATTGTTTTCAGATTCTGTTCCCACGGTCAAGCGCAGGCAGTTGTTCAATAAGGGGTGTAATTTCGACACATTTTTAACCAAAATTCCTTGGGCTTTGAGCTTGTCAAAGGTTTGGGCTGCGTTTTCAACACGCACAAGAATCATATTGGCTTCGCTCGGAAAGGGTTGCGCGCCAGGAAAAGCGGCCAAAGCGCGTTGCAATACATCACGTTGGCGGCGTAACGCTTTGGCTTGATCGGCAAACACATCCGCATGAGACAACGCAAACAGCCCGCACTCGTAATTGAGCACGCTGATGTTGTAAGGTGGGCGCACTTTGTCGATCTCGGCAATCAGGGCTTTAGGGCCCATCATGTAACCCAATCGCACACCCGCCAAGCCAAATTTGCTCAGGGTGCGCATCAACAGTACATGAGCGTGCTTAGCCATACGGTCCAGGTAAGTTTGACTGGAAAATGGCTGGTAGGCTTCGTCCATCACCACCAGGCCACCTTGCGCGCCTTGCGCGATGATGATCTTTTCAATGCTCTCATCGTTCCACAAATTACCCGTTGGGTTATTGGGGTAGGCGAGGTAGACGATGGAAGGTTTGTGCGCTGCAATGCCGTCCAGCATGGCCGCTTCATCAAGTTCAAAATCCACGGTCAAAGGCACACCATGAAAATCCAAGCCCTGGAGTTGTGCACTCATGGCGTACATCACAAAACCAGGTACAGGTGCCAATACACTGGCCCCCGGAACATCACAAGCCAATGCAAGCAGGGAAATCAATTCATCTGACCCATTGCCCAGCATGATGTCGTAGCCTTCAGGCATGCCGGCATGGGCTGCGAGTGCGCTTCGCAGATCATTGACTCGGCCATCGGGGTAACGGTTCAGAGCCAAGGCACCCAAGCGTTCACCCAAAGCTTTTTGCAACTCAGGCGGCAAGCGGAACGGATTTTCCATCGCATCGAGCTTGACCATGCCGACCGAATCCTGAATGGCATAGGCGTGCATGGACTGCACATCTTGCCGAATTCTGCGCATGAGTTGGGGACTGACGGTCATGGGGTATCTCTCATAGGCGGAACAGGATTCAGGCGCAATTCGGCAGCACGCGCATGGGCTTGCAGGCCTTCGCCGTAGGCTAACTCGGCAGCAATAAGTCCCAAGGCTTGCGCGCCGGCCTCGCTGACTTCAATCAAACTTGATCGCTTTTGAAAGTCGTACACACCCAATGGTGAAGAGAAACGCGCCGTGCCGCTGGTGGGCAGGACATGGTTGGGGCCCGCGCAATAGTCGCCCAGCGATTCGCTGGTGAAGGCTCCAAGAAAAATAGCACCAGCATGGCGCAACAGCGGCTCCCAGCGGTGCGGGTCGCGACTGGAAACCTCCAAGTGCTCGGGCGCAATGCGGTTACTGATGGCGCAGGCCTCTTCCATGCTGCGCGTGAAAATCAGTGCGCCCCTGTCGTTCAGTGACTTGGCGATGATGTCCTTGCGTGGCATCTCGGGCAGAAGGCGGTCGATCGCTGCTTGCACTTCGGTGATGTAAGCCGCATCAGGGCACAACAAAATGCTTTGCGCCAACTCATCGTGTTCGGCTTGACTGAACAAATCCATGGCTACCCAGTCGGCAGGCGTGGTGCCATCCGCCAAGACCAAGATCTCGCTCGGGCCTGCAATCATGTCGATGCCGACCGTACCAAAGACGCGCTTTTTGGCACTGGCCACATAGGCATTGCCGGGGCCGGTTATCTTGTCAACTTTGGGCACTGTCGCAGTTCCATAGGCCAGTGCCGCTATGGCCTGTGCGCCACCGATCGTGAAGGCGCGACTGACGCCCGCCACATAGGCTGCGGCGAGAACCAAAGGATTTTTCGCGCCCTGCGGCGTGGGCACCACCATGATGATCTCTTGAACGCCGGCAACGTGCGCGGGGATTGCATTCATCAATACCGATGAAGGATAGGCGGCTTTTCCGCCGGGCACATAGATGCCAACACGGTCCAAGGGGGTGACTTTTTGCCCCAACAAGGTCCCGTCTTCGTCACGGTAGCTCCAACTTTCGCCAGAGGCTTTTTTTTGTGCTTCGTGGTAAGCGCGTACCCGTTGGGCAGCGGCTTGCAAGGCATGACGCTGCGCGGTGGACAAACCATCGAATGCCGTTTTCAACTCGGCTTGGGACAATTCCAAAGCCTGCATGTCATCGGCAGCCAATCCGTCAAAACGCAGCGTATACCCCAGCACTGCGGCATCGCCTCGCAGCTGGACATCACGCAAAATGTCCGCTACGCGCTGCTCAATCTCGGCATCTGTGTCGGATGACCAGTGCAATCGCAGCTTGAAGGCAGCCTCAAAACCCGCTTGCGCGGTATTCAGTTGCACAGGCCTTGCAAGCAAGCTCATGCGGCATCCTTTTTCACCGCAGCCGCAAAGGCGTCGATGATGGCGCGAATTTCTTTTTGCTTGAGCTTGAGCGCCGCCTGATTCACCACCAAACGTGAGCTGATGTCCATGATGCGCTCGACTTCAATCAGGTGATTGGCTTTGAGCGTGCTGCCAGTGGACACCAAATCGACGATGGCGTCAGCCAAACCAGTCAACGGCGCAAGTTCCATACTCCCGTAAAGTTTGATCAAATCGACGTGAACACCCTTTTGCGCAAAAAAATCGCGCGCAATCGACGTGTATTTAGTTGCAACCTTTAGGCGTGAACCTGAACGAACCGCACGGACATAATCAAAGTCTGCACGCACAGCAACGCTCATGCGGCATTTGGCAATGTTCAGATCGAGCGGTTGGTACAAGCCCATTCCGCCGTGTTCAATCAAGGTGTCTTTGCCCGTCACACCGATATCAGCACCGCCGTATTCGACATACGTAGGCACATCGGTTGCACGCACCAGCACCACGCGCACATGGGCTTGGTTGGTTGTCAAAATTAATTTGCGCGAAGTCTCTGGGTCTTCGAGCACCTCAATCCCTGCCGCTTTCAACAGGGGCAGGGTTTCATCAAAGATCCGTCCTTTGGACAGGGCAAGCGTGATCACATCAAATCTCCAGACAACGCGTCATTTGACGCGCTCGATATCCGCACCGATGCTGCGTAACTTTTCTTCCATGCGATCGTAACCCCGGTCCAGGTGATAGATCCGCTCCACGGTGGTTTCGCCTTCTGCGACCAAGCCACCAATCACCAAGGATGCGGAAGCGCGTAAATCTGTGGCCATGACTGTCGCACCTGAAAGACGCTGAACTCCCTGAATCACAGATACTTTGCCGTCAATCTGGATGTTCGCACCCAAACGCACCAATTCATTGACGTGCATGAATCGATTTTCAAAAATGGTTTCAGTGACTTTGCTCGGCCCATTGGCGATGCAGTTCAATGCCATGAATTGCGCCTGCATATCCGTCGGAAAACCCGGATACTCTGTAGTACGAAAACTCTGTGCTTTCAAAGAGCCATGAGAACGTACGCGCAAAAAGTTGTCACCAGCCTCGATCACGACTCCCGCGTCACGCAACTTGTCGATCACCGCATCGAGATGATCTTCTCGGGCGTATCTCAAAACAACGTCTCCGCCGGTTGCAGCAACAGCACACAAAAAGGTGCCCGCTTCAATCCGGTCAGCCACCACTTGGTGGATGCAACCGTTCAAGCGCTGAACACCCTGAATTCGAATTTTGCTGGTTCCATGCCCCTCGACTTTGGCTCCCATTTGAATAAGCATTTCAGCCAAATCTGGTATTTCCGGTTCTTGCGCCGCATTTTCTAAAATCGTTTCACCGTCAGCCAAGCTTGCTGCCATCAAAAAGTTTTCAGTACCCGTCACCGTCACCATGTCGGTGGTGATACGAGCGCCCCGCAGGCGTTTGAGGCCAGGCGCCAACCGCGCCAGCATGTAACCATGTTCAACCTTGATCTCGGCTCCCATGGCCTGCAAGCCCTTGATATGTTGATCGACTGGACGGGAACCGATGGCGCAACCGCCAGGCAATGAGACTTTGGCATGACCGAATCGCGCCAGCAAGGGCCCCAGAGCCAGAACCGAAGCACGCATGGTCTTGACCAACTCGTAAGGCGCTTCAGGATTGTTCAATGTAGCCGCCATGACCCGAACTGAGCCGTCTTGGGCGTGCTCACATGTCACGCCCATATTTCGAATCAGCTTGAGCATGGTTGACACATCCTGCAGGCGCGGCACATTGCGCAATGTGACAGACTGCTCGGTCAGCAAAGCAGCGCACAACTCTGGCAAGGTGGCATTTTTAGCGCCTGATATTGTCAACTCACCCTGCAGTTGACGACCTCCGCGAATTTTCAGTTTGTCCATTTGTAAATCTGAATTGAGATCACCCAATGGGGATCAGTTCGCCACATTAGCCCATTCGGTGGGAGTGTAGGTTTTCATCGACAAGGCATGCACCTCGTCTGTGTGCATTTTGGCACCCAAGGTGGCATAGACCCGTTGGTGACGCGCAATAGGGCGCTTGCCTTCAAACTCGGCTGAAACCACCACGGCGTTCCAGTGCCGACCATCCCCTTCGACGCTCAGGTGCGTACACACCAAACCGGAAGCAATAAAAGATTGAAGTTGTTCAGCGGTCATAAGTTCAGCTACGGATTTTGTAGCCCGATTGAAGCAGTTTCACAGTCACAGCACTCACCACCAGCAACGCAGAACCCACGACAGCCAAACTGATCCAGGGGGAGACATCACTTTGGCCGAAAAAGCCAAATCGGAAACCATCGATCATGTAGAAAAATGGATTCAAGTGACTGAGTTGCTGCCAGAAGGTTGGCAAGGAATGAATGGAGTAAAAAACACCAGACAAAAAAGTCATGGGCATGATGACGAAGTTTTGAAAGGCGGCTATTTGATCGAATTTCTCAGCCCACAAACCCGCCACCAACCCGAACGCCCCTAACAAGGCAGCGCCCAGAACCGCAAACACAATGATCCAAAGAGGCGCAACGTAATGCAGTGGCGTAAACCACCCTGTCACCAAAAATACCCCCAGGCCAACAGCCAGACCGCGCACCATGGACGAAGCTACATAGGCGACAAACCAACTCCAATGCGACAAGGGGGTGAGCAACAAAAACACCAAGTTGCCCATGATCTTGCTTTGAATCAGGCTGGACGAACTGTTGGCAAAAGCATTTTGTAACACGCTCATCATCACCAAGCCCGGCACCAAAAAGGCAGTGTAGGACACGCTGTCGTAAACCTTGACGCGGTTTTCCAGCACATGGCCAAAAATCAGCATGTACAGCACGGCGGTCAGCACCGGGGCGGCAATGGTTTGAAAGCTGACCTTCCAAAAGCGCAGCACTTCTTTGTAAAATAGGGTTTGCCAACCGGTCATGACGCGGCTCCGGACATGACTTCCAAGAACACGTCTTCGAGATCAGCTTTGCGAATTTCGACATCTTCAGCCACCAAACCGGCTTGGCGCACCGCTGCCAAGTACTGCTCGATTTCCATCGCATCATGGGCTGGAAACTGCACAATGCGCCCCGTAATCCGGGCCTTGGCTGCCAATTCGGCGGGCAAAGGCGCGTCGATTTTGAAGCGCAGCACATTGCTGGAAGCGGACTTGAGCAGTTCTGATGTTGTTTCCAATGCCACGACACTGCCCTGCTTGAGCATGGCCAAGCGCCCACACAAAGCCTCGGCTTCTTCGAGGTAATGGGTCGTGAGTAAGACCGTGTGTCCCTGCTTGTTCAATTTGGCAATGAACTGCCACAGTGTTTGGCGCAACTCCACATCTACGCCTGCTGTCGGCTCGTCCAGCACGATGACCCGTGGTTTGTGAACCAAGGCCTGTGCGACCAAAACACGTCGCTTCATGCCGCCTGAGAGTTGGCGCATATTGGCGTTGGCTTTGTCAGTCAAGCCCAAACAGCTGAGCAACTCATCTATCCAATCATCATTGTGCTTGACACCAAAATAACCGGATTGGATTTGCAGAGCCTCTCGGACCGAGAAAAAAGGGTCAAAAACGAGTTCTTGCGGGACAACGCCAAGCAGTCTGCGGGCTTGGGCGTAGTCGGTCTGAACATCGTAGCCTTGCACCAGCACACGGCCACTGCTGGCACGTGACAATCCCGCCAAAATACTGATCAGGGTTGTTTTACCAGCACCATTGGGGCCCAACAAACCAAAAAACTCACCCTCTTCAATGTCAAAAGTGACGCAGTCAAGCGCTTTCAACGAAGCCCTACCCGGCGATTTGGCGGGGTAGATTTTGGATACGGACTGGAAAGATAAGGCAGGCATGGAAAATGTCTATTTTACGTGCTGCCCGGCAAAGATTTAGAAAGCACGAAAATCAATATACCCCGTCAGCGCTTTGCAGCAAGTCAGACACGCCATAGACGCGCGCCAGTTGGCGCATTTGATCCGGCATATGGGACACGACAAAAGTCTTTTTCGCAGACAAAGCCTCTCGCCGGCAGGCCAGTAAAACTGCCAAGGCTGAAGAATCAAAGCGCGTCAATCGAGATGCATCGACCGTGATTTGACTTTCGCCTTCCTGACGCATAGCAACCATTAAACTTTTGAGCCAATCCTGTGCACGCGCATGCGTCAGCTCCATTGGCAATTGCAAATGCGCCATGGCTTTCATGATCACTTTTTGCCAATCGACTTATTGCGCTCTGCCAGACTGCTGATGAGCCCATCGATACCGCCGGTATTGATTTCCTTTGTGAATTGGGATTTGTAGTTTTCAATCAGCCAAATACCCATCACATTCAAATCGTAAATCATCCATCCTGCACCCTCACCAGGTGTTTTTTCCAGGCGGTAATCCAACTGAATAGGATCCCCACGGCCTTTGACTTCAGTCCTGATGATCAAGTTTTTTTCGTCTATTTCCCCCCGCATGGGCTTGAGCTCGATCGTTTGATCACTTACTTGGCTCAGTGCCCCCGAATAGGTTCTGACCAAAAGCAACTTGAACTCATCTTGTAAACGTTTTTGTTGCTCAGGCGTGGCTTTACGCCAATGAGGCCCAGTAGCCAAAGCGGTCATGCGTCGAAAGTTGATATGCTGAACAAGCTTCGTGTCCACCAATTGCATGATTTTTCCGACATCGCCGCCCTTGAGGCTCTTGTCAGCCTTGACTGCGTCCAAGGTCTCTACAGCAACGCGTTTGATGAATGCGTCTGGCGCTTCATCAGCAGCCAAGCTCGCATTAGGGGCTAGGAGGCACAAGGCGCATACGACACCTATCAAGTGGCATACAAAGTTTTTTCGATTCATAAGGGCAACTCAAAATGAAAGCAATTACAGTGTAGCCAGTTCAAGTGATGGCTCAGTTTATTTATGTAATACATTCTGCTTTTTTTCTTGAGGCCATAAAAGGGTTCATTTGGCAGGAGCAGGACCGCCATCTTGGGTTTCATCAGGGCCGTCAAAGTCGCCTTGCATGGGCGGATTCCCATCGAACTGATCATTTCTGCGCTTTTGCAAATACGCATCGCGTGTGAAAGTGTAAGGATCTAAAGAAGCCTCTTGCAAAGCGTCAAAAATTTTCAAAAAGCTTTCGCGCGTGTCAACCAACTTCAACGCCAGAGCCAAATCACGCTTGGCAGAACTTGCGGACTGCCGAGACAAATCTCCCTGTCGGTCGATCGGTAAAGCAACCGCATCGCGAACGGTTGACGGCCCCAATAAAGGCAAGACAATGTAAGGGCCGGTGGACACACCCCAGTGACCCAGAGTGAGCCCGAAATCTGACCGGTGTCGCTCAACACCCAAATCACTGGCGATGTCCAATAGGCCGCCAAAGCCGATAAAGGTATTGACGCCCACACGCAAAGCGGTGTCCCCTGCAGCCTTGAATTTCAATTGAGCTGCATTATTGGCCAGTGACCAGACATCACTCAAATTGCCAAAGAAGTTGCGCACACCGGTACGCACAAATCCAGGAACGATTTGCGCATAGGTCTGCGCCACAGGTTTGAGCACAGCAGCATCCACAACCTCATTGAAGCCAGTTACCTTGCGATTCATATTTTCAAAGGGATCACGGGGGTCGGAGGCCGCTACAGGCACAGCCGTAGCGCAAGCCTGCAAGAGGGCAATAACCGTGCAAATCCCAAGCCAACGCCAATACTGTTTAAGTTTGGATTTCGACCCCATGGCATCAAAAAATTTCATTTTGGCGCAGTTCCTGAGGCCGAAGGCTCAGCGGCTTTGTTGTACAAAAACTGACTGATCAAATTTTCCAAAACAACGGCCGATTGGGTGCTTCCGATCTTGTCTCCAGGCGCCAGAAAATTGTCATCCGCTCCGGCTTCAATGCCTATGTATTGCTCGCCCAATAATCCACTGGTCAAGATTTTGAGGGAACTGTCTTTGGGAAAAGCATACCGCTTGTCCAATGCCAAATAGACTCGCGCCTGGTAAGCACCGTCATCAAAGACGATTGACTCCACACGGCCCACCACAACACCCGCGCTTTTCACGGCCGCGCCATTTTTCAAGCCCCCAATGTTGTCAAATTTGGCACTGACTTTGTAATCAGCCGACCAGCTTATTTGCAATAAATTAGCAGACTTGAGTGCCAAAAATAAAACGGCCGCAAAACCGATCATGACAAACAAGCCAACCCAGACATCATTTTTTGAACGTTGCATGGTGAATTCCTTAAATACTGAACATCATCACCGTGAGGATGAAGTCCAAACCCAAAACAGATAACGATGAAACCACCACACTGCGCGTGGTGGCGTTGGCCACACCTTCAGGTGTGGGCTGGGCTACATAGCCTTGCAATAATGCGATAAAAGTCACAGCGATTGCAAAAACCAGGCTTTTGATCATGCCGTTGCCAACGTCTTTGAAGACATCCACGCCCCCTTGCATTTGGCTCCAAAAGGCACCCGAATCAACGCCGATCAGCAACACCCCTACGGTATAGCCCCCCAAAATACCGACCGCACTGAACACGGCAGTTAACACGGGCAAAGCCAAAATACCACCCCACAGGCGAGGCGCCAAAATACGCAATTCAGGGTCAACGGCCATCATCTCCAAGGCCGTCAATTGCTCGCCGGCACGCATCAAACCGATTTCGGCCGTGATCGATGCCCCGGCCCGACCGGCAAACAACAGCGCTGCAACCACCGGCCCCAATTCGCGCACCAAGCTCAGCGCCACCAAGAGGCCCAAAGCCTCGGCCGAGCCGTAACGCTGCAAAGTGTAGTACCCCTGCAAGCCCAGCACAAAACCCACAAACAAGCCTGACACGGTAATGATGGCCAACGAGTAATTGCCCAAAAAATGCACCTGGTCCCGCACCAAATCAAATCGCCGCAAGCATCGGCCAGACAGCGTCATCAAGCGCCAAAGCAACCGCGCACCAAAACCCCAGCCGGCCAGAATTTGCCTGGCCACATAACCCAATTCGGCAGGGTGATACCACTTCATGGCTGCACCCCGAAGTCGTCTAGGGCACTGACGCCAGGATAATGAAACGGCACGGGGCCCTCACTCAAGGCATTCACAAACTGGTGAATCAAGGGATCTGCACAAGCCCTGAGCTCAGCGGGCGTTCCTTGGGCTGCCACTTTGCCGTTGGCGAGCATGATCACATGATCAGCAATCGCAAAGGTTTCATCCACATCATGAGACACCACGATGCTCGTGACCCCCAAACTGTCGTTCAATCGCCGAATCAAGCGCGCGGCCGTACCCAAGGAAATAGGGTCCAAACCCGCAAAAGGCTCGTCATACATGATCAGATCGGGGTCCAGAGCAATCGCACGGGCCAAAGCGACACGGCGACTCATGCCTCCCGAAATTTCTGACGGCATTAAATCTCGCGCTCCCCGCAAACCCACCGCATCCAGCTTCATCAGAACAATGTCGCGAATCAACTCTTCGGACAAAGGGGTGTGTTCGCGCAAGGGAAAGGCCACATTGTCAAACACAGACATGTCGGTGAACAAGGCGCCAAACTGGAACAGCATGCCCATGCGCCTGCGGGCTGCATAGAGCTCGGATTGCTTCATTTGGGTAACATCTTGGCCATCAAATAAAACCGCCCCTTGTTGCGCTCGGTATTGCCCTCCAATGAGCCGTAGCACCGTGGTTTTGCCACCCCCTGATACGCCCATCAAGGCCGTCACTTTTCCCCTGGGCACTTGCAAAGACAAGCCCTCCAAAATGATGCGCGCTCCGTATCCGAAGGTCAGATCTCGCAATTCAACAAGGGATTCAGTGGGGGCCATTTTTTTAAAAACAAAAAGCCAGCGCAAGCCGGCTTTTGTGATAGTAAACGATTCAAGTTAACGATTTGTAAACCGCCAGAATGACCATCTTAACGGCCTGCGCCAAACAGTGCCGTAAAAAGGAGACCCTATTTAACGTGGCAAACCACTCTGGCCCATCAAGAACTCGTCCACCGCGCGTGCTGCTTGCCGGCCTTCACGAATCGCCCAGACCACCAAAGACTGCCCGCGACGCATGTCGCCAGCGGCAAACACTTTACCCACGTTGGTGGCGTAACCGCCAGTCAAATCGGTGGTCGCTTTGGCATTCCCGCGAGCGTCTTTGTCAACGCCAAAAGCTTCCAAAACGGTAGCGACAGGGTTGACAAAGCCCATGGCCAACAAAACGAGATCTGCTTTGTATTCTTTTTCGGTGCCAGCAATCTCAAGCAACTTCCCGTCTTTGAATTCGACATGCACAGTGGTCAGGCCCGTGAGTCGACCTTTTTCACCCTTGAAGGCCTTGGTGGACACTGCAAATTCACGGGTACAACCCTCTTCGTGAGAAGAAGAAGTGCGTAACTTCATGGGCCAGTAAGGCCAAGTCAAGGGCCGGTTCTCTTCCTTAGGGGGTTCAGGCATCACTTCAAACTGGGTCACACTGACGGCGCCATGGCGGTTAGAGGTCCCCACGCAGTCCGAACCCGTATCCCCTCCACCGATCACAATGACGTGCTTGCCATCGGCGCGCAATTGAGACTTGAGTTTGTCGCCTGCATTGACCTTGTTTTGCTGAGGCAGGAACTCCATTGCGAAGTGAATGCCCTCCAAATCCCGGCCTGGCACGGGCAGGTCACGGGACTGCTCAGAACCGCCCGTGAGCAACACCGCATCAAAATCTTTTTTGAGCTGGTCGGCTGAAAGGGTTTCTTTCGACCAGTTGATCACTTTGGAGCCCTCTGGCCAGTTGCCCACCAGGACGCTCGTACGGATTTTTACACCCTCGGCTTCAAGTTGTTTGACGCGTCGGTCGATGTGCGTTTTTTCCATCTTGAAATCTGGGATGCCGTAACGCAGCAGACCACCAACCCGGTCGTTCTTTTCGAACAGGGTCACATCATGGCCCACCCGAGCCAACTGCTGGGCTGCTGCCAAACCCGCCGGGCCAGCACCAATCACGGCCACCGTTTTACCGGTCTTGATCTTGGCGGGACGGGGTGTCACCCAACCTTCAGCCCATGCGCGGTCAATGATCGCGTGTTCAATGGACTTGATACCTACAGCTTCGTCATTCACGTTGACCACGCACGCAGCTTCGCAAGGTGCGGGGCAAATACGGCCGGTGAATTCGGGAAAATTATTGGTACTGTGCAGCACTTCTATTGCATTCTTCCAATCATTTCGAAAAACCAACTCATTGAAATCAGGAATGATGTTGTTGACCGGACAACCACTGTTGCAAAACGGCGTGCCGCAATCCATGCAACGGGCCGCCTGTGTTTTGGACTCCTCAGGGGTCAGTCCGATCACAAATTCTTTGTGATGCTTTAAGCGATCAGGAACAGGTTTGTAGCCCTCTTCGATACGCTCAAATTCCATGAAACCGGTAATTTTTCCCATGATCATTTTCCTTCAATCTTGACGTTCGACTCAGGCGACAATCGCTTGGTCAGTCTTGGCCTTGGCGAACTTGCGTGCATTGATTTCACCCAGGGCACGCTTGTATTCGTTGGGAAACACCTTCACGAATTTGGTGCGTGCGGTGACCCAGTTGTCCAGCAACTCGCGGGCGCGCTGGCTGCCGGTCCACTTGTGATGGTCTTCGAGTAACTTCT
>Ga0214919_10005455_pt1 | contig 18057 bp, 17 predicted proteins | sample LL1503_MetaG_FD_177994 | JGI IMG/M metagenome (GOLD analysis project Ga0214919, IMG submission 177994) | Freshwater microbial communities from Lake Lanier, Atlanta, Georgia, United States - LL-1503 | ecosystem: Environmental > Aquatic > Freshwater > Lake | place: USA: Georgia | collected...
GTCTGATGAAGTTTGCACCAATCTCTGATCGCCTCACCGGGCTCGGCGCAGCCAAATGGGCTGTGCATTCTGAGTCGTTGAAGCGCGCAGCACTTGGACAACCCATCATCATCTTGTCTATTGGCGAGCCAGACTTGCCACCACCAGCAAAGGTTCTCGACCAAGCAGCCAATTCAATGCGCGGTGGTCGCACTCGTTATGCAGCTGGCCAAGGCGAGCCAGAGGCGCTCCTTGCAATTGCAAATCATCTCAGTAAGCGTTCTGGCAATCCCGTCACCCCCGAAGAAGTTCTTTACACCGCGGGCACTCAAAATGGTTTGTGCACTGCCCTGTTCACACTCGTTGAAGCAGGCGACGAAGTGCTTGTTCCAGACCCCTACTACGCAACCTACGAAGGATTGGTTGCTGCATCAGGAGCAACTTTTGTCGCTGTACCCACTTCTCCAGACAATGGATTCCATGTAACTGCGCAAGCGATTGAAAACGCAATCACACCGCGCACAAGAGTTTTACTACTCAACAATCCAAGCAACCCGACTGGCGCAGTGTTATCGATAGATGAAATCGATGCGATCGGCGAAGTATGCGAGCGACATGATTTGTGGATCATCTGTGACGAGGTGTACGCGGACATGACCTTTGATGGCACATTCTGCTCACCATTTGACAGACCGCATTTGCGACACCGAACTCTCTCTGTTTCCTCTATTTCAAAATCACATGCGCTGCCAGGTTTTCGTGCTGGCTGGGTTGCGTGTCCCGCCGAAGTAACACCTCGACTCGTCCTTGTTGCTGAAGCACTGTTGTTCGGTTCTCAACCCTTCATTGAAGATGCACTTGCAGTTGCACTCAACGAAACCCACCCCGAGGTTGAGCGCATGCGAGCTGCATATAAAGAACGTGCGGCCGTATTGGTTGAAGCATTCGCAGACGCAACTTCTGTTTCGGCGCGCTTGCCCCAAGGCGGAATGTTTATCATGCTTGATATTCGCAAAACAGGTTTAACTGGTGAGGAATTCGCGTGGCGACTACTCAATGAAGAAAATGTAGGAACGATGCCAGGAGAAAGTTTTGGCAGTGGCGGTGCAGGGCACGTTCGTGTTGCGCTCACCGTCGAATCCGAAGTGCTCAAAGAAGCGAGTCTTCGAATCCGACGACTTGCAGACACATGTCTCGCCGAGCGCAAGTAAAAGCAGCCGAAACAAAATGACTGCCGAGCAAACCAAAGTCGGTGAAGCAATCATTGATTTGTTGTCGCGCGAATACGGTGTGGATGTTGTATTCGGAATTCCCGGCGTGCACAACATCGAGCTGTATCGCGGTCTTCACCGCTCGGGCGTGAAGGCCATTTCCCCACGCCACGAGCAGGGTGCCGGTTTCATGGCCGACGGTTGGTCAATCGTTACTGGCAAACCTGGCATCTGTGTGCTCATCAGCGGTCCTGGTCTGACTAATGCACTCACTCCGATCGCGCAGGCGTATCACGACTCTCGACCAATGCTTGTAATTGCATCTACCACACCTACAGATGCACTCGGCAAAAGTTACGGACCACTCCACGACCTACCCGATCAAGCCGCAGTCGCACGATCGGTATGCGCATTTAGCGAAACGGTAACCGATCCATCGAAACTTCCCGAACTGATTGAACGAGCGTGGAATATATTCACATCTGCGCGCCCTCGACCAGTGCATATCGCGATACCCATGGATGTTCTTGCGCAAACATGCGCGCCATTTACTCGGGTGACCGCGCCTGCGGCGCGTCCGATTGCTCATGACAATCACATTGCGCAAGCTCTCGACATCATCAACTCTTCTGTTACGCCACTGATTATTGCTGGTGGCGGCTCGATTGATGCATCAGCCCAACTCGTTGCGCTGGCAGAAATTATTGACGCACCCGTATTGCTCACTGGCAATGCCAAAGGTGTGATGTCGTCATCTCACCCACTCTGTGCTGGTAACTGTTTGGTATTTGGTCAAGTACAAAAAGACATCGAAGCGGCTGACGTCGTGATCGTTGTTGGTACAGAGTTGTCTGATACTGATTTATACAACGATGGCCGAGCGTTGCGGTTCGGTGGCAACGTTGTGCGCATCGATATTGACGCTGAGCAAATCAATCGTCGAACCACCCCAACCGTCGGCTTAGTTGGCGATGCGGCACTCACAATGTCATCACTTTCTCGCGGTATTGTGGCGCGCACAGCATCTTCTGGCGCACAGCGAGCTGCGCACTGGCGAGATCATGCGCGTAGCAAGACAAGCAACACATTTGTTCCGTGGTTACAAGTAATCGAACAATGGCTGCCCGACAACGCGATCGTTGCGCTTGACTCAACTCAACTTGGATACTCGGCTCATTGGTGGTTGCCGGCAGCACACAGTCGCTCCTGGCTTGCACCTTATGGTTTTGGCACACTTGGTTGCGCGCTGCCCATGGCAATTGGTGCAGCTGTAGCTGCGCCAGATCGACCAGTACTTGTAATTGCCGGTGATGGTGGTTGGTTGTTTACCGTTGCCGAAATGGCAGCAGCACATGACCTTAAGAGCAATATCACGATGGTGCTGTGGGACAACAGTGGCTACGAACAGATTCGCACTTCATTTGACGACGTGAATGCTCCTCGCATGGGCGTTGATGTTTCCTCACACAACCCATCTGCAATTGCTCGCGGATTTGGCTGGAATGCAGTTGATGTAACTACACCAGAACAACTAGCAACTGCTCTTGACTCAGCAACGAAAAGTGCTGGATCTCAGTTCATTCGAATTGACGTGCGCTGAGATTTTCTAACTATTTAGTTTGTGCGATAAACAACAAAAACTTTGCGCAGAGTTTCGTGCACCGTCCACTCACCCTTCCAACCAATTGGAAAAATGCAGCTTGACCCAACTGTGAGCTCAACTGGCTCGCCACCGTCTTCGTGCACAGTCATGCGGCCCTTCAATACATAAATAACTTCACCGCGTGTAGTGAACTCCCAACGCGACGCGCCTGGTTCGCACTCCCACGTACCGGCTGTGACAGTTTCATTATCAAGAAACACCTGAGCGCGAGTGAGAATCTCTCCGGTCAATGGCTCAGCCGATGGTTGACCCAAAGGCTTTTCGGCGAGTTCGGATGCGGGTATGTCGAGTGCGCGAAATGAAATGGTCATGGGAACAGCCTATTGATTAAAGCGTGCTAACTAAGCAACTGCAGTACCAACAAAATGTCCGACAGCCATTGTGAAACCCATGGCCACGAGGCCACCTAACAAGACTCGAAATGTTGGGCGAAGTGGATGGGCTCCGCCTGCCTTCGAACTTGATACGCCCAATGCAACGAGCGCCACAGCTGCGATCACAATTGTTGTGGATATGCGATGCGCAGATGACGCAAGCGCAACTGCAATGAGCGGAATTGCAGCACCAACCGAAAACGACCCAGCCGAACTCACGCTTGCCTGAAGAGGTCGCGCCATAGTGAACGAAGTAATTCCAAGTTCTTCTGCCATATGCACCTTGAGGGCATCTTTTTTGGTGAGAGCAACTGCGACTTCTCGCGCAAGTTGATCGTTGAGTCCTTTGGATGCATAAATTGCTGTCAGTTCATCGAGTTCATGCTCTGGCGTGTGCGTCAGTTCCCAAGTCTCCTTGGCGATATCTGCTTGTTCCGAGTCACGCTGGGAACTGACGGAAACATATTCGCCAATTGCCATAGATGCCGCACCAGCAACCAAGCCAGCAACCCCTGCTGTAATAATCGTGCTCCGGGTTGCTTCTGCTGCAGCGACACCCAAGATCAAACATGCTGTTGAGATAATTCCATCATTTGCACCAAGCACCATTGCTCGCAACAAACCAATGCGATGACTCAAGTGTCCTTCGTCGTGCTTTACCATGCCAAACACGCTACACCGCGAGCCAAATATTCTTTAACCCAACAAGCCATCGCGCAATGCGAGCAATCGTTTCATTGGACGATGCGTGCGCCGCTCTGCCTTGTCGGCATATTCGGTCAGTGCCAACAACGAATTAACCCCTAGCCATCGCAGTGGCTCAACTTCCCACTGTTTTGACTGATGATTCACAAGCGCGCAACGAGTAAGCGCATCGCCTGTGTCAGCAATCTGGTGTGCGAGTGTTCGGCCAACCAAACTTGACAATGCAACGCCATCTCCGACATATCCGCCTCCTGCACAGAGACCAGTTGTGGAATCAACATTTGCAAATGCATGCCAATCTCGTGGCGCACCAACAGGACCACCCCAGTGATGAGTAAATTGTGCATCGGCCACTTGTGGAAATATTTCTCGCACGGTTTTCTCAAGCCGACCATGAATTGTTTTGTTGCGGTCGTAACGATCAGAAATACTCGATCCAAAGTGATACGGCGCACCACGACCGCCGAATGCGATTCGACCGTCCGCAGTTCGTTGCGCGTAGGTCACCATATTGCGTCCATCGGCAAAAGTCTCACGGTGATTCCAACCCAACGAATGCCACACAGAATTGGAAAGTGGCTCGGTAGCCACCATCAATGAATACAGCGGAACGATCTTTCGCTTGCCAGCAGGAAGTTGCGATGTGAAGGACTCAAGAGCGTTCACTACCCACTTGGCACGAACTTCGCCTCGCTCCATCACGACTCTTCGTGGCTCAATTGTGATCGCACGTGAATCCTCGAAAATTACGACGCCAAGATTCTCAATCGTTCTAGCCAACCCTGTCACCAACTTCCACGGGTTCACAACAGCGCAGTGCGGGCTATACATGCCACCAAGAGTGGAGGAAACGCGAATGCGTTGAGAGATCTGGTCGGCACTTTCCCAAGTCATATCCAAATCGCTAAAGCCGGCAGCATGCCAATCATCTATGTAGTGATGCAATCGCTCCACGTGCGCAGGGTCGGAGGCCGATGTGATGGTTCCGCCCTTGTGGAAATCGCAGTCAATATTGTTTGACTGAGCAACGCGAGCAATTTCATCCACAGTTGCAAACATTTGATCCTGCAAAAATCGCATCGCCTGTGAGCCATGTTCGGCAGACATCTCGCTTGGTGACATTGGCAAAAATGCACTGCACCATCCACCGTTACGACCGCTCCCCCCAAAGCCGACAAATTGCGACTCAACTATCGATACCGACAGTTGCGGAGCGAGTTGCTTGAGATAAAAAGCTGTCCACAAACCGGTGTAACCACCACCGACAATTACGACATCGGACTCGACAACACCATCTACAGCACTACGGCGACTGGATGCGTCAAACCGCGCGCCTTCTTGCCAGAGTGGAAGCGCGCGACCAAGAGTCATGAAGATCAAAAACTACAGCAGTGTGGCTGGTACCGAACTCATCTCGAGATGCAACTCGCTGCCGGTATATGGATTCGCGAGAGCGACTTTCTCATTCAGTTCAATACCCAAACCAGGTTCGGTTGGCGGAATAATGAAGCCACCCTCAAACTTGATTGACGTTTTCACGAGTTCGGCATGAAACCCCTGCCAACCTTGAATGGTTTCGAGAATCAAAAAGTTCGGTGTGCATGTCGCCAACTGAATGTTGGCGGCGGCGACAACTGGACCGCAATACAAATGCGGTGCAATTTGCGCGTGATACACCTCGGCCATTGAGGCAATTTTTTTGCCTTCAAGCAATCCACCACAACGACCAAGGTTCGGCTGCAGAATCGAAGCTGCACCAGTTTTGAGAAGCTGATGAAATTCGTACTTCGTCGTCAATCGCTCGCCTGCCGAAATGGGAATGCTCGTCGCGCGAGCAACCTTGGCGATCTCTTCCGGAGAATCTGGTGGAACTGGCTCTTCAAACCACAACGGGTCATACTTTTCGAGTTGCTTGGCAAGTCGAATTGCGCCAGACGCACTGAATTGACCGTGAGTGCCGAACAAAATATCGGCACGAGTGCCAATTGCTTCGCGTACTGCGCGAACCATCTTGACTGACAGGTCAATCGCATGCAACGCAGGTTGGCGACCGTCAAAAACAGAATACCTTCCGGCTGGATCAAACTTGACTCCCGTAAAACCGCGCTCAACTTCCCGCACCGCAGCCTCAGCAGCAGCATCGGGGTCGCTATACACAGGGTCATCTGCATACACATCAACACCAACAGGTGGATAGAGATACGTATATGCACGCAATTTTTCGTGCACTCGACCGCCGAGCAATTCGTAAACGGGTTTGCCAGTTTCTTTGCCACAGATATCCCACATGGCCATTTCGATACCGCTGACAATTCCGCCCGTTGTGAGGTCGGGGCGTAACGAATACCCACGGCCATATACATTGCGCCACATCACTTCGATATGGAATGGATCTGTGCCGATTACATGTCGTTGAGCCACTTCTTCAATCATCTTGGCTACAAGATGTGGAGAATAGGTTGCGGTATATACCTCACCAATTCCTGTAATGCCGGAATCAGTTGTGAGTTTTACAAAAATAAAATAGCGTCCACCAAAACGCGGTGGTGGGTTTCCCACCACAAAAGTTTTGACGTCGACAATTTTCATCGGTTGACAGTCGCCTAGAAGACAATCACGTTTCGAAGTGCCTCGCCGCGTTTTACTGCGTCGATGGCTTCATTGATCTCTTCAATCGGATACGTCTTGGTAACAAGTTCGTCCAACTTGACACGACCCTGGTTGTACAAGCCAACAAGGTTCGGAATGTCAACTTGGATACGCGCGGAACCCATCTTTGACCCCAAGATGTTCTGGCTGTATGCAGCCATCGTGCCTGGATCAATTTCGGACATCACGCCGCTCGCCGGCATACCCACCAACACAACCGAGCCGCTCTTTGCCAACATCCCGTACGACGAGTCGAATGCCGACTTCACACCAACAGTGACAAACACATAATCAGCTCCGCGACCATCGGTGAGTTCAAGAACTCGCTCAGCAACATTTTCAGTCTTTGAGTTGACGCCGTGTGTTGCTCCAAACTCCTTAGCGGCAGCAATCTTGTTATCGGCAATGTCAATGGCGATGACAGTGCGAGCGCCGCTTACACGAGCGCCCTGAATCGCATTGAGTCCAACGCCACCAGTACCAATTACGACGACGTGGCTACCAGCGGGAACTTTTGCAGTGTTAGTCACCGCGCCGAAGCCAGTGATGACACCACATGCAAGCAATGATGCGCTTGCCATCGGAATTGTTTTTGGAACCGCTACGCACTGCGACTCGTGTACGAGCACAAACTCTGCAAAGCCACCAGTTCGCATGCTCTGCACAATCGAGTTGCCTTTTGCATCGGTAATTGGCGACTTGGCATCGAGCGGAAACTGCGTGGTGCAAGTAACCGGGTTGCCCATGCTGCAACCATGGCAGTGTCCACATGAACGAATCAGCGTGACTACAACATGCTCTCCAACTTTTACAGTTGTGACGTCTGCGCCAACTTTTTCGACAACACCAGCACACTCGTGTCCATAAATCGCTGGCAATGTCCCGCCCCATGAACCTTCTGCATATGTGATGTCACTGTGACAAATTGCAACAGCAGAAACTTTGACGCGAACTTCACCCGGACCAGCATCAGCGAGTTGAACATCCTCAATTACTAGTGGCTTACCGAACTCGCGACAAACTGCTGCTTTCATAGAAATGATCTACTTTCTGGCTCTCGGGGGTTTAAACGGACTTACTTAATGTAGTCGGCTGACTCGTAATCAAGAATGTCCATCAAGGCCTCAAGATGCAACTCGGCTGCCTCTGGATATTCTCGCCACTGTTTACACGCAATGGCCGCCGTCGCGTTATCGACCAATTGCAACTCGCGCCCTGTGGAAAGCGCGATCACCTGCAGTTGGGCTGCTTTCTCGAGGTAATACAACTCGTCAAATGCTTGTGCAATCGTGTCCCCCACGACCAACACGCCGTGGTTTGCGAGAAACAAGATGTCCTTGCCATCAGTCAGAAGCGAAGCCACCCGCTCACCCTCGGTTGGCTCAAGCGCCATACCCGCGTAATGACGGTCGTAAGCAATGCGTTTATAAAACCGACACGCATTTTGATCCAGCATCAAGAACTCAAAGTTTTTCAAGCTTGCAAGTGCCGTTGTGTACGGCATATGCGTGTGCAAAATGCATCTCGCCCGCGGCACATTGCGATGAATGTACGAATGCAAAATCCAAGCCGTTGCATCTACGTTCTCTGCAACTGGGTCTGAGGCTCGCTCGGACGAAGTTACTAATGCCAACTGACTCGCCTGCGCACGAGAGAAATGCATGCCCCGTGTGTTGATCAAAAAATCTTGACCGTCGTCGCTGACAGCAGCACTGAAATGGTTTGCTACACCTTCGTGATACTCAAGTCTGGCAGCCCAGCGAAATGCAGCTGCTAGTTCTTTGCGCGTTCGCTCGTGATCCATGCGTCCCCCAACTACACCTATCGCGTTGGGTGAACCCTATTCCAATTCGGCAGGAAAACCAGGTGCGCGCAAGTCTGAACCAGTTGCGTCTTCGAGCAACTTGACTACTTGCGACGACCATGCTTCTCCGCCGTAAGCGGCCTTTGCCAACACAAACTGCTCATTGGTCAACGTCGCAAGGGCAAGAGGCACACCAAACTCTTTGCCATACCCCAGAGCAAAACCCATGTCCTTGAGTGCTAAGTCCATAGTGAAATTGATGTTGTAGCTGCCGTTAAGAATCACTTGGCTTTCTGTTTCGTGCACAAAGCTATTGCCCGAAGATTGCTTGATCGCTTCGAAGGCAACACCGAGGTCGAGGCCTCCGCGCTTAGCAAGCATTAACGCTTCACCCGCAGCAACCAAGTGAATGAATGCCAGCATGTTGGTAATTACTTTGATGACTGCAGCACTCCCCAACTTGCCGATGTACAACACTGGCTGCCCCATCGCGTTCAGCGCTTTTTCATGCGCTTTGAAAACTGCTTCCTCGCCACCGACGAGCACCGTGATGTCTCCGTGTGCTGCTTTATGCACACCACCAGTTACAGGCGACTCGAGCACATTGATGCCCTTCGCTTCGCACATCGCTCCAAGACGCAATGTTTCGTCTTGGTCATTTGTGCTCATGTCGATCCATGTTCCGCGAGTCGATCGACCAGCAAGTGACTCAATCACTCCACCAGCACCGGCAACGACTGCATCAATTGCACGTGGCGACGGCAAGCATGTGAACACCGTGTCGGAAGCATCGCATAACTCTTTAATCGAGCCAGCCAACTTTGCTCCTTTAGCAACAAGGGGTGCGGCTGCATCAGCATTGAGGTCAAATACGGTGACCTCAAAACCATTGCGCACCAAACTGCCCGCCAAAAATTTGCCAATGTGACCTAGCCCGATGAATCCGCAACGCATGTGATCTCCTGTCATAGTTGAATCCAAGTTGTCTTTAAGTTGGTGTAGCCCTCAATTGAGTGCAACGAACGATCTCGACCTGTTCCCGACTGCTTAAATCCACCGAATGGCGTGGTGATCGAACTGCGATCAAATGTATTGACCCAAACGGTACCTGCACGCAATTGACGAGCGATTTTGTGAGCCTTTGAAACATCTCGTGTCCATAATGCAGCGCCAAGGCCGTATTGCGAATCATTTGCAATGCGCACTGCTTCTTCGTCGTTTGTTACACGAATAGAGCCGAGTACTGGACCGAAGATCTCTTCTTGCTCAATGCGCATGCCTGGCTTCACGCCTTTGAAGATTGTTGGTGGAATAAAGATGCCACCCTTCACTGGCTCAACAGGAGTGCCGCCCGTGTGCACAATTGCTCCCTCGCTCTTACCGATGTTGATGTATTCGTTGACGCGATCAAACTGTGAGCGATCCACAATCGTTCCCATTGCTGTCTTCGGGTCATAGGTGTCTCCAGGCATGATCGTCTTTGAGACATCCTGAATCTTTTGCAACAACTCGTCCTCAATTTTCTGGTCAACAACCATGCGAGTGCCGGCATGGCATGTTTGGCCAGCGTTGTAAAACACACCCCATGCAATTGCCGATGCTGCTGCATCAATGTCTGGACAGTCACTCAACACCACGTGTGGTGTCTTGCCACCCAATTCGAGCGAAACCGCTTTTGCATTGCTTTCAGCGGAATACTTCAAGAAATATTTGCCAACTTCGGTCGAACCGGTAAATGCCAACTTGTTGACATCCATGTGCTTACCGAGCGTGCCACCACAGCTTGGACCGAAGCCATTGATCACATTGAACACTCCAGCTGGCAAACCGGCTTGCACTGCAAGTTCAGCAAACAACAGCGCTGATAATGGCGACTGCTCTGCTGGCTTCAGAATGACCGAGTTGCCACCAGCGAGTGCAGCGCCAACTTTCCATGAGCTGATGATGAGTGGGTAGTTCCAAGGAACCACAGCTCCGACAACACCCATTGGCTCACGCTCAATGAGGGCAATCGAGTCACGTGGCACTGGTGCGATCTCTCCGTACAACTTGTCAATAGTTTCGGCGTACCACTGAATGTTGTTGGCGCATGATGCGACGTCGACATTGAGCGAATCGCTAATTGGTTTTCCACAGTTCATGGTTTCAAGCAATGCCAACTCTTCGGCATGATCACGAATCAACTGCGCCCACTTGAGCATCACATTCTTGCGGTCAAGTGGCGCCATCTCGCTCCAGATGCCAGCATCAAACGTGCGCTTCGCTACCGCAACAGCACGATTGACATCTTCGACATCACCCTCGGCAACATTCGCAATGATGCTTCCATCGCGAGGATTGATTGACTCAAACGTTTTTCCACTCGCTGCATCCACAAACTTGCCATCAATAAATAACTGCGTGCGCGATACTTTTTGACCTGCGCGCTTCGTCCAGTCGGCAAGAGTGAGTTGGGTTGTCATCGGGAGTCTCCGTTACGTTCGATTGGGGGAAATGAGTATTGACTACTACTGCTTATTACTGACGCAAAACGGTATCAGCAATGACCCTTTCTTCTAGGATCTGAGGAGTGGAAACCAAAAAATTGCTGGTCGTCGCCTCGGTCGAGCGCACCGGCTCCACATTGTTGTGCTCAATACTTCGGGGAACGTTGGCCGCTGGCACCCCAGTGGAATACCTCAACATCCACACCCAAAATTTTGCGCGCTTTCGCGACAAATACGGAGTGCCAACGATCACCCCAATTCGCCGTCCGATGAGTGCGCTTCGCAAACTGCTCGGTAGATCTGCATGGCGTGACATTTCTTATTTTTCTCACAGTTCATACTTGACATATCTCACTCGACTTGCCGAAATCAACACGACTCAAAACGGAGTGTTTGGGATCAAAATGCATTGGAACCAGTACAAGCGCCACATGCTCGACCTGGGAATCAACACAAGTTATTGGGGTGTACCCGTTCGCTGGGTGCGCATCATGCGACAAAACGAGATCCGACAAGCAATTTCATTTGTTCGTGCTTCGCAAAGTGAGTCATGGAACAGCAACATGCAAGTGCAACGGGAGCCCATCTATGACGGTGATGCAATTATCAGCGCCCTCGCTCGCATCGCCGATGAAAATGCTCAGTGGCAAAAGTACTTTGCTGACAACAACATCGTTCCGCTCGACATCACCTACGAGCAACTGACTCGCGACATGGATGTAACAGTTCGTCTGGTGATGAACCACATTGACTCTCCTATTGACACTGTGCCTGCCCCACAAACCAAAAAGCAATCAGACTCAACCTCTCAAGAATGGGCAGAACGCTTCGTGCTCGAGCACCCAGAACACGCGCATCGCGCCAACGTGTCAAGTTTGTAAGATGACACCGTGGCTACAAAACAAGTTTCCGACATCTTCGATCCAACCGCTTGGCGCGAGGTTGAAGGCTTTTCGTTTAATGACATCACGTACCACCGCGCGCTAGCCCACGGCACAGTTCGCATCGCGTTCAATCGCCCAGAGGTACGCAACGCTTTTCGTCCGGCAACAGTTGACGAACTCTTTGTAGCCCTTGACCACGCACGTCAATCAACCGATGTTGGTTGCGTTCTACTTACCGGCAACGGTCCATCACCCAAAGATGGTGGCTGGGCATTTTGCAGCGGTGGTGACCAGCGCATTCGAGGCAAGGACGGCTACAAATACGCCGACGGTGACACCGCGAGCACCATCAATCAAGGTCGCACTGGCCGTTTGCACATTCTTGAGGTGCAACGTTTAATCAGATTCATGCCAAAGATTGTGATCTGTGTAGTGCCGGGTTGGGCTGCAGGCGGTGGCCACAGCCTGCACGTGGTTTCCGACCTCACATTGGCGAGCAAAGAACATGCTCGCTTCAAACAAACTGATGCGGATGTTGCAAGCTTTGATGGTGGTTTTGGTTCGGCATATCTTGCGCGCCAAGTTGGCCAAAAGTTTGCCAGAGAAATTTTCTTCCTTGGCCGCGAATACTCTGCCGATGACGCCCAGCGCATGGGCATGGTCAACGCCGTTGTGAGCCACAATGAACTTGAAGCAACAGCACTGCAGTGGGCAAAAGAGATCAACTCAAAGAGTCCTACCGCACAGCGAATGCTCAAGTTTTCATTCAACTTGATCGATGATGGTCTTGTCGGCCAGCAAGTGTTTGCCGGTGAAGCAACTCGGCTCGCCTATATGACCGACGAAGCCGAAGAAGGACGAAATGCGTTCCTCGAGAAGCGCGACCCAAACTGGGATGCCTTCCCATGGCAGTTTTAAATTAAATTCCAGTGATTATTGAAGTTAACGATGCGGCCGACGAACGGCTGAACGCGTTTCGTTGGCGCGAACGGCAACTGAATACCATTGCGCAGCGCAAAGCCGCACAAGCAAACAATCTCGAATCGAACGGAATGTTTGTTGCAGAAGGCGACCTCGTTGTTCGTCGCGCACTCGAAGCTGGTTGCAAACCTTCCGTCGTGTTGTGCGACCCTAAATGTGCAAACGAATTCGCCGCAGATGTCTCAAAGCAAGGTGGCATTACGTTGAGTGCTTCAGCAGACATTCGACGCGAAGTTACTGGTCTTGGTGTTCCGCTCGACGCAATTGGCGTATTCCATCGCCCTGCATTACGAGATGCACAATCATTAATAGATTCATCTACACGCCTCGTAATTCTTGATTGCATCGACAATCCAAGCAATGTTGGCGCTATTGCCCGTAGTGCCTGCGCACTCGGATGGGATGCAATGTTGCTCGACACGACTTCGTCAGATCCACTCACCCGCAGAGCGTTGCGTGTTTCGATGGGCACGACATTCCATCTCCCCTACGCCCGAATCGCTGATATCTCGACCACATTGAATCAACTAGCGAGTCGAGGCTTTGCTGTTGTTGGCATGACACTGAAGCACCATTCGAAGCAAGTTGAACCGATGGCACAAGTCCGCCTCGAAGACACACAGCCTCGCGCTCTTGTGCTCGGATCTGAACGCCAAGGCCTGAGCGATGCAGCGCTTGAAGCGTGCACAATTTTGACCAACATCCCTATGGCGGTCGGAATTGACTCGCTCAATGTTGCTTCGGCTACCGCAATTGCGTGTTACGCACTCAAATAGTTTCGCGACGAGTATTGATCATGGCAGTAGACGCCATCGCCATATATTCCATTAGCTGCTGATGCACGGAATCATTTGGTGAGAGTTCATCTACTGCAGCCATCATGTGCAGCATCCAACGATCCCTTTCACGCTCACCAATCACAAATGGAAAATGTCGTTGCCGTAGCCGAGGATGTCCTCGCTCATCGCTGTACGTCGTTGGACCGCCCCAATACTGCTGCAGAAAAAGTGTGAGTCGTTCTTTGGCTCCACTTAAGTCTGAATGCTCGGGATACAACGGCAACAACACGTCGTCGGTGACAACACCCTCATAAAAACGCTCAACTAGTCGATCGAAAAAAGGCGTGCCACCGACTTCTTCAAAAAGACTCATGAACTAGAAAAACTCTGGTTCTTCCCAGCCAACAAAAATATCTGGCACATCAGTCGTTACCTTGTCGCTAAACACAGCGGGTCGCTTTTGAAGAAAACTCATTACACCTTCACGAGTATCTGCGGAACGCCCGCGCTCTTGAATACCACGAGAATCAACACGATGCGCTTCCATTGGGTGTGATGCACCCAGCATGCGCCACATCATTTGCCTGGCTAGTGCCACCGAAACCGGAGCAGCATTGTCCACAATTTCCTTCGCAAGTTTGCGAGCAACTTGCAGCAGCTCTTCCTGTGGATGAATACTGCGTACTAGACCACCGCGCAACGCTTCATCAGCCAAAAAAACTCGTCCGGTCAATACCCACTCCTGGGCCTGCGAAATACCAACAAGACGTGGCAAAAACCACGACGAGCACGCCTCAGGCACAATGCCACGCCGAGTGAAAACAAATCCCATCTTTGCCGAGTCAGCAGCGATACGAATATCCATTGGCAATGTCATCGTCGCACCAATACCTACGGCCGCACCGTTGATTGCACCAATGATGGGCTTGTTGCACCTAAACATGCGCAGCGTCACCATGCCGCCACCATCGCGGCGCACCGAGGTTGGAGTTTGGCCGCTCAACTTGCCGTCGCTAAAGGTGTCTGCTCCGTGCGATAAGTCGGCACCCGCACAAAAAGCACGCCCGCTACCTGTGACGATTACTGCTCGCACGTTGTCATCAGCATCTATTTCGTCAAAGACTTGCAACAACTCGTTCATCATCACGCCAGTAAATGCGTTCATCTTGTCCGGACGATGCAGTGTCACCGTAGCGATGTTGTCGCTCACTTCGTAAATAATCTCTGTGTACTTTGAGTTCGTAGACATCGCGCTACACGTCCAAGAATCGTGAAGCCGCAATCGCGGAACCGACCGCACCAACAAGTGCTCCGATGGCAAGAATCATCAACATCACTCCCGTCAGATATCCAGATGGAACAACAAGCGAACTGATCCCGGTGCCGGGCTTAAAGCCAGCGACGCCATTGGTCCAAGCGGAGTTGAGCACCCAAAGCCCACCGCATGACGCAATGCCGCCGAGTAAACCGTGCAACAAGCCCTCAAGCATGAAAGGCACCCTGATAAACCAGTTTGTTGCTCCGACCAATTTCATCACCTCTATTTCACGTCTCCGCGCGAACATCGCAGTGCGAATCGTGTTCCAAATCAGACCTACTGCTACGACCAACAAAACAAGCGACATCACCAACGTAACGGTGCGCACAAAACGAGACAGCGTAGAGATCACTTGAAACTCGTCCTCGGCAAGAGCCACGTCCTGAACGCCAGGCAGTGATCGATACTGTTCGCTCAAACTCCGCACGAGTTCTGGATCTTGCGTAATTGGCACGACCTTGAACTGAGATGGAATGTTGTCAGGGGTCAACAGGCTCAAGGTCACTGGGTCACCGACAAAGATGCGTTTTGCTTCTTCATAGCTTTGTGTTTTGTCGAGATACCGCAGCTTCTCAACGTCAATAATCGTTGGCGCAGCCTTAATTGTTTGGTCAATCAGCGAGATCTGTTCGGGTGTTGCGTCGCTCCGCACAAACACAATCATTTCAACGTCGCCACGCCACTGAACAAGAAGATTGTCGAATGCACGCTGAATCAAAAATGTTGTACCCACCAGCAGCAGTGCAATTGCCGATGTGAGGATGGCCGCAACGGTAAGCGTGAGGTTGCGCCTGAAGCTCGCCCACATTTCTCGAAACGCATACGCAATGCGGGCGATCATTCGTAAACCCCACGTTCTTGATCTCGCACAATGACACCGCGATCGAGTTGGATAACGCGCTTACGCATTGCATTGACCACGCGATGGTCGTGCGTCGCCATCACCACTGTGGTGCCAGTGCGATTGATTTCTTCCAACAGCGCCATGATTCCCTCGCCTGTTGCCGGGTCAAGGTTTCCGGTTGGTTCATCGGCCAGCATGATCAGCGGCCTATTGACGAATGCACGTGCGATCGACACACGCTGTTGCTCTCCGCCCGACAACTGCTCCGGAAAACGATCTTCCTTACCTGCAAGACCAACCAGCTCAAGCACAACTGGTACCTGCCGATTGATGACATGCCGAGGCTTACCAATCACTTCGAGTGCAAATGCAACATTTTCGAAAACAGTCTTGTTGGGCAACAACTTGTAGTCCTGAAACACGTTGCCCATATTGCGACGCAAATATGGCACGCGCGACTCGGCCATCTCGTTGACGTTTTGCCCGGCTACCCACACGGCACCACGCTCGGGTTGCTCTTGGCGGTTAATGAGTCGCAACAAGGTCGACTTGCCCGATCCCGATGGTCCAACCAAGAACACGAAGTCGCCTTTAGCGATATCGAAACTTGCATCTCGAACGGCCACCGTTTCGGTGCCGTACCTCTTGGTCACACTTTCCAAACGGATCATGGGGCCCCTTCCAGGCGACAAACAGTCAGTTTAGTTTATGAATCCGAGTTTGCGCGGCGCCACCTCAAGTAGCCCTCCATAAAGAGATTCAGATCTCCATCGAGAACCCCCGCAATGTTTCCACTCTCAATCTCTGTACGCACATCTTTCACCATCTGGTACGGCTGCATGACATACGAACGAATCTGGCTGCCCCATCCGATCGCCGATGGCTTGCCTGCAATTTTTTTCATTGCAGCATCACGCTCTTCTTCTATGCGAGATGCGACCATCGTCTTGAGACGCTTTAATGCGCTTTCGCGGTTTTGTAATTGTGACCGTTCTTGCTGAGATGAAGCAACTAGACCAGTTGGTTCGTGAATGAGTCGCACAGCCGAAGAAGTCTTGTTGACATGCTGACCACCGGCACCAGATGCTCGAAATACTTCCATCCGAATATCTGTTTCGTTGATCTCAACATCTGCTTCTTCGAGAATTGGCCACACCTGCACACTGGCAAAACTTGTTTGGCGTCGACCCTGGTTATCAAATGGACTAATCCGCACCAAACGATGTGTGCCGCGCTCTGATGTGAGAAGCCCGTATGCATATCTGCCGCGCACCGTGAAGTCGGCCGACAAAATACCTGCCTCAGTGCCAAGTGAGATGTCTCCAATCTCAATGGCAAAATTGCTGCGTTCTGCCCATCGCGTATACATGCGCAAGAGCATCTCGCTCCAGTCTTGAGCATCGACACCGCCATCTTTGGCGTTGATCTGCACAATCGCATCCATCTCATCGTGCACACCAGTAAACAAACTGCGCAACTCAAGCGCATCAAGTTTTGTGCGCACACCACTGATGCCATTTTCAAGATCTGGTTCTTGGCTCGCATCATCAATTTCGCGGGCCATTTCGTGCAACACCTCAAGGTCGTCTACCGATCCAGATAGTTGTGCGAATTCGTCTAAGTCTGCTTTGAGGTTGACGTACTCGGTGTTTACCTTTTTGGCATTGTCTTGGTCATCCCACAAATCGGGACGAGCAACATCTATCTCAAGCACTTTCATGCGCTCACCACCAGCTTCTACCTTGAGGTAGACGAAGGCTTCGCTAACGCGTCGCCGAATTTCAGTGAGGTCGTTAGAAAAATCACGCATAGTGAATAGAAGTAAATTAGTTGCGCCCGTGGCACAACTTGTACTTCTTGCCCGAACCGCAAGGGCACACCGCATTACGAGGCGTAGTCGACCAGTCATCTGCCGACTTAACAATTGTCTTCACTACTGGCTCGGACTGTATTGGCGCGCCGGATTCCGCGGCAGCAATCGCAGCAAATCCACCATCGGTCTCGGTATCAAACGATGATTCTTGAAGATTGCTCACCTGCAATACAGGCGACTCATTTTTCACAACTTGTACGTGCATGACGTACTTGACAAAGTCTTGAGCAATGCCCTTCATCAATGCACCGAACATCTCAAAGCCCTCACGTTGCCATTCGGTGAGAGGATCTTTTTGACCCATGGCACGCAGGTTGATGCCCTCCTGGAGATAGTCCATCTCTTCTAAGTGTTCGCGCCAGCGTTGATCAATAATGCGGAGCATCACTTGACGCTCAATTTCGCGCATTGTCGACTCGCCCATTTCGGTTTCACGAGCTGCATAGAAAACCGATGCATCCGACATCACGAGGTCATACATCTCATCAGTGTCTGCACACTGCTCTA
>Ga0214919_10005458_pt1 | contig 18053 bp, 15 predicted proteins | sample LL1503_MetaG_FD_177994 | JGI IMG/M metagenome (GOLD analysis project Ga0214919, IMG submission 177994) | Freshwater microbial communities from Lake Lanier, Atlanta, Georgia, United States - LL-1503 | ecosystem: Environmental > Aquatic > Freshwater > Lake | place: USA: Georgia | collected...
CTCCCAACGGGCCACGTCGTGCGGGTGCTGAGCGCGCGGCGATCAATGCGCCCATGCAGGGCACTGCAGCCGATTTGATCAAGCTGTCAATGATGGCTGTGCAAGCAGGCATTGACCGTGAACAACGCAAAACCAAGGTCATCATGCAAGTGCACGATGAACTGGTTTTTGAAGTGCCTGAAGCTGAAGTTGAGTGGCTCAAGGTGGCCGTGCCGAAATGGATGGCTGAAGTGGCTGCACTCAAAGTACCTTTGCTGGCCGAAGTGGGTGTGGGATTGAACTGGGATCAGGCGCACTGAAGTTGCGTCAAACACCCCCTCCATTTGCGGACAGCATGAACGCCATTCAAAAGTTCAAGACCGCTCTCAGCGCGGCAGAAATCCAAGTCTTGCATCAGTGCTTGAAGCAAGCCATGCAGCCCTTGCCGGAAGATGCAGTCCCTTGGTATTTGGGAGGTTCGCAAGCTGCCACTGGGCACCTTACGCCAGTGCATGCCAAAGCCCTGCAAAACTTAAGCAGCCATTGGACGCACTCGCCTTTGGGTTTGCATTGGGATACCCCAGAGAGCTCGCACGCCTCTCGCAGCCAAGCTTTGGCTGAGTTTGCCAAGCAACTGCATGACCAGGGTTATGTGACAGGTTGGCGCAATGAAAAATTCAGCTACTGGGAAGATCATGTCATTGGAACTGGGCAACATTGTTTAGAGCCTACGTCGCTATTGCCCGCATCTTTTGAAATGGAGCGGTCGGCCTTTCGGTTTTTTGGTTTGCGCAGCCATGCTGTGCATGTGAATGGTTTTACGCGGGAAGGGCATGTGTGGTGTGGCCGTCGAGCTTTAACCAAGCCCACCGACCCAGGCATGCTGGACAACGTGGCTGCAGGCGGTTTGCCTGCAGGTGAGTCACTTCAAACTTGCGCCATCAGAGAAATGGCGGAGGAGGCTGGCATTTCTGAAGCCTTGGCTTGGCGTGCGGTCTCGCATGGCAAAGTCAGTACATGCAGGTCGGTTGCCAACGGCTGGCACCATGAAACATTGTGGGTTTACAACTTGCTTGTTCCGCCGGAAGTGAAACCCATCAACCAAGATGGTGAAGTGAGCGAGTTTGCTTGTCTATCACCCAAGCAAGTTGTGGAGGCCATCGCTAGCGATGCCTTTACGGTGGACGCGGCTTGCGTCATTGCACAAGGTGTTTTGAACTAGATGGAAGCTGGCCTCTATCAATTTGCAGTCGTTTTTGTGGGCTATTTTGTTCTGGGTGTTGCAGGCTTTGGCTCTGCTCTGATCATTGTTCCCTTGTTGGCCTGGGATTGGCCACTCGCTGTGGTGGTGCCCTTGGTGCTGCTGGTTGATGTGCCCGCAGCCATCTTGCACACGGGTTTGAATTTTCGGCAAGTGATGTGGAAAGAGTTACCGCCATTGTTGCCTTCGGTCATTGTTGGCGCAGTAGCGGGCATTGTGCTCATGCGCATCACTCAGGGTGATGGTTTGCTACTAGGCTTAGGGCTCTATGTCATCTACATTGGTTGGCGAGGTCTCAATGGCGCTGCTGTGGCGGTACAACTACGGCCATCGATGCTTCACTTCGCTGGCTTCATGATGGGGCTTGTTGAAACCATGTTTGGCACAGCAGGGCCCGTCGTCATGTCTTGGCTTTCGCAGCGCTTGGCGGATCCATTTTTAATCAGGGCCACCATGCCCATGACCATCATTGGCTTGTCATCCATTGCACTGTGCATGGTGGGTGTGGCAGGAGGTTTGAACGATGTGGCGCTTTGGAAATGCTTGATGCTGCTACTGCCTTTTGCCATGGCGGGTGTTTGGTTGGGACATCAGTTGGCACAGCGCATTCAAGCCGCTTTTCTCAAGCCTTTCATCTACAGTTTTTTATGTTTCAGTGGCATTGTGCTGTGCGCTAGAGGATTTAGAGGCATCGCATTTTAGGCGCGATGTAAGGGTCGAAAATTGCAGGTCAAAACCGTTGTGGCCTCAGTGCGTTGATATTCTTAGACAAGCTATGTCCGCCCGCTATTTCAGCCACCAAGCGGCCTGTAATGCCTGCCAAGGTAAGTCCGAGGTGACCATGGCCAAAGGCATAAATGATTCTTTTGTTGTGAGGTGATTGACCAATGACAGGCAAAGAATCGGGCATAGAGGGACGATGTCCTAGCCACGTGTCACCACTGGGGCCTAAGCCTTGAACCAATTGCCGAGTGGCTTTTTCGATGACTTCAATTCGTTTGAGGTTTGGTGTGGCACCCAACCCGCCCAAGTCAACAGTTCCGGCTGCACGAATGCCATCCATCATGGGCGTTATGTAAAAGCCATGTTCGGGGTAACAAGTAGGTGTTGTCAATAATTTCCCAGAGTCTGGAAACATCACATGGTAGCCACGCTCAGTGTTCAATAGAACCTGATCTTTGGGGTGTAATATTTTTTTTGACCATGCGCCCGCAGCCACCACCACTTGGTCTGCACACTCGCTGAGCATGCCATGAGCACTGAGCTGGACATGGTTGCCGTCAAGCACAATTTCATCAACGTGTTGACGAACAAATTGCCCACCTCGTTGAAGAATGCTCTTTGCCAAATTCTTCATGTAAACATGTGGGCTTTCTAAGCTGTATGCGTCTAAAAACAAGACACCTTTGTGATAAACGGGTGTGAGATGAGGCTCTCTTTCATAAATTTGAGCAGCATCGAGTGTTTCCATGCGAACGCCCTGGCTTGCTCGCAATTGAAGTCCGTATTGAGCCTGCTGGTATTTTTCTTCAGATTTATAAAGATACAGACACTCGCGATTGCGAATTAAATTTCGACTGCCACTTTCCTGAAGCAAAGGTGCAATGCCAGCTTCTGCCAACCGCAAGAGCTCCGCCAGTTCATTCACAATTTCTAGGACCCGGTCGGACTTGCTAGAGCGGATGAACTGCAAAAGCCAAGGTATCAATTCTGGAAAGTTGCGCCATTGAATGGAAAGATGTGCAAGTGGGTTGGCCAACATGCTAGGCACATCTTTCAAAATACCAGGCATGGCGACGGGTGTGACAGCCCCATAGGCAATGGAGCAGGCATTGCCAAAACTGCATGAACCTCGGTAATCTATGCCTTCAAGTGGAGGATTGGGGTCAAACACAGTGACTCGGTGGCCAGTCTTTAAAAGCCACAGTGCACATGAAAGTCCCACAGCCCCCGATCCAACAATCAAAACATGAATTGAGCCCCGCGGCGACACAAGCGGCAAATCGGAAAGGGGCTTAGAAAATTGCATGACAGTTTTGTTGGCGGCAATGATGATTGACTTTTAAAAACTGTCTAGCCACCTGTAGTAGCGAATGGAGGGTGCTAAAAACCAAGGGTTACCCGTGTAAAAGGGACGAGTTTGGAATGGCAATCCATCTAATGCGGTATGACCCTCTTTCAAGCCCAATACTTGCTGTCCAATTCGCATGCCAAAGTAGCTTGAAGTCCCCACGCCTGCGCCGCAATAACCCATGGCGTAATGCATACCGTCATGTTCGCCTGTGTGCATGAGTTCATCAAATGTGTAAGCCACAAAGCCGCACCAAGAATGGCTAATGCCCACATTTTTTAATTCAGGAAAAATTTCAGCCATGTCGTGGTGAAGTTTGGGGCCGCTCACGCGCGGATCGGTTTCTTGATGTGAGACCCTACCGCCAAACAAAATGCGAGTTCGATCGGGAGACGATCGGTAGTAATAAACAACGCGCCGCGTATCGCTCACGATGCGATCTTTGGGAATCAGCTTGTCCATCAAACCGGGTGGTAAAGCGTCAGTGGCGATCATGTAACTGCCGATAGGTATGACACGTCGTTGCAGCCAAGGCGTGAGATTGCCGGTATAGCCGTTGGTTGCAATGACGACATTTTTCGCTTTGATAACCCCCTTGGGTGTTTGTATTTCAAAGCCTGCGCTAGTTTTCTGAATACTCAAAGCAGGGCACCTGGAAATGATGTCAACCCCCGCTGAAACAGCTCGTTCAAGAAGCCCTTGATGATAGGCCGCTGGATCTACAGAGCAGTGCTGCTCATACACAACACCGCCCCAATAAACATCAGAGCCCAATTCTTGCCTTTGTTCTGATCGGGGAACAACATGCGCCTTGACTTCAAGCCCTTTGGGTTGATTGGCGACCTTCTTTGCAAGGACTTCGTATTGCTCTGCGTTGTGAGCTGCATGAAATCGACCCACTTGTCCAAAGTTGCAATCGATTTTTTCAGACTCAACAAAATGCTGAATCCATTGCAATGAATTTTGACCTTCTCTGAGTATGTCAAACGCTTTTTTGGGGCCGTGCTGTTTTGACAGCGATTCGTAGGAAGGCTTGATGCTGGTTGAAACTTGCCCACCATTTCGTGAACTGCACCCCCAGCCTGCATCTTCAGCATCGATGACCCAGGTTGAGCGTCCACCTCGGGCAGTTTGCAGCGCTGCATGAAGTCCTGTGTAGCCAGCACCAATGACCAAGACGTCGACAGCACCAGGTAAAGCTTTGTCTTGCGCCGCAGGTCTGGGCGTTCTTTCCCACCAGTACGGGCTGAGTTTGCAGTTTTCCATGAGTTCAAGTGATGACATGAAATCGGATCCTTTGGTTAATCTTGATGAGCCGCTAAGACCATGTCTGCAGCTTTTTCTGCGACCATGAGGGTTGGGGCATTGGTGTTGCCAGAAGTGAGCGTTGGAAAAACGGAGGCATCTACAACCCTTAAAGAGACAAGGCCATGAACTCGCAATTGCGAGTCTACAACTGCTTGCTCAATGTGATTTCCCATTCTGCAGGTGCTGACAGGATGGTAAACCGTCGATGCTCTTTCATAAATGTCTGCCATCATTTGATCAATGCTTTGCACTTTGGGGCCCGGCAATATTTCATGCTCAATGATGCTGCCAAGCGCCGAGGTGTTTGCCAACTTTCGAAGCCATTGAGCTGCAAGCAGCATGGCGGCTTTGTCTGCAGGGGTAGAAAGAGAATTCGGCAAAATGGTGGGGGCGTCTTCTGGCCGGGGGCTTTGAATGTTGATGCTGCCGCGACTTTCAGGACGACACGGTTGAGCACTCAGCAAAAATCCTGGAAAGGCATCGGGTGCTGTCAACTCTCTTTTACCTGGCGTAGCTTTCAGGTAGCTAAGGGGTGAAAAATAAAGTTGCAAATCTGGGTGCTCAGATGTGTCAGTTGATTTGCAAAAACCGCCGCCTTGGTTAATGCTCAATGACAGAGGGCCGCGTCGCTGTGTGACGTATTGAAGCCCTGCCCAAAATTTGCCCCAAACGCTACCCAACTGATTGTTCAAGGTGGGTACTTTGGCTCTGTAAAGATAGTCAATGCACAAATGGTCTTGCAAGTTTTGCCCTACAGCAGGGCTGTGAATGACCAAAGGGACGTTGAATTTTTGCAAGAGGTGCCCTGGCCCTACGCCCGACAATTGCAGTATTTGCGGGGTATTGATGGCGCCTGCAGAAAGGATGACCTCTCGTTGTGCACGAACACTGAGTTTGTGGCCGTTTTGGATGTATTCAATGCCCACTGCTCTTTGATTTTTAAAAAGTACCCGACAGACATGTGCATGCGTGATGACTTTTAAATTGGGGCGTTTGAGGGCTGGTTTGAGATAGGCGCTGCTGGCAGATTCTCGAAAACCATTTCGTGTGGTAATTTGATTGATGCACACACCTTCTTGAGAGTCGCCATTGATGTCGGTAGTTCTTTGTATGCCCAACTCTTCGCCAGCTTTTAAAAATTGCTCACACACTGGGTGGACTTGTTTGGACACATCGCTCACGTGCAGGGGGCCGTCCACACCCCTTGATGCGCTGGGTCCATGGGGGCTGTCTTCTAGCTTTTTAAAATAAGGCAAAACGTCTTGATAGGACCAGCCCGAGTTGCCCAAATTGGCCCAATCATTGAAGTCACGCGCTTGGCCTCTGATAAAAACCATGGCATTGATGGCACTGGAGCCCCCTAAGACCTTGCCCCTCGGCCAATAAGCGGATCGATGATTCAATTGCGGATCGGGCTCTGTCTGATACATCCAATTGACGCTCGGATTGTAAAAAGACATGCCGTAGCCAATGGGGACTTTCAACCAAAGGCGTTGATCACTGCCCCCCGCCTCAAGCAACAAGACGTTAAATCGCCCGCATGCTGAAAGTCGATTGGCCATGACGCAGCCTGCTGATCCGGCGCCCACAACAATAAAATCGAATTCGGTCAAAGTTTTTAACAGTTAAAAGCTCAGTTTTTCACGGACATTGGTCTGGTGGAAAGGTCCGTTTTGAAGATATTAGCAAACCACAAGATGAGACAGATCTTAGGAAGTTCTCAATTTGTGGTGATTTTCAAGGACGCTTGCCAAAACTTCGACCCCTGCTTGAATTTGATGCGGGTTGACCCCCCCAAAGCCTAAAACCAAACCTTGCGTTTTGAGGGGCGCCAGGGCAAATCTGCCCAAAGGGGAGGCGGTGACATTGAGTTGTTCGGCTGCCTTAGAAATTTCAATTTCTGAGAGATGCCGAGGCAAGTTTGCAATCGTGTGAAGTCCACTTCGCGTTGTTTCGACTTCCAGCAGGCCGTTTAGTTTTTGCTGAGCCACTTTAATCAAGGCCTCATGTCTTTCCTCGTAAATGAGTCTCATGCGCCTAACGTGTGAAGAGAAATGGCCTTCGTCAATGAATTCAGCCACCATCGATTGTGTGTGAGACGGCACACCTTGGAGATAGTTGCACATGATGGTTTGAAAGGTGTCGACCAAACTGTCAGGCACTAACAAATAGCCAAGCCGCAAAGCAGGAAAAAGGGATTTGCTGAAGGTGCCCACATAGATGACTTGTCCCGTGGTGTCCACACTTTTGAGGGTGGGGGGTGGATGGCTGCCAAAGAAAAATTCACCGTCATAGTCATCTTCAATGATCCAAGCTTTGGCCTTTTCAGCGGCACTGAGCAACGCAAAACGGCGCTCTAAACTCATGACGCAACCCATGGGCTGTTGGTGCGAGGGGGTGACAAAAGCCAATCGAAATTCAGGGCACATTCTCAATGCGTCATCGACCCTCAAGCCTTCGCTGTCTACGGGGACGGGAATGAGATTGGCACCGCATGCAATCAAGCTGTTCCTGGCGCCAATGGCCCCAGGATTTTCAAACCAAACATTCTCGCCAGGATTGACCAAAGTGGAGCCAATCAAATGGAAGGCTTGTTGGGCGCCGCTCACAATGAAAATTTGCTCAGGCTCGCAAGAGATGCCTCTGTTGACCCGCAAATGGGAGGCGATGGCACGGCGCAATTGAGCCGCGCCGTTAGGGTCTCCATAGCCCATAACGTCTTCGCGTGACCCGCGCATGTATTTCGCGGAGAGTCTGGCCCATTGCGCCATTGGAAAAAAATCGAAAGCTGGCAGCGCGGTGGTAAAGGCGCGAGGTGCGTGAGGGAGTCTTTTGCGGTCACTGAAACGAAGAAAGGCTTGCCCCATCAGCTTGGACAACTGAGGAGCTCGTTGGTCTTGCTGTGCGGTGTGTTGGGCAACGGGTTTGGGCCGTTCGGCACTCAGCGCTTTGCTGACGTAAGTGCCAGCCCCTGTTTTAGAAGTGACCAAGCTTTCAGAGGTTAGCCGGTCGAAGACTTCAATGACCGTGGTTCTGGAAATGCCCAAATCTTTGGCCAAGATTCGGGTTGCAGGCAAACGCTCACCCGCTAAAAATCCACCCGCCAAAATCAATTCGCGCATAGCCACATAGAGTTGGGTGCTGATGGGTTGGTGCGAATTTCTGTCAAATTTAATTGAAAGTAACAAAGAACCGCGCGCACGTTTGACCATCATTGACCTCCTTCATTTTTCAAAATGGTATCACTCATTGTTCAAAATGGACCTTCTGGCCCTACCAATGCCTTGAGATCATTTGTGCATGAAAATCAAACGCATCGAAACCTTCAGTGATCTCTTTGTTGGTTTTACAAGGGTCACGGCAGAAGACGGGTCTCAGGGGTGGGGGCAAGTGTCCACTTACCACTCAGACATCAGCTCACTCATCTTGCACCGACAGGTTGCACCCTACGCCTTGGGGCATAACATTCATGACATGGCCGGCCTGATGGCCTTGGTACCCGAAAAAGAACACAAGTTTCCGGGCTCCTATATTTACCGCGCCATGGGTGGTGTAGAAACCGCAGTCTGGGACTTGTTGGGCAAGATGCAAGGAAAGCCTGTTTGTGAATTGCTGGGAGGCCATGTCAAGCCTCTCAGAGCCTATGCATCCTCCATGAAACGCGACATCACTCCCAAAGATGAAGCACGCAGAATGCAAGAACTTCAAGCGCGTGATGGCTTTACCGCCTTCAAATTCAGGGTAGGCGCCGAATGCGGAAGAGATCAAGACGAGTGGGTAGGCCGCACTGAAGAAATCGTCCCAACCATGCGCAAAGCACTGGGAGATCAAGCTGAGTTAATGGTCGACGCCAACAGCTGCTACTCACCGGCACGTGCCATACAGGTGGGCAGAATTTTGGAAGCCAATGGGGTTGCGCATTTTGAAGAGCCCTGTCCTTACTGGGAGCTAGATCAAACTCGAGAAGTCCGAGAAGCTTTAAGTTTGGATGTCACTGGCGGCGAGCAAGATTGCTACATGCCAATGTGGAAGCACATGATTGATTCAAAGGTTGTTGACATTGTGCAGCCCGACGTTTGCTACATGGGCGGCATGCTTCGCAGCATGCAAGTGGCACAGATGGCGCATGCGGCCGGGCTTCCTTGCACACCGCACAGCGCCAATTGGTCTTTGGTCACGTTGTTCACCATGCATTTGCTGTGCGCTATTCCCAATCCTGGCAAGTATTTGGAATTTTCCATAGAAGGTGCCGATTACTATCCTTGGCAGGAAGGTTTGTATGTGCAATCGCCTTACAACATCAAGGACGGCATGATTGCGCTGCCTGAAGGGCCTGGTTGGGGGGTCGAGATCAATCCTGATTGGTTAAGTCGCGCTACCTATCAGGTCAGTGAGGTCAAGTAGATGAGCTTTGACCTCGCTACAAGCATTCAGAACTATTTGACAACTGGCAAGGTCGAGGGACTGCCCAATGCGCTCTTTATGGAGGGTCAATCTGTTGCAGCAGAAAGCCGCCAAATGATGCCAACCTGGGATCCTGGTACGGGTCGTGTTTTTTCTGAATTCGCCTCAGGTCAAGCGGAAGATGTCGACCATGCCGTTTCGTCTTCACAAAAAGCACTGAAAGGTGAGTGGTCGCGTTTCACGCCCGCGCAAAGAGGAAAGCTTTTGAGAAATGTGGCTGAGCTGATTCGCAAGAACGCCCACAGGCTATCATTTGTGGAGGCTCTCGATTCAGGAAAGCGCTTAGATGAAGCAATGGGTGACGTGGCAGGTGCGGCCAACTGCTTTGATTACTATGCCGGTGCGTGCGACAAATACCAGGGCATCAGTATTCCACTCGGGCCCGATTATGTGGCTTACACCTTGAATGAGCCGTTGGGCGTCACGGCCCACATCATCCCTTGGAATTACCCGCTGTCCACTGCGGCCAGAGGCATTGCACCAGCGTTGGCTGCTGGCTGCACCGTCATTGGAAAACCTGCAGAGCAGACACCCTTAACGGCCTTAATTTTGGCTGAGTTGTGCATTGAAGCGGGTTTGCCAAAGGGTGTTTTCAACGTTATTACAGGTACGGGGAAGGCCGCTGGTGCGGCATTGGTCAAACACCCCGGCGTTGATCACATTACCTTCACCGGTTCTGTGACCACCGGCATCGATGTGATGCGGGAAGCCGCGTCTAACATCACACACTTGCTGTTGGAGTTGGGTGGTAAATCACCCATCGTTGCATTGGCCGATTGCGATCTAGAACTCACAGCCAACAATGTGATCGCAGGAATTTTTGAAAATGCGGGTCAGATCTGCTCAGCGGGTTCGCGCTTGCTTGTGCATGACGCCATCCACGATGCGCTGGTTGAAAAGGTTTTGAAAAAAACCCAGGCCATTCAATTGGGACACGGCCTTAGAAATTCAGGCATGGGCCCCGTCAATTCTGAAGTGCAATTAGAGCGCATCGCTGGTCATGTTGACTCCGCCAAATCAAGAGGCATTCAAGTGCTTTGCGGTGGCAGCAGCGGAGCAGACCCCCTCTCCGGACTGGGTTGGTTTTACGAACCCACGTTGTTGGATCGAGTGCCCATGCATGATGCTGCTGTGCAGCAGGAAATTTTCGGACCCGTCTTGTGTATTCAAACATTTGCCGACACTGAAGAAGCCGTTCATTTGGCAAATGGCACGCAATTTGGCTTGGTGGCAGGGGTTTTCACCAAGGACTTGAGCGCAGCACACCGACTGGCTCAACAGATCGATGCCGGACAAGTTTATGTGAATGAGTATTTTGCGGGAGGTATTGCAGTGCCTTTTGGTGGCAACAAACACTCTGGCTTTGGTCGCGAGAAAGGGCTAGAGGCGGTGGGGAGTTATTGCAAAACCAAAAGTGTGGTGGCGAGAATTTGAGCTTGCGAATGTGGTGTTGAATTGGTATGGTGGAGTTTCGATAATGGCACTTTTGAGGATGCCATTCAATTTCTACAGTTGCAAGCTGGTGCTAATCAAAAAATTTCGGTTCTGGTTGGTTTTCATGTCTTTTTAATCAAGGGAGAATTGCAATGTTGAGTCAGCAAATTTTTAAAAAAATAGTATCGGCCAGTGCATTGGTTGCAGCCATCGCATCGGCGGGCTATGCCAATGCCCAATTGACAATTGTCTCCTTCGGGGGAGCGTACCAAGAAGGTCAAAGCAAAGCTTTGTTCCAGCCTGCAGCAAAAGCCTTGGGTATTACCGTCAAGGAAGAAACCTACACGGGTATTGCAGACTTGAGGTTGAAAGTAAAAGCCGGTGCAGTAACGTGGGACATTGTGGCCAGTGGATCGGGCAGTGCAGCCCGCGCTGGGGCGGAAGGCTTGCTTGAGTCTTTAGACTACAAGACCATTGATGTGTCTTCATTTGCACCGGGCTACACGCAAGAGCATTGTGTCGGTGGTGATGTATTTTCTACGGTGCTAGCCTGGAACACTAAAACGTACGGTAAAAATGGTCCTCAAAGTTGGGCTGACTTTTGGGACGTGAAAAAATTCCCTGGTAAGCGTTCTTATCGCAAGGGTGTTGCCGGCGCTCTCGAGCCTGCATTGATGGCAGATGGTGTGCCTCCTAACAAGGTCTATGAGGTGCTATCAGCGCCGGGTGGCATAGAGCGTGCCATTAAGAAAATCAAAGAACTGAAACCTCATATTGCTGTTTGGTGGTCATCGGGCGCGCAACACGCTCAACTGATGAAGGATGGCGAAGTGGACATGGTCACAGGATGGAATGGCCGCTTCGATGTGGTCGCCAAGGACGGCGCGCAAGTTGCGTACACATTTAACCAAGGCTTGTTAGATTACGACTGCTTCGGCGTGGCCAAGGGTGCGCCCAATAAAGCCTTGGCTATGAAATTCTTGAATGAAATTAGCAAGCCTCAATACCAGGCTGAATTCACCAAGTACATCACTTACGGACCGACCAATAAAAAAGCCTATGAAGGCACGGCGATTAGTCCCGCATATGCCAAAACTTTGCCTTCGCATCCAGACAATTCAGTCAAACAAGTGCCGATTGATTTAGCTTGGTACACCAAGTTTGAAGGTCGAGCCTCTGAGCTTTATCAAAACATGCTGACTGAATAATTTTTGAAGATTGCCTGTGAAAAACGCCTCTCTGCCAATTTCCATTGAAAAGATTACAAAAAAGTACGGTTCAACTTATGCTTTAGATCATGTTGATTTGGAAATTCGAAGTGGTGAGTTTTTAACCTTGCTGGGGCCTTCGGGCTCTGGCAAGACCACGCTGCTAACGGTATTGGCGGGCTTTACTCGCCCTGATGGTGGCAGTGTGAGGTTTGGCGAAGCAGAGATGGTGTGTGTGCCGCCACATCAACGCGATGTGGGCATGGTTTTTCAAAATTACGCCTTATTTCCCCACATGACTGTGGCAGAAAATGTGGCGTATCCTCTGAAGATCAGGGGTGTGAAAGGGCTGCAAGCCCAAGAGCGAGTCGAGCGATCGCTCGAGATGGTTCGATTGGGGGGCTACGGAAAACGCGGCATTGACCAATTGTCGGGTGGTCAAAAGCAACGGGTGGCGCTTGCCAGGGCCATGGTCTTTGAGCCTCGCATCATGCTCATGGACGAACCGCTTTCTGCGCTAGACAAACAACTGCGCGAGCACATGCAAATTGAATTGCGGCAGTTGCATGAGAAATTAGGCATGACGACGGTCTATGTGACGCATGATCAGCGTGAAGCCTTGACCATGTCAGATCGAATTGCGGTGATTAATTTCGGCAAAATCATGCAGCTCGATACGCCGCGGGCCATTTACGAAAGACCTCTGAACAAATTTGTGGCAGAGTTCATTGGTGAATCTACATTTGTGCCTGTGCAATTTGAAAAGGGTATTGCTAGGTTTTCAAATTTCGCTTTCAAGACCCTTCTCAACGACTCTCGTCATGGCTCTGCACTTCTCATGCTTCGGCCAGAACGTCTTAAGGTCTTAGGGGAGCAAGAACATTTAAACGCTGAGTTCAATGAATTTTCAGCTCAATTGGTTCATGTGGTTTATCAAGGTGACAGTTCTCTGCTGGAAGTGAAGCTGCCCAACGAGGCAGTGGTTCAAGTTCGCATGACTTCAATTGAATTGCAAAACCATCAAAACCTGTTACCTGGCGCATTGCTTCGAATTGCTGTGTCCATACAGGACACAGTGGTTTTAAGCGCAGAGGGGGGCACTTCTTGAACGAATTGCCCAATGCACTGGCGCTAAAGCGCGCCGACAGCATTGAGCGGCTGTGGCTGCTGGGCTTGGTAACCCCTGCCATGGTGCTCATTGTGGTCACCATGGTTTTGCCAGTGGGTTGGCTTTTTTACCTGTCATTGTTGTCAGATACCGGTGCTTACACCACTGAACACTATGTGCGCATGTGGGAACAACCTTCCTACATGAGAACCTTTCGGGCAACATTTGAGGTGAGCATCATGACCACCGCAATTTGCCTTGTCATTGGCTACCCTTTGGCTTATTTTTTATCGGAGTTGCCCAAGCGTGCGGCCAACCTTTGCATGATTGCGGTGCTTTTGCCTTTGTGGACTTCGTTGTTGGTTCGAACTTATGCGTGGCTTGTGTTGTTGCAACGCAAGGGGCTGATTAACAATTGGGCCATTGAATTGGGTTTATGGAATGAACCAATTGCTTTGGTTCACAACATGTTGGGCACACTCATTGGAACGGTCCATGTGATGTTGCCCTTTTTAATTTTGCCGCTGTACTCTTCCATGCGGGCCATCGACCGAAATTATCTTCGTGCTGCCGCCAATTTAGGGGCTAGCCCCCTGAAAACATTTTGGTCCGTCTTCTTTCCATTGGCTTTGCCGGGAATGGCCACTGGCGCTTTGATTGTTTTCATCTTGTGCCTTGGCTTTTATGTCACGCCTGCCGTACTGGGTGGCGGCAAAGTCATCATGGTCTCCAGTCGAATTGCCAATGACATTGAAATCTTCTTCAATTGGGGTGCAGCCAGTGCGTTGGGGGTGGTCTTACTGGCCATGACAGCCGTGTTAATTTGGATTTTCACGAGGCTCTTGAAAATATCCAACCCCATGAATCAGGTGGTCAAAGCATGACGTGGTTAAGCCAGCCTGCGACAGATACCCAAATTACACATCGGTCTCGGTTGTGGCTTTATGCCGTGGCCATTGTGGTGATGATTTTCTTGGTCATTCCAACTTTGTTGGTGGTGCCCATGTCATTTTCAGCTTCTCAGTATTTGGAGTTCCCACCCAGAAAATGGTCTTTCAGGTGGTATGAGGCTTACTTTAATTCTGCGGCTTGGATGCAAGCAACAGCCACTTCCTTGAAGGCAGGTTTGCTCACCGCATTGGTCGCAACACCCTTTGCTACCATGGCTGCCTATGGCCTGCACACATCTCGCTTTAAGCATGTGAACTGGATTTGGATGTTGTTGCTGACACCCATGGTGGTGCCTGTCATCTTGATCGGAATTGGCGTTTTCTACGCCTATGTGAAACTTAAATTAGTGAACACCTTGCTGGGCTTGGTATTGGCCCACTGCATGCTGGCCATTCCCGTGGTGATGTTGGTGGTGGGCTCAGCGCTTAAATCTTATGACATGGACCAAGAGCGAGTTGCTCGGAGTTTGGGTGCTTCACCGGTTTATGCTTTTTGGTCGGTGACCTTGCCTCAAATTAAGTTCTCCGTTGTATCGGGTGCCGTCTTGGCATTCTTAACTTCTTTTGATGAAATCATTGTGGCTTTATTTGTCTCTGGAGGCGATAACTCGACCCTGACGCGCAATATGTTCAACGCTTTGCGAGATCAGGTAGACCCCACCATTGCCGCTATTTCGACACTCATTGTATTGATCACTTCAGTTCTTCTGATTTTGACGCAATACATTGGGCAACCAAAATCAGATTGAAAAACTTTTATCCTATTGGAGTTGATTGATGAGTATCCAAAGATTTGAAACTGGCAAACGTTTGTCCGAAGCGGTTGTCTTTAACGGCACTGTATATCTAACAGGGCAGGTTGCAAACGACAACTGCGCGCCTGATATTTACATTCAAACTCAACAAACATTGGCGAGCATTGACCGCATCCTGGCAGAAAATAAAAGTGATAAATCAAGAATTTTGATGGCCACTATTTACTTGACCAACATGGATACTTTCGCAGACATGAACCGTGCTTGGGAGGAGTGGGTGGTGTCAGGTTCAACGCCCGCTAGAGCCACAGTAGAGGTGTCGCGATTGGCTGGAAAAGAATACGGCGTAGAAATTAGCGTAACCGCAGCCCAGCACGCCACCTAGTTAAGCATTGCGCCCAAATGCTAAATGGGCGAGATGACCTTTTCAACCAGCACCGCCAAATTTTGCCCCGCACGGACTTGCCCAATTAAACCGTGGGCGTAGAGCATGCCGCTGGATTGAAAGTGCACAGGCTCGGGTTCTAGGTTGGGTCTGTCTAAGTGGTGCATCCAACCTGCCAGTTGTCCTTTTTGAATCTCATCACCTAATGCGAAGTGTCTTTCGAAATAGCCGTCCATCGGGGCGAAGACATAGGCTTGCGTGCCATGTATGCGCGTCCATTGCGTTTTTTCGCCTCGACAAGTTTCAATATTTGGCAAAACCCCAGTGTGTTTGAGCACTCTGTGCGTGGCTTCCCGTGTGGCCCGAACAGAGTCTGCAGTGGCCCAACCGCCCATGCCCATTTCGGCTGCAAGCATGGGAATGCCCTTGAAGGTGACATACCCTGCAGAGGTTCGGTAGTCGCCCATGTTGCTGGTCTGAACGGTGATGCCTACGCCAAATGCCTCCGCTAATCGGGCATTGGCTTGAATCAGCTCAGCAGGCATGCCTTCTGCCATGACCACATGGGCGCTTGGCTGAATAAACAAGGAGCGGCCACCCGCATGCAAGTCAATGTAGAAACTCGCTTTGCTGAAAAGATGGTCTGTGACATACCTGGCGATTTGCTGCGTCGGTAAGCCGTAGTCATCACCCGGAAAGACGCGGTTCAGGTTCAATTGATCGATGGGGGAGGTGCGGCGTCCCGCTTTCAAGGCTGGCGCATTGAAGGTGGGTAGCAAGATCAGTTGTCCGGCTACTTCGTGGGCTTCGATGTTGCGCATCAACTCCGATATGACGATGGGGCCTTCATACTCGTCGCCGTGAACCGCGCCTGTCACCACCACCACAGGGCCTTTGCCATTTTTGATGGAGGCTGCGGGAAACGGAATCACGCCCCATGCATCGTCATCGGGTGAATGGGGCAAGTTGAGAGTGCCAATTTGCTTGCCGTCTTTGTCCCAGTCAATGTCGGTGAATACAGTGCTTGTCATGTCAATCCTGTGTTGGCTACAAATTTTAAACCACTGAGTTAAAACCACTCAATTTGAGGCCAGCCCCGCTTGGCGGCTTCCGCTCTCAACTTCACATCGCCTTGTGTCACGGTGGCGTGCGTCACGACTTCTAGGAGCGGCAGGTCGTTGATGGAATCGCTGTAACCCCAAGTCTCAAGCTCAGTCCAGTTTAAAGCTTGTTCCTTGCACCACGCCTTAAGTCGGGTCACCTTGCCTTCGCGCATATTCAGCACACCTGCCGTTTTGCCGGTAAACAAACCCTTTTGAATTTCGGCCTCTGTGGCAATGAGGTCTTTCACGCCCAAGTGTTTGGCCGTCAGCTCTGTAATGAACCGATTGGTGGCCGTGGTCATGACCACCCGATCCCCCTGGGCTTGATGGGCTTTGATCTGTGCTTTGCCACCGGCGCACAATCTTGGCGCAACCCACACGCTTAAAAATTCTTGGCGCAGTGCTTCCCAGTCGGCAGGTGAGTGACGTGTGAGGGTGCCAATGTAAAACTCACAAAACGCTTGGACATCCACAGCACCAGATTTGTAATCGTGCGCCATGGCTTCGTTTTTGGCCGAGAAGATGGCTTTGTCGAGCAGACCTTTGTCAATGAGGAAATCACACCATAGCTGATCGCTGTCGCCATCTAGCAGCGTATGGTCTAAGTCAAACAAAGCCAAGCGCATGTCAGTTGCTGCGCAAGTGCCAAGCTTTGGGCCGGGTGAAAGTGGCCATGCCCTCGCGAGACAAAGTCAGGCCCATGCCTGAGTGACCATGGCCACTCCAAGGCAAGCGCGGGCTGACGCGGTCGCAGCAATTCCAATAGACAGAGCCCGCACGAACATGGGATAGCACTTCTCGTGCGTGTTGTTCGTTGGGTGTGTAAACGCCAGCGGTGAGGCCATAGGCAGTGTCGTTCATCAGACGAATAGCCTCTGCATCGTCATTCACTTTTTGAATGCCAATGATGGGCCCAAAACTTTCGTCACGCATCAGTGACATGCTGTGGTTTACATTGTCAAACACGGTGGCTTCAAACCAATTGCCTTTGCCGCCCATGGGGCCTTGGCTGCGTTGCCCACCCAACAAACACCGAGCGCCTTTGGCTTTGGCATCGGCGATTTGATCTTCCAATACTTTGAGTTGGGGTGCGCGGGTGAGTGGGCCTAGATAAGTATCGGCTGCCATGGGGTCGCCCATTTTGAAGCTGCGAACTGTGTCGACCAGTGCTTCCACGAATTTGTCATGAATGCTGGCATGCACATAAATGCGCTCAACCGAGCAGCAACTTTGACCCGCGTTGTACATGGCACCATCTGCCAATGATTGAGCGGCCGCCACAGGGTCGGCATCGGCGCACACATAGGTGGGATCTTTGCCGCCCAATTCCAATTGGAGTTTGGTCATGCGAGGCCCCATGATGTTGGCAATGTGCTGTCCTGTGGCCAATGAACCCGTGAAAAACATGCCATCGAGTTGTTGTGCCAGCAAAGCATTGCCAGTGTCAGCAGCACCAATGAGGGTGGCAAACACGTCTTGGGGAATACCTGCCTCGTGCAGTAAACGGGCCATGGCCAGGCCGCTCATGGCTGCAAACTCTGACGGCTTGTACAAAATGGCGTTACCCATGAGCAGGCCAGGCACTAACACATTGCCACCCACAAACCATGGATAGTTCCAAGCTGAGATGTTGCCAATCAAGCCAAGCGGGATGTGCTGAATTTGCTCGCACATGCCGTCTTGCTTGTAAACCGTTTCGGTTTTGAGAATGCCCTCTGCTTCTGCCAAGAAAAAATCGACTCGGCCTAAAAAGCCGTTCAGCTCATTGCGCGAATGTGCGAGTGGCTTGCCGGTTTCCTGGGTCATGGTTTTGGCCAAGTCGTCCAGTTGGGTTTGAACCAAACCGTGAAATGTTTGGATGCAAGCGATGCGTTGGGTAAGCGGTGTGGCAGCCCAGGCTGCTTGTGCATGGCGAGCCTTCTGCGCTTTGATGGCCACAGCCGCACCATCGTCAATGCGAAGTTGGGTGATGAGTTCTTCGGTGGCAGGGTTGTTAACGTCTAGCAATTTCATGAGGGTCCAATAAA
>Ga0214919_10005459_pt1 | contig 18052 bp, 13 predicted proteins | sample LL1503_MetaG_FD_177994 | JGI IMG/M metagenome (GOLD analysis project Ga0214919, IMG submission 177994) | Freshwater microbial communities from Lake Lanier, Atlanta, Georgia, United States - LL-1503 | ecosystem: Environmental > Aquatic > Freshwater > Lake | place: USA: Georgia | collected...
TGTATTTGGATTTTCACTGAATACTTTAAGTTTGTTTGCTCTGATTTTGGCAATTGGGATAGTCGTCGATGATTCGATTGTAATTGTTGAGAATATTGAGCGTTTACGCGAAACTTACCCAGAGTTAAAGCTCCGCCAAGTTATTGAAATGACGATGCAAGAAGTTTTTGGCGCAATTGTTGCGATTGTTCTGGTACTAAGTGTGGTCTTTATTCCAGTGATGGCGCTGCAAGGGCTTAGTGGGATCATGTATCGACAATTTGCGGTCACCATTGCCTGTGCGGTTGTTCTCTCAGGGATAAGTGCATTGACTTTTACACCAGCAATTAGCCACTTGATTTTGAGGAAAACGGTAGAGAAACCGAAATTTTTGGCTTGGTTTGATTATTTTTTTGAGAAACTAACTGCGCTTTATGTGCGGATGGCAACTTATTTAGTTAATCGCAAGAAAATGGCACTATTATTATGGGCGGTGGTAGTAATTTCTATGGTTGCCATGTTCAAATCTATTTCGATGGGCTTTGTGCCGAATGAAGATCAGGGTCTGTTATTTGCCACCATCAATTTACCATCTGCCAGCGGACTGGCTGAAACTAAAACTAAGGTAGACGCAATTGTTGGAAAGCTAACTAAAAATTCAGCGATTGATTCAGTTGTCAGTGTCTCTGGCTATGATTTTCTTGATTCTGGTAATCAGAAGACTTATGCAGCATCATTTTTTATTGTGCTTAAAGATTGGGATTTGCGGACTAAGCCCGGTAGTTCTGCCGATGATGTCATTAAGCAAATTAATATGATGGGTGCTGGTATCTCAGGCGCGGTTGTACGGGCATTTAATCAACCGCCGATGCGTGGACTTAGTACTACTGGTGGGGTTGAGTTTTATGTCGAAGATCGCGTAGTTGGCGATCCGCATAAGCTACAGGAGATTTGTGAAAAACTGATGAAAAGCTTCAAAACGCATAAAGAAGTTGCGCTTTCTTTTCAGACTTTGGATACCAATGTAGCAGAAATCAGTATCTTACCCGATATAGATCGCGCCAAGATGTATGGTGTGGACTTAAATGGCTTGTATAACGCAATTCAAACTATCTATAGCAATAATAACGTTAACTATGCCTATATTATGCAGGATTTAGTCTGGGTTATCATGCAGGCAGATTATCGTTTTCGAGCGACAATTGGCAATTTAGACAATGTGTTTGTCCATTCGAGTAATGGTTCAATGGTGCCAATTAATAGTTTGGTTAATGTAACTAATGGACGTGATGCGCAAGTCATTCAACGCTTTAATGACTACATAGCATCTAAGATTGTGGTTAATCCTGCGCCGGGTTATTCTGCCGGGGATGTGATGAAGGTTATTCAGCAAGAGATAACAACCTTACCGAAAGGTTATGATTACGATTGGTATGGTACTAGTTATATGCAGCGTCAGTCTCAATCAACTTCGGGAGTTGCTTTCGTATTCTCGATAATCATGATTTATTTGGTGCTTGCCGCGCTGTATGAGATGTGGAGTTTGCCATTTGTTGTATTGCTTGGGATTCCATGTGCATTGTTTGGTTCAGCAGTAATTTTACTGTTGAGTGGTAAAACCAATGATCTCTACTTTCAAATTAGTTTGATCGCACTAATGGGCTTGTCAGCGAAAAATATTATTCTCTTGGTTGAATTTGCCTTGCAGCATTTTAAAGCTGGGCATAGTGCGGAGGATAGCGCAATTTATTCATTACGTTTGCGCTTTAGACCGATTGTGATGACCTCGGTTACGTTTATTTTTGGTACATTACCACTCGTGTTTGCTAGTGGTGCTGGGGCTAATGCCCAGCATTCAGTCGGCTTAGGGATTATTGGTGGTATTCTTGGTTCAGTCTTTATTGGAACTTTATTAACTCCAACGTTTTTTGCAATGGTTATGAAGCGGAGAAAAAATTAATGTTACGTTTTTTTATTAATAACCCGGTTTTTTCATCGGTAATTTCGATTATTATTGTACTTTGTGGTCTGGTAGCAATTGTCAATCTACCATTAGCGGAGTATCCGAATATTGCCCCGCCAACAATTACGATTAGTGCTCATTATCCAGGCGCTAACTCGGAAACCGTGCAAAAGACGATTGCTTCGCCAATTGAAGATCAGGTAAATGGTGCCAATGGTATGATTTATATGAATTCAGTAATGTCTGGTAATGGTGATTATAATCTAGTGGTAACTTTTGCAACTGGAACTAACTTAAATGCCGTGATCGGGGATGTTTTGAATCGCCTGAATACCGCTTTACCGATGTTACCAACCGTGGTGCAAAATCTTGGTGTGACGATGCGCAAAAGTTCACAGAATCTGCTGATGTCATTGTCAATGCAAGGTGATGGACGGATTGATCCGATTTATCTGAGTAACTATGCTTATCGTGCGATTTATACCGAATTAGTCCGGGTAAAAGGTGTTGGTGATGTTGAGATGGTTGGAGCACGCACCTATTCAATGCGGATTTGGTTAGAACCTGATAAATTAGCTAAACTAGGTCTTACTTTAAATGATGTTGAAAACGCGATTAACGAGCAAAACGTGCAGGTTGCAGTAGGGCAGGTTGCGACTCCTCCAACTGATGGACGAAGTTTAATGGCAATTAATCTGGTCGGTCAGAGTTACTATAGTGATCCTAAGCAATTTGAAAATATAGTAATTAAGGCTCAAGGCGTACAGTATGTTCGATTGAAAGATGTTGCGCGGGTAGAGTTGGGTGCATTTAGCTATGATACGATTAATAAATTAAATCATGATTCAACCATCGGGTTACAGATTTACTTAGATCCAAGTGCTAATCAATTGGCAGCACACACTGCGATTTTGCAAACAATGGAAAAACTATCTCGTCAATTCCCCGATGGAATGACCTATAAAGTTTCATTTGATAATACTAAATTTATTAAAAAAGCGCTAAGTAATGTTGCAGATACATTGCGTGATGCTTGTATTCTCGTGGTGTTGGTAGTATTTATATTCTTGCAAAAATGGCGTGCGACAATTATTCCGATTTTAACGATTCCGGTTGCGGTAATTGGTACTTTCGGTGGAATGTATGCTTTAGGCTTTAGTATTAATAACCTGACTCTGTTTGGATTAATTCTCTCCATCGGGATTGTCGTCGATGACTCAATCGTCGTGATCGAGAATGTCGAGCGGATTATGGAACAGCAAAAATGCAGTGCCAAACAAGCCAGTATTAAATCGATGGAAGAAGTTGCTAGTGCCTTGATTGCTATTGTCTTGGTTCTTTGCTGTGCGTTTATTCCTTCAGCCTTTTTGGGTGGATTAACCGGGATTTTATATCAACAGTTTGCGGTAACTATTGCGATATCGGTGATTTTATCGGGAATTGTTGCACTGACGTTAACTCCAGCATTGTGTGCAATCTTCTTAAAAGATTCAACTCATCAAACACATCAGTTTAAAATTTTTGTTAAGTTTAATCAGTTATTTGATAAATTTACTAACCTTTACATTCATGCGGTGAAGTTTTTATTAGAGTGGCGTAAGACATTCATTGGCGTGTTTATTGGTGTTTTAATGTTAACTGGTCTGATTTACGCAATTTTACCAGTTGGGTTTATTCCCAATGAAGATAAAGGATTCTTTACCACTCAGGTAACTTTGCCGAATAATTCTTCAGTTGAGCGTACCAGTAAGGTAGTTGATCGTTATATTACGCATTTGCTTGCTGATAAGAAAAATGTCGATAATACAATCAGCTTGATTGGAATTGATGAATTGCATGCAGGTTCAATTAAGACTAACGTTGCAACTGTTACTACTGATTTGGTTGATTGGGATGAGCGTAAGGCAGATGTTAATCAACTGATTGACGAAGCTAATAAATACGGAAGTACTGAAAAAGATGCTCGTTTTATTGCATATAATCAACCTGCAATTGATGGTTTGAGCAATACCAATGGTATTGAGATGTATATTCAGGATAAAGTAAACGGTGATTATTATGCGCTAGATAAGTATGCACGGGCAATTACTGATGAATTGAATAAAAATCCGGATGTTTCACGTAGTTATTACATCTTTAACCCGTATAATCAGGCTTACAGCGTTATAGTTGACGTTAATCGGGCTAAATTCTATGGTTTACAGGTGATGGATATTTACAATACTCTGGAAGCTAATTATGGACCTGATTTAGTCAATTATTTCTACCGCATGGGTGATCTATTCTGGGTAACTATCCAAGGTGATTATCAATACCGCAACTCTCCCGAGAAATTAGATAATTTGTGGGTGCGTAATGCTAATGAAAGCATGGTACCGGTAAACTCATTAGTGACTACTTCGATGACCACTTCGCCAGATGTAATTGAGCGCTTTAATGATTACCTGGCAACTAAGATTGTGGTTGAGCCTAAAAATGGCATAACTGTAACTCAGATTATGCAAGACATGGCACAAGCGGCAGATAAGATTTTACCTAAAGAATACAGTCATACCTGGTATGGGGTGAGTTACCAGCAAGATAGTGGTGGCGGAACTTCGGCTTTTGCCTTTGCCTTCGGTATGGTAATGATATTCTTGGTGTTGGCTGGACAATTTGAAATGTGGCGCTTACCACTGGTGGTAATAATGGCGATTCCATTTGCCTTATTTGGTGCTGGTGCGATTTTGTTTATGCGTGGCTTAGATAATGACTTGTACTTCCAGATCAGTCTGATTACGCTCTTGGGACTCTCCGCCAAGAACTCGATTTTGATTACTGAGTTTGCAATTGAGCACTGGCGCGAGGGAATGTCCACGGTTGATGCTGCGCTAATCGCAGCAAAACAAAGGTTTAGACCGATTATAATGACTTCACTGGCATTTATCTTGGGTGCGTTGCCATTGGCGCTTGCTCATGGTGCAAACTCGAATGCAGAACATTCGGTAGGTACTGGGATTATTGGTGGAATGCTTGGCTCTACTTTGATTTCAATTATCTTTGTGCCACTATTCTTTGTGGTGATTATGGGTAAAAAAACACATGTCAAGGATGAAGAAGAGTAAATTACTTTTAAGATAAAAAAGAGGCGTTATTAACGATAGGGCCTCTTTTTTAATTTGATACTCTCGTGATGTTTTAAAATTATTTAAAATTAGCATTTAGAATGCAGGATTCGCCTTCCTAACTACGGTGGGGTATTGTATAATAGTGGCATAAAGTTTATTGTTAAAGTTATAAATATGTGTATAAAAAATAAAGTTTTAGGCTTTACTCTTATTGAGTTAATGATTGCAGTTGCTATTATTGGTATTACCTCTGCGTTGGCTGTTCCTGCTTATCAAAATTATGTGGTACGTGCTAAGGTAACTGAAGGTTTGTCGTATATGAATCAATATAAGAATGAAGTAATGGAGTATTTTTCATCTACAGGTCGTTTTCCTGTTGCGATATCTAATTTGACCAGTAATAATGATACTTCAACTTATGTTGAAAGTATTGAAGTCCATGGTGGTGGACTGATTTACCTCAAATATAAAAGTATTGCTAACTACCCCAATAATATGTTGTTTATGCAACCCCAGATTAATCCAACAAATGGGAGTGTAACTTGGATTTGTGCTAATAAGTTAAATAACACAACTAGTTTATCTGATAGTTATGTACCTTCAAATTGTCGTAATAATATTTCGTTTACCTTCTCTCAGGGAGGTTATGATTTTAATACTATAATTCCACCTGTCGGTAGCAGTGTTGCGATGGTTTTAAATCCAGACAATAATTCTTTTGAGCCGATTGGTAATTATATTAATAGTCCAATATCTACTTCATATTGTAGTGATAGCTTATCATTAGATGATGGTACTTATCAAAGTAATAATAATTATGGTAGTGGTACTGCTAACAGTAATCCAGACTGCAATGTTTACCCGCGTCCAAATCAAACGCAATCAGTTACTCACACCTATATTACGACTGGTGCTTGTACGCTAGTATCATCAACTCCACATCTAAATGCATCCGGGGCAACAGTTTCTACAACTCGTAATTATACCTGTGCTTGTGTCACAAATACAGGGAGTGTAAATACGCTTGGTCAGGAAAATTATAGCGGAGGTAATCCGAGTGGGTTATGCAAGTCTGGATCTAGTTATTCACCAGCTTGTACTGGTGGATCAGTTTCATCATTTGTTCCATATGACGCTACTACTCACGATAGTTGTACAAGAAGCTACTCTACCACTTCTTAGTCAGGCTAAAGGGATGAGACGGGCTAAATAACTACGAGAGCATGAGAAGGGTATTGCCTAAACCAGACCTTAAAGATCCTTTATCCACCAAGCTAAAATTGAAGCTCTTAAAGCTATTGGACTAAATTAACTTAACTATGTTAGGTTAACTTTTAGGGAGTAAGTCAACATTATGTCAGACAAAAATGAGTTACGCAAGCTAATGCGTGCTAAGCGCGCACAAGTCAGTTCTGCGGATGCAGCTTTAGCGAGTGGTAAATTGCTCGATATCGTCCAACCGTTATTGCTAAACACAAAAAACATTGCAATATATTTTGCTGCTGGTAGTGAACTTAATTTGGATAATGTAATTGCTTACTGTCTTGAGCAGGGGAACAATGTCTTTGCACCAGTTGCGACCCATAATTCTAAAACTATGCGCTTTGAACAGATATTTGATGCTAAGCCACGAGATATTTTTTATCCGGAAGATTATGAGTTAGTATCTGAATTAAAATGGTATAATTTAGACCTCGTGTTGTTACCGCTAGTAGCTGTTGATACCAAAGGCTATCGTCTTGGACAGGGCGGTGGGTATTATGATACTACTTTTGCCAAGCGAGAACGTTCGCCATTTTTATGTGGTATCGGTTATCAGCAGCAATTAATTGCTGATGTTCCCTGCGAAGAGTGGGATTTAGGCTTAGATTACTTTGCATCAGAGTGCCAACTATTAAAATTTACCTAAATACGGAAAAATAATATGCAGTTTATTGATTTAAAAAAACAATATCAGTTAATTAAAGATGATGTTCAGAATGAAATTAACCAAGTTTTAGAATCCGGGCAATACATTATGGGTGACAAAGTTCCACAATTGGAACAAGTGCTTAATGCCTACACCGGCAGTAAACACTGTATTGGGGTTTGCGATGGAACTAAGGCCTTACTGATTGCTTTAATGGCATTGGAGATTAAAGCCGGGGATGAAGTTATTGTACCTGCATTTACCTTTATTGCAACCGCATCAATGGTTGCGCTATTGGGGGCAGTTCCGGTATTTGTTGATGTTGATGCGAAAACTTATAATCTTGACCCTAGTAAACTAGAGGCTGCAATCACGTCTAAAACTAAAGCAATTATTCCGGTAAGCTTATATGGGCAATGTGCTGATTATGCTGCGATTAATGCCATTGCGGCTAAACATAATCTGGCAGTTATTGAAGATGGGGCGCAAAGTTTTGGTGCGACTTATCATGGTAAACAATCTTGCAACTTAACTACGATTGCAACTACCAGCTTTTTTCCATCTAAGCCACTTGGCTGCTATGGTGATGGTGGCGCAATTTTCACCAATGATGATGAATTAGCGCAAAAAATTCGTTGGATACGGGTGCATGGTCAGGATAAACGCTATCATCATGCAGTGCTTGGGCTTAATGGTCGTTTAGATACCTTACAAGCCGGGATATTGCTAGCTAAAATGCGTGTTTTTGCGAATGAGGTTAAGCTGCGCGAACAGGTTGCGGTGCGTTATGATGAGTTATTTAAAGATGCTAACTGTGTGACACCATTTATTGCCACAGGTAATACGTCGGTGTATGCACAGTATACGCTAATGGTTGATGATCGTGATGGATTAATTAAGCATTTAAATAGTGCTGGTGTGCCAACGGCAGTTCATTATCCGATTCCGCTACACAAACAACCAATCTTTACGCATAATTATCATGGGCAGGACCTATCTGTATCGGAAAAAACTGCCGCTAAAGTTGTAAGCCTTCCGATGCATCCCTATTTGGATTATGTTACGCAAGATACGATAGTCGCAGCAGTTAAACAGTTTATTTAGGCGTCTTTAAATTACCCAGTCATCAGCTGCAGCTTTAATAATTCGTGATGGTGGCTGGCTAATTGTTGCATAAGCTGGTACATCACGCATCACAACTGCATTAGGTGCCACTTTTGCATTGGCATAAATTGTCGTGTTTCCCAATATCTTAGCTCCAGCACCCAAAATTACATTATCGCCTATAGTTGGATGACGTTTAGTATTTGCAGTTGAGGGAATTCCTAAGCCTCCAAGTGTGACGCCATGAAAAATAGTAACATTATCACCAATAATCGTCGTTTCACCAATCACAATCCCCATGCCATGATCAATAAATAAGTTCTTACCAATTTGAGCTGCCGGATGGATTTCTATTCCCGTAATCCAGCGAGTAAAGTGAACCAAAACTCGTGATAGTAGCCGGAATTTTGCTTGCCATAGACGGTGGCTAATTCGATGCAGTAAAATCGCATGAAAGCCTGGGTAGACTAAGATAACCTCCCAGACACTTGGTTGTACCGGATCTTGTTTTTGATAATGGCGGATTAGTTCCAGCATTTACTTACTCTCAGGTTCTGCAAATAAAGCAGTTGATAAGTAACGCTCAGCAAACGATGGATTATCACAATAATTTGTTTACCGCGGTTTTCTTCTTGGCTGGCAACTTTGATTGCCGCAGTAAGTGCTCCACCCGATGAAATACCAACCGGGATACCCTCTAGGCGTGCTATTTCGCGAGCCATTGCAAAAGACTCATCATCAGTGACCTGAATAATTTGATCAATGATCCCCAAATCTAGTACACCAGGAATAAATCCGGCACCAATTCCCTGAATCTTATGTGGTGCTGGTTCACCGCCAGATAAAACCGGACTAGCGCTTGGTTCTACGGCTATTGCTTTAAACGTTGGTTTGTATTTTTTAAGAATTTGTGTCACACCAGTAATTGTGCCGCCAGTTCCAACGCCTGCAATCAAAATATCTGCCCCACCAGCAGTATCTGCCCAGATTTCTTCAGCGGTAGTATTGCGGTGTTTTTCAGGATTAGCTGGATTATCAAACTGTCCAACCAGATAACTATCAGCAACCTCATCCGCAAGTTGGCGAGCTTTGGCAATTGCGCCTTTCATTCCTTCGGCAGCAGGAGTTAGTACTAACTCAGCTCCCAAATGAGTAATCATTTTACGGCGTTCAATTGATACACTTTCCGGCATCGTTAAGATTAAGCGATAACCTTTCGCTGCAGCAACAAATGCTAAGCCAATTCCGGTGTTACCTGAGGTTGGTTCAATCAGTAAAGTTTTGCCGGGAGTAATTTTATTTTGAGCTTCTGCCACTTCAATCATGTTGAGAGCAATGCGGTCTTTTACCGATGCTAACGGATTAAAAAACTCTAATTTTGCTAAAATTTGCGCTTTAAGATTGTATTTTTTCTCAAATTTATGTAAACGTACCAATGGAGTAGCACCAACGGTTTCAGTTATGCTATTATAAATGCGCTTACGAAATGTAGCTGAATTAGTTTGCGTCATGATTAATGCCTTTGATAAAGTAATAATTTGTATAAAATATATGCCGCTGCCGTTTTGCTTAGTTAAGCAAAACAGTAATAATATCTATGAGGGTAAAACGAGTATTTGTTGCGTTAGCAACAACAAGATGACGTATTTGAAGCTGAGAATTGGAATTGGTTGAATAATGACTGAGTAATTAGATTTGGCACAAAATTATAGCGCTGCTGATGAACATCGCGCCAAGAAGTTGTTATTTGTGATTGCATGTCAATTTCCATTTCAAACCGCTAGAATAAATCCTGATGAATTGATTTTAAGTCTAAGTGAAAAGTAAAGTCAAATTTATTTTTGGATGCCTGATTATATAATGCTATAAATATTCGTTTGGGATAGCAATAATTAGATGTTATCAGATATAATTAAGTTATACTTAGCTGTTATTTAGCTGTAGGGTAGCTTTTAGTGCTTTTTGACAGAGTTTTGCGAAGCAATTTCTTGTGCCTGTATTGTGGTTGTAGAATTTTGCAACGGGGTAATTATTTTAAGAGGGTGGATTTATGATGAAAAAAAATATGTGCAAATTAGGTTTTTATATCAGTGTTTCGCTAATTTTAGGTTTACTTTCAGCCTGCGCTAGTGGTTCTTCTGGTAATAGTAGTCAAAATACTCCTCAAGCAGTCAGCTACGCTCCATTTAGCTGTTTAGGAACTAATAATGTCTCATTCCCTGGTGTTTCTGGAGTCCGTGGCGTTGATGGAGTAGAGTCCCAAATTTATGTTACTGGCGTATATGTCCAGTATGGTGCTAATCATGGCTTCTTGTATCAAGGTCCAATAACTGGCGGTGGTGTGTGTAAGCAATTTAATTATCACTCTTCTCTTGGCGTGACCGTGACAAGTACCTCACCCTATGGACCAGATAATAATGGTGCGGGTAAGGTAGTCGTGGTTGGAAGTTATACTACTTTTGAATCGGGTGAACTTACGCAACTGGGAATGCTTTATCAGGGATCTGCCGATGGATCAACTACGAGTGGTTATACTACGCTTAATCCTCAATCATTGACAGCTGAATCAGTTATTAATACTTTAGGACATAGCACCATGGGTGGTATTGTAGTTGGGAATTATGATACTCGATTATTGACTGGGCAAACATTTATCTATAATATCAATACTGCGACATATTACTCATTAACTAAGCCAGGCGGCTCGGCGAGTGTAACCGCATACGGGATTTGGTATAACGGTGGAACTAGTTATACTATAGCCGGTGGTTATAGTGCAGTAGAGCAGGGTGGAACTAATGTTGGATTTATTACTGATTGGGACTCTGCCACCCAACAAATTTCACACTTTAAGACTTTAAATTATAATAATTTACCGGCATCAGTAGTAGGAACTCACTTTGAAGGCATTACTGGTGATGGTAATGGTGGCTATAATTTAGCCGGAGATTGGCAGTATATTGGGCAAGCAACTACGCCGTCATTTGCAAATATTTCACGTAATCCTGATGGTTCATTCGCAACACCTAGTTGGACTGGCTTTGCGTATTATCCAGGTGCGTCATGGACGTCTGCTAATACTGTGTATAAGAATTATATTCTAGGTTTGTACCAGATGGGAACGCCTACACGTGATTATGGCTATGTTGCCATAATTAATTAATCAAATACTTCAACTGCTCACACTATATCGTAACAACGTCGTCACAATGCTCCTCATGTACTTTTCATGTACACTACGTCGCATTGTTCCTAGTTTTTACTTCATATTGTGGCAGTTATAGATAAATAGTTAAAAATTTAGTTTATTTTCTGAGGGAATATTATTATGGGTAGTGTAATTAAAGTTTTTCCAATGTTATTGGCAGTAGCAATTACTGCTTGTGGTTCTGGAGGGAGCTCATCTTATGTTAATCCAGTAGTTAATGGCTGGAGTTGGGTTGGTGGGAGCAATGAGAGTGGTGCTTACGGTATCTATGGAGTGCAAAGAACTCCTGCTTTGAGTAATATTCCCGGTGGTCGTGATATTTGCGATTAGCTGGATTGATAATGATGGTAATTTTTGGTTATTTGGCGGCTCTGGTAATGCCTCAAGCGGCGCTAGTGGTAACTTAAATGACTTATGGAAATATACGCCATCAACTAAACAATGGGTATGGATGAGTGGTGCTAACACAACTAATGCTTATGGAATTTATGGTACGCAAGGGGTTGCGGCGACTGCTAATACTCCGGGTGCGAGAATTGGTGCGGTTAGCTGGAAGGATAGTGCCGGTAATCTATGGCTCTTCGGTGGTTTTGGCAATGCGGCAAGCGGTGTAGCTGGTGCTTTGAATGATCTGTGGAAATACAGTATATCCAGTAATCAATGGACATGGGTTAGCGGGTCTAATATCACTAATCAATCTGGAACTTACGGAACTAAGGGTACGCCGTCAAGTTCGAATGTAGCGGGAGCGCGGCTTGGATCAGTTGGCTGGGTTGATAAAAATGGTAGCATTTGGCTCTTTGGTGGTGCCGAAGATATTTTGACCAGCAGAGTCTATAATGATTTATGGAAATTTAATCCGGTTAGTGGTGAGTGGACGTGGGTTAGTGGTCAGGCAGCAGTTAATGTTCCGGGTGTTTATGGTGTGCAAAGTGTTGCGGCTTTAAGCAATCAGCCGGGCGGGCGCTTAGACTCGATTAGTTGGCAAGAAAGTAGTGGTAAGGTTTGGGTATTTGGTGGACATGGTATTGATGCAGTTGGTAAACTTGGTAATCTTAATGATTTATGGAGCTATAATCCAGATAATGGAATATGGACTTGGAATAGTGGTAATAATGTGAGTGGTGCATATGGTACTTATGGTACACAAGGTACTGCATCGCCAAACAGTATTCCAGGTGCCCGTGAACATCGCGTGCCAATTTCATGGATAGCTAGCGGTGGGAATCTGTTAATGATCGGTGGTGATGGTAATGGAGCGAGTACTTCGGGCATCTTGAATGATCTATGGAGCTACAACCCTGCTAATAATCAATGGACATGGATAGGTGGTAGCACTGAAAGTGATGCTTTTGGTAGTTACGGTAGTCTTGGAGTAGTTGCGACAGGCAATCAGCCAGGTGCCCGAAAAGATGGTGTTGGCTGGGTAGATGCTAGTGGTAATTTATGGTTGTTTGGTGGTTCTGGAAATGGAGCGAGCAGCAATGGTTATCTAAATGATTTCTGGCAATATAATTAAAACGTTTAAAAGTGAAAATTAAGATGAAGAAAAACCTACTATTGATAAGTTTAATTACTGGTGTGACTGTCGCTTGTGGATCTGGTGGTTCATCAAATAACAGTGTGGCTCCTGTACCGACTGTGCAATATTCAACAATACATGGGTATAATGATGAGAGTGCGCCAACGCTAGTTACCGGGATTCGTGGTGTAAACGGTTCTTCATATGTTTATATCAGCGGTGTTTATAGTGCTACAACTAATTCAGGATTACTCTATGTCGGACCAATATCAACTAATGGTGGAACCTGGCATTTATTGAACTATCCTAGCTCGGCAGGGGTGACGGTAAGCAGTACCTCATTATATGGTCCAAACAATGGTGATACATCAGGTACGGTACAGATTGTTGGTAATTATACCACTGTTGAATCAGGAGGTGCTGCACTTGGACTCTTGTATCAAGGAGCAGTTGATGAGTCAGGTACGTGGAGCACTTTATTACCGCCATCGCCAGATGGTAGCAGTGTGATTAATACCATTGCTCATAGCACCATGGGTGGCTTAGTCGTGGGTAATTACGATACTCGTTTAGCAACTGGAAAAGCGTTTATTTATAATATTGCAACTAATAGCTATATTAATCTTACTAAACCGGGAGCGGTGAGTATTACGGCTTATGGAATTTGGCACAATGGAGATACCCGCTATACCATTGCTGGTGGTTATAGTGACGCTAATGCCCGTGGGCTCACTACGGCTTATTTGGTGGATTGGGATTCTGCAACTAATACTGCATCACATTGGAGCAGTTTTAACTATTTAAATGAGCCTGCAAATTCGATCGTTTCACATTTTGAAGGAATTACGACTGATGGTAATGGCGGTTATAATCTAGCTGCAGATGTTGCATTAGCTTCGGGTATGGCTGGTGCCGCATTTGTCAATGTACCACGCAATGCAGATGAAACTTTTGGTACTGCTAGCTGGACTAATATTGCGTATCCGGGGGCAAGTGTTATTTCGGCAAATACGGTATATCAAAAAAATATTTTGGGGGTGTATGTCCCATCCGAAAACACAACAGTTTATCCTTATCTAGCAACCTTGCCTTGATAAATTTTAGTATCGTTGAAACGGTTTTGCTATTCCAAAAGGATATTTACGAACATATAGTGAATGGGAACTCAAACAAATTTTTATAGTGCGGTGTCTGTAGTGTATTACTCAAGATGTGAAAAATCCCCGCCTATGCCGTATGAGAGAATATTCTGATGAACCTTAGTTAAGATTTTGGGTTTGCTTACAGCTTATGGGATCATTTCGAGAAACGATACACGCTCACTGTATGAAAGCTGACCCATATAAGATCATCATTGGTTCGAGAATATTGCACTACCTACACGAACATCGCAGGGCAAGGAGTATTTTAGCATTATGTTTTGGGTTTGTGTAAAAAAACCATGCTTTTTTTGCATGGCCTTTAAGAATGATACTTTGGATCTGGTTGGGGGAATATTAAACGTTAAACCGGAAATGCATTACATCACCATCTTTAACGATGTATTCTTTACCTTCCAGACGCATTTTGCCGGCTTCTTTAGAGCCCTGTTCACCTTTGTACTGAATGAAGTCATTATAAGCAATTACTTCTGCACGAATGAAGCCTTTTTCAAAGTCGGTATGAATTACGCCTGCTGCTTGCGGTGCAGTTGCACCAACATTTACCGTCCATGCGCGAACTTCTTTTACTCCAGCAGTAAAATAGGTTTGCAAACCAAGGAGTTTATAACCAACCCGAATCAAACGATTAAGTCCCGGTTCTTCCATACCCATATCTTGGAGGAACTCAAGTTTATCGGCATCTTCTAATTCAGCAATCTCAGATTCAATCGCCGCACAAATTGCCACGATAGGCGCATCATGGCTTGCTGCGTATTCAGTTAAACGATCTAAATAAGGATTGTTGCTAAAACCATCTTCAGCGACATTGGCCACAAACATAGCCGGCTTAATCGTTAGTAAGCATAGCGGCTTAATTAATTCAATATCATCTTTATCCAGACCTAAAGTTCGGGCTGGCTTACCTTCATTTAGGTGAGGTAGTAAGCGTTCTAAAACTGCGATTAGTTGTTGGGCATCTTTATCACCTGATTTAGCTTTTTTACCTTCACGCTGGATGGTTTTTTCTACAGTTGTCATATCAGCTAAGGCTAGTTCCATGGTAATAACTTCGATATCACTGATTGGATCAACTTTACCTGCAACGTGGATAACATTAGGATCTTCAAAACAGCGTACTACATTGACAATCGCATCAGTTTCACGGATATTGGCTAAAAATTGATTACCCAGTCCTTCACCTTTAGATGCGCCAGCAACTAATCCTGCGATATCGACAAATTCAACAATAGCAGGTTGCATCCGTTGTGGATTAACGATTTTGGCTAATTCTGCCATTCGCTCATCGGGAACTTCAACGATTCCGACATTGGGTTCAATAGTACAAAATGGATAATTTTCCGCGGCGATTCCGGCTTTAGTAAGGGCGTTAAAAAGAGTTGATTTACCAACATTTGGCAGTCCGACGATTCCACATTTTAATGACATAGAGTTATAACCTTTGAATTTTATTTAAATATATGATGATTTTAGCATAAAATTACTCACACACTTACGGGAAAATATTTTATAATCATAGATTGACTGTAGAGAAAATATGCTTACTTAGCTTAAATTTATTGAAATTCAGTGTTTCAAAGTGCTAGAACTCAGCCGATTAATTAGAAAAGGAATTATAGATCAATGTGTGGAATTAGCGTCAGACCCAGCAAATATGGTACCGAGAGTCAGATTGCCTATCGTGGCCCGGATATTACAAAAATCAAACAAGTTGAAGATTATACTTTTATATTTCACCGCTTGGCAATTGTAGATACTTCTCATGCCGGAGATCAGCCATTTGAAGATGATCGCTGGGTGATGTTATGTAATGGCGAAATTTTTAATTATAAGCAATTAAAGCAAACTTATACTGATTATGCTTATATTTCACACTCGGATTGTGAAACAATTATTCCGGTATTGGAAAATCACCGCTTAGTTGAAGCATGTAATATTTTAGATGGTGAGTTTGCCTTTGTTGCGTATGATAAACGTCATCAGCGGGTTATTGCTGCACGTGATGCGATGGGAATTCGTCCATTATTTTATGGTTATACCGCGGAAAATCAAATTGCTTTTGCGTCTGAAATGAAAGATTTAATTGCTTTTTGTGAAAAAGTTTATCCATTCCCTCCCGGGCATTATTACAATGGCGAAGGAATCAAACCATTCTGTGAATTATATCGCCTACCCGGTGGTAAACAGTATGATATGGACAAGATTTTAGTTAATATTCGTAATATTTTAACAGCCAGTGTTGTAAAACGGCTTGATGCCGATGTGCCAGTTGGTTATTTATTAAGTGGTGGCCTTGACTCTAGTTTGGTATGTGCAATTGCGCAAAAACACACCGTTAAGCCAATTACTACTTTTGCAATTGGTTTGGATTACAACCCGATTGATTTAAAATATGCGAAACAAGTAGCGGATTATCTTGGTACGGATCACCATGAAGTGATTTTCACTCAGCAAGATATTAAAAATGTATTACGCACGATCATCTGGCATGCTGAAACGTGGGATGTAACTACCGTACGAGCAAGTACACCAATGTATCTATTGTGTAAATATATCCGTGAAAATAGTGATATTCGCGTGGTATTAAGCGGTGAAGTTAGTGATGAGTTGTTTGGCTATAAATACACTGACTATGCACCAAGCGCGATTGAATTCCAAAAAGAATCGCAAAAACGGATCAAAGAACTCTATATGTATGATGTGTTACGTGCTGATCGTTGTATCGCGGGCAATAGCCTTGAAGCACGGGTTCCATTCTCGGATAAACAATTCGTTACTTATGTAATGGAAATTGAGCCGGAATTAAAACTTAACACTTACAATATGGGTAAATATCTACTACGTAAAGCTTTTGATGGTACTGATTATTTGCCAGCTGAGATTTTATTCCGTGATAAAGCGGCATTCTCAGACGCAGTAGGGCATGGCTTGGTTGATTGTCTGATTGAACTAGCTGAAGCTAAATATACTGATGCTGAATTTGCAACAGCAGCTGCTAAATACAACGACAATTCGCCGTTAACTAAAGAAGGTCTGATGTACCGTGAAATATTCAACGAAATGTTTCCGAATCAAGATCATGTGATTTGTGGTTATTGGTTACCAAATCGTGAATGGCCAAATTGTGATTTGGATGATCCATCTGCTCGTCATTTACCTAACTATGGCGCAAGCGGTGAGTAATTTTGCTTGTGGCACATTATAATAGACTAAAAAGACTTCCATTAACGGAGGTCTTTTTGTTGCATGCCGTCTAATTATCGCAATTATAGTTCCATACTCACCAAAATTAAATGTGGTAGAACAAGTTTGGGAGTGGCTAGGTAACCTCACTTTGCCAATCAATGTTATGATAATTATCCATAAATTATTGATAAAACATGTATAGCATGGAATGCATTCAGTAAAAACTTAGAATTAGTGAAATCAATCATGCATCGTGATTGGATTAATTTATTGTGATATATATTTCAATTAGTATTACCACCCGGAATGTTATGCTTTCAAAACTTCCCCGAGAACAATTGCGCCAAGCGTAATGACACTTAAATCAAAGGTTTAATTGCATCCGTAGAAACTTGGATCTATCTTACTCTGACTATCATATCTTAACACTCATTTATAGTGTCAAAAATGACACTATCCAAAAAAACTATATCTTATGTATAATCAACTTAGACCTAGAAATAACGTTAAGCAAATTTTTATAAGGATAATAAAATGAGCCCAAACAAAATTTTTTTATTGCCCGTTTTTGTAACGCTGATTTCAGTATGCAGTATGAGCAGTCCAGGTAAAGGTAGTAGTGGTGGAGATACTCCACAACCATTACCAGTAGTTCAAACTAATGGGGTTGTTGTTGATCCAATGACATCTGTACCAAGCTTAAATGGTAGTAGCACCACAGGTGTGTTATAAGTACCTAGACAAATGTAATTTGGTATTTTCTACCAATATTTGCTAGTATATCTAATAACGCATTTTCCAAAAATTGCGTTTAGGAATTATGCCTTTAATCCCAAGTTTAAGCATGAGCCGGCGTACTCGCTTGCTATTAACTAAAAACTTATAATAGGTTCGAAGATCATGTGTAATCATAC
>Ga0214919_10005460_pt1 | contig 18052 bp, 14 predicted proteins | sample LL1503_MetaG_FD_177994 | JGI IMG/M metagenome (GOLD analysis project Ga0214919, IMG submission 177994) | Freshwater microbial communities from Lake Lanier, Atlanta, Georgia, United States - LL-1503 | ecosystem: Environmental > Aquatic > Freshwater > Lake | place: USA: Georgia | collected...
GTCAAAATATACCTCTCGATATAATCGTTCACTTCATTTGACGAAAACTGGTCTCGTATTTGCAGCATAAATTTGAGACTTCTCCCACTATACATATCGAACAATTGTTGCAGAAAATCCGGACTTTCACTACACGCGACAAACTCCTTTTTAAATACATTGAATACTGGCAATAAAATAGACGCCGTTATTCGGTCGCTAATAGAAGGTTCGTCGCCAATTTTTTTGGTCATAAAATATTCGGAAACGCCTTCCGCATTTAAACCAGATTCGCCCTTTCTTTCGTCACAACATTTATCTAATTCCGCATCTTTTCCGGTTAAATTGACCGGGTTGGGGTCGATTTCTTTGTAAATAGGTTTAATGTTGTCATTACCGATTAGTTTAGACGGTACATTTCTATATGAAAATAATGTAGATTCAATTGGTCCATACAATTCGTCAAACACGCGCTCTTTTAAAAACTTGGCAAATGTATTAAAATTCCGCAAAATATAACTTTTCAATATATTTGCTGCCCGTTTGTCGGGAATACTTTTACACATCCTTTCCAGAAATAGTTCATACTGTTTATTCAATTTGGGTTTAATAAATTTATTGGATTTGTCTAGTTTTAGACTATCGCAATTTACTTGCAAAAATACTTCTTTAAATCCTTCTTTTATAGCGGCGGTTTTTGTTCCATCTAAACTGATGTTATTTTGTATTAATAGTTGAAGTTCGGTTTCTACATGTCCTTTTATTTCTTCCCAATTATAAGTGGCGGGGATATGTTTTGGCATTCGTTTGTCCGGTTGTCCGCCGCCTTTGGTCTTTCCTTCGGTGATAGTATTATCGGTGTTTGTTACGGTAGGATTAGCGGTGTTTGTTGCGGTAGGATTAGCGGTGTTTGTTGCGGTAGGATTAGCGGTGTTTGTTGCGGCAGTGTCGGGGTCTATGGTGACAGGAGTAAGCGGGTCAGTGGTTGAGTTTTCTTTTGGTTTTACGAAATTAATAAAGTGTTGTAAATATCCAATTTTTATTCGATTCTCAGGAGTTTCAGGAGATGAAGGAATCGCATCTCCGGGTCTTTCGATTTGTTCCGACGGTTTTTTATATGTTTCAAAATTTCCTAATTCGTCTAATTTTTCTATAAATGATTCATATATGCTTTTGGGTTGTGTCGGGTCTTTTGCCTCTGATTTAGGGTCCGGGTCCGGACCTTTTAACCACCGTTTGTTTCTTTTGTATTCTTCAATTTGATTTATAGCACTTTGACCTAATATAATTTTGCGTAATTTACCGACTAATTTATCGCGATTTATGATTGCATAATTGCATAATATTTTGGAAATTATACCTTCATGTAAGTTATACACTTGTGAAACCGTAGCAGAGCGATTTAAAGAGCGTCTTTCGAAGTTTTCAATTGCAAATAGTTGACTCTTGTAATTAATTAATTTTTCAAAGTAGATTGCATTGCGGGTTTCTTCTTCTTCTTTTTTCTTCTGCTCGGTTTCAGATTCAGATTGAGGTTTGGCGTCATCGGCACCTTCTTTTGTTGTAGGGTCACCTGATGGTTCAATGTTACTTCCTGGTGTGGGGGTACCTTCTGGTTTTGGTGTGGTACCTTCTGTTGATTTCTTTTTAAACATATCACCAAAACCAAAACCTCCTACGGGTTGTTTATTTCTTCTGGATTCACTGGAATTTTTGGTGCCGCCAGCAAGTTCACCACGATTTCCGGCGCCGTCCGTTAGTTCACTCAGAATTTCGGTGCTGCCAGCAAGTTCACTAGGATTTGCCTTGTCGTCCGTTGGTTCACTCAGAATTTCAGTGCCGCCAGTGGATTCACTAGATTTTTCGGCGCCGTCCGTTGGTTCACTTTCCGTGTCTATATCCTCCTTATTAAGCAATAAAACGATGTCTTTTAAAATGTTTTTTAAAAGATTGTCGATTCGTCCGGACAATGCAGCATACCAAGCATCGCATATTTTTGCATGTATGTTTTGTTTCACGACTGCATTATTGCTGTTTTTTTCATAATATATTTGCAGCAGGTCGATTTTAATTTGCGCTTTAATTTTTTCAGGAGTATTATTTAGGTTTCCATCAATGTATTTCGTGTTTATTATTTTTACGATTTCGTCTCCAATATTTTTTGCATTTTCTTGGACATCACCGGTTTCAAGCAAATCATATGCTTCGATTTTATTGCTCAAATTGGCATATCCTTCTTTTGCTCGTTGAATTGTGGTTAAGGGGTTTCCAATTCCTCTTAATGCTTGAGCACCCGTTAACGCGAGTCCTGCCATTATCTTATATTATCCAATTAGACTCAAATTCGACCAATATCTTCATCAAAAAATTGAAGTTTATATTATTTATACAACAATATAAACATAAATAGACAATAATAAATTAGACAAAAAATACACAAAATCACACCTAACAATGCTGTCAAAAGAAAAAACGAAAAAACGCAGAAACGTATTATCTTCGTCTGAGAAGGCAAAAATGTGGGACGCATTTACATCCGAAACTTCAGCAGCAGGGTCAGCAGTGAATTGCGTATACCAATCCACCTCCACCACAAAAGTATGTACTAGTTGCGGTTCGGCGCTCATGGTGATGGAAGACGGGTTTCCTACCTGTCTAAATAAATCTTGCGGTATGGTCTACACGGACACGCTCGATTATTCGCCGGAGTGGCGGTATTTCGGCGCGGACGACAAGAATGCCAACGACCCGACACGGTGCGGAAACCCGATTAATCCTCTCCTAGAAATGTCGTCCTATGGTTGCAAAGTTATTCATACTCCGAAATCGTCGAAGGAGATGATGAAAATCGGTAAGTGGATTGCGTGGCAATCGATGCCACATAAGGAGAAATCGCTCTACGACGAGTTCCAGTTTATCACCATCATGGCACAAAATGCGGGAATCAACAAAATCTTCATCAACGACGCAATGGCGATTCACAAGGATATCAGCGAGCAGAAAATCTTCCGCGGAATCAATCGCGATGGTATTAAAGCAGCATCGATTTATATTTCTTGCCGCCTAAATGGATGCCCACGGACTTCGCATGAAATAGCAGATATATTCAATATTGACAAGGCATCTGCCACTGCGGGATGCTCTACTGCGGTCAATATATTGAATAATATCGAGAGGGGAGTGGCGACCGATGCACAGACCGACCTGTGTTTGACTAAACCTAGCGACTTCATCGACCGATATTGTAGTAAATTGGGAATTCCGCAAGAATTAGTAATGGTGGCGCAGTTTGTCACCAAGAAGGTGGAAAATGGTACGGTAAAATGTAATAACACGCCGCATTCTATTGCTGCTGGGGTCATCTATTTTGTGGCGCAAAACTGTAACCAACCGGTGTCTAAAACTGACGTACGCCGCGTATGCGGCGTGAGTGAAGTGACAATTAACAAATGTTATATGAAAATGCAGGAAAATATCGAGCAATTATTGCCGAGCGTGATACGTGTCAAATATTCCGCTAAAGTAAGTACATGAGTTATATTATTTTTGTTTTATTGTCGAGAGGATAATATATAATGATAAGCGATAGTGAAAATAGTAAATCCGAAATTTTCGAAATATGCGACTTCGGAGCATCGAATGAAAATGAGCAAATGGAAGTCACATGTGAAGAAGAAGAAGAACCCCACATCTCGTATGAAATCGTATACACCGACCTCGACGAAAATCGTGAAGAAGAAGAACCCCAAATCTCGTATGAAACCGTATATGCCGACCTCGACGAAAATATAACATTTGCGAAGAACGCCGGACACGAAATAATAAGCGTTCGAGGATTCGCTGGAGAGATTTCTGAAGCGCCGTGGATGGAATTTCGTAAGTCGAATGAACAAGTCCATTCTCCGGCGAATCAAGGATTTACGGACTTCGCATGCGAAGTGCAATTTTCATTCGATGCTCCTGCGTCGCATCTCCCGAAAATTTCGGATTTACTACCTTCGTATGCGAAGTCCGTAAATCCTATAGAAGGTAGTAAATCCGAAATTTTCGGGAGATGCGACTCAGGAGCATCGAATGAAAATGTCAAACCCCTCACACCTACCCTCGTATTTATTGTGCCGTATCGCAACCGCGAACCCCATCGCAAAATGTTCGAGTCCACTATGAAAACCGTGCTCCTAACCGCTCCCCCCCATAAAATTTTCTATTTACACCAAAAGGATAATCGAAGTTTTAACCGCGGTGCCATGAAAAATATCGGGTTTTTAGCGGTAAAGTCTATGTACCCAACGGACTACCAAAACATCACTCTCGTATTCAACGACGTGGACACGATGCCAGCAAAAGGTACTCATTTAAATTACGAAACATCGAGAGGCGTAATAAAACATTTTTACGGATTCGATTATACTCTCGGAGGCATTGTCTCAATAACCGCGGGAGATTTCGAACATCTTAATGGATTTCCCAACTTTTGGGCATGGGGATATGAGGACAATTTGCTACAAACGCGCGCCAACAATCACGGTATCGTTATTGACCGTTCACAATTCTATAAAATCGCCGACCCCCATTTGGTTCACCTTGTCGACACCCCTGTTCGAGAGGTTAATCGTTCGGAATTTGACCGGTTTCTGCAAAATACCACAGAAGGTATTAATTCGATTCGAGATTTAAAGTATGAGGTTAACGACGAAACCGGGTTTGTTGATGTATTGCAGTTCAATACAACAGCGGAAGAGCGACTGGAAAAAAGAAAGAATTATGATTTGCGAAATGGACCGGCGCCATTTAAAGATTTTGTAGCGCGAAGAGGACGCCAAGCACCTCTCATGAGAATGCATTTTTAACCGACCGCCAGCAAAATAAATTTCATGGTTATCCCCGCGTTAGTGGCAGTTTCCCATACACCGGATATTTTCAACATGCACCTTTCTTTGTAAATATCCGCAAATGATTGTCTTGCTAATTTATTATCTGAGTTATACTTAATGACTCCGCTTAATAACTGGGTTTTTAATATATAAGATGCCAATTTCGACGGACAATGGCACGCAATATATCGGTCAACGATTTCCTTCTCTATACTGCACAATCGGTCTATCAAGTCTATATTATTTGCCGAATTTAAATTGAAATGAATCGAGCGCCGGGTTTGGACAATTCCGGAGCGAAGAATGAGTGTAGGAATTTGATGATTCTCCAGAGAAACTATAGAATTTACGGACTTCGCATGCGAATTGCCAGAAGGTAGTAAATCCGAAATTTTCGGGAGATGCGACGCAGGAGCATCGAATGAAAATGACGAAGGAAGTTTCGCCGGAGAATGTGGCGAACTTTTGTGTAAAACCTGTGCCCAATTCTTGGTTGGGGATATAAACACCTGCTCTTTCGTCGACAAGTCGACTTCAAAATGTATATGGAGTCCGTTCATTTCAAATTCGGCGGTCGAATATATGATTTTCATAAAATTGCCATCCACTATTACGTTTTTCCGCTTTTCCGCAAAAAATATATATTGCGGATTTACGACTTTAACCGGTATAGACAGTTCCATTTTGTGTTGCTTATATCAACTCGTTATCTTTATCTTTTTATTGCAGATTGTTTACATACGCCGATAGAGTTGAGAATGCGATGCAGTCATTCGGATTCGGATAGTTTTGCGATAGAAACAAGAGAGGACTTTTTGGCGCAACCTGGTTTACTTTGTTTAAATACTGTTGATATCCCGACGCGAATTTTCCGATGGTAGTTGTTATAGCGGGCGTTTCTGTTCCAGATGTCACCGACCCATTGCTCTGGAAATACGCACAAAATCGGTACATTTCAAACGCGACACTCATCATTTGGTATAACCATAGCGAATCCATTGTAAATGGCGAACCGATTGACAGAATATTTGCAACTTCATTGGCGGATAAATCCGCCTCCAGTTTATTGGTGGACGCCAAGTCAGCAATAGTATTTAACACAAACACGACGCTATTGAATGTACCTTTATCGCTATTTGTCAACGATTGTGCGTTTTGCCAGTATAAATTGGACAATTTATTTGCTAAAAACCGCGGTTTTATTACACTATAATACGCGTTCTTAAGTCCGAGCAAAACCGCGCTTTTGTTTTTATTTTTCTGTATTTGTTGCAAGAAGTACGCAGATAGACCTTTTCCGCACTGGCGATTTTTTAATTTAGAATCTATTACAAAATACTTGGACCCGTTGTAAATCGCGTCGTCGATTAATATTGCGGTTCTTGCGTTCCATTGAGTCGCAATATTGTCATCAGACATTTCACCGAGTTTGGCAGCGTCGAACAGGTCGCCATATAACGAATCCATAATCTTAAACATACTGGCATTGCTCGAACTATTGTATCCTGTGGCGGTATTGTACATTGTGTAGATTTGCAGTTTAGTGTAAGACATCGTATAATCTCCATTCGCGCTTGATGTAGGAGCAGGTGTGGTTGTTTCGGCGGGTTCGGTCGTTGGTGCTTTGGTTGTTTCAACGTAATAGTACTCTGGTGTTTTTTTTGGTGTAGATAACGGAGCAGTCGTGTTTGCTGTTGTGGTGGAATACGGGGCGGTCGTGTTTACTGTTGTGGTGGAATACGGGGCGGTCGTGTTTACTGTTGCGGTGGAATACGGGGCGGTCGTGTTTACTGTTGTGGTGGAATACGGGGCGGTCGTGTTTACTGTTGTGGTGGAATACGGGGCGGTCGTGTTTACTGTTGTGGTGGAATATGGGGCAGTCGTATTTGCGGTCATGGTGGAATATGGAGAGGCAGTCGTATTTGCGGTCATGGTGGAATATGGAGAGGCAGTCGTATTTGCGGTCATGGTGGAATATGGAGAGGCAGTCGTATTTGCGGTCATGGTGTCATCCGACGCGAACGATTCGCGAATTTTAAGTGTACTTGTGGGTTTGGTGGTTTCACTTGTTGTAGGCATTTGAGGCGATTGCCCAATTAATTTACTATCGACTTTGATGAACCCACATGCAGATGAAATATCAACTGCTAAATCGGCAAGACCAAATGCGATGTTTAAATTCGGTGACGCACTGCTTGGCGAATAAGTATATTGCGGATTTTCGAATCCTTCTTTGTATGTTGCTCTCGTCCATGCCCAGTTTGCTATCATATATAACAAAACCCCCGACATCAAAGCAAATAATATTAATATGTACAGTGGAATCTCTGTTTTCATTTAATGTTTATGCGTTATTAATAATAATGAATATAATATTTTGGTATAATATAAATGTCGGCATTATTAAATCATAACGAACATCCGGAAACATCTTGGAAAGGTCGCACTATTAATCAAATAACGAGTTCATTTCAAAAAAACGGTAATTATGTGGGTACCGTCACCAGCACTAATATTTTTCGCGCGCTTCCTCTCAAACTATATCGCCGGGAACTCGCGGCAAACATTCCAGTACAAAAAGAATGTCAGCATTCCCGGTATTCGACCAGTATTGATGTATTCAACCAACCCGGCGGTAGCGTCATTTTGAGCGTAAATGAAGCAAGTAAAGACGTTTTTGGGCAATTAAATACTCTCGAGTATTCCGCTCCTGGAAATTTAAACGAAACATATGGTTGCAAAGGCGCAGCAACCTCTTATAATTGTGCAGAGAAAAACGCGAGAAGACGGTGTCGAAGTAGCGGAATAATAAAACGGGTTTACGACCCAGCAAAATCGGAAATTGCCTATTTCACCAACACGAACCAATATTTAGTAAGCAGAAGCAAAACATTTTTGCAGAATCAGTATAGACACGTTAGAGCAAATGACATTTCGATTGTCACGAATCCTCTCATCAATAAGGAAACCTATTCCCCGAACGGCATTTCACATTGCCCGAAGGCGTCTATTGTAGAAGGCGCGAATGTGTTTTATTATTACTGGATTGATTCTAGTGGTGCAGCGGGCGATTTTTCTTCTAATCAAAAACGGTACACAGTTACCATACCACCAGGAAATTACGACGTGCACAGTCTGAACGCGGCATTTCAAGATGTCATGTATCGAAACACCCATTATTTTGTTTATGCGCCGACACACAGCAATGTATTCTTGATGAATATAATTTATAATAATACCAATAGTTGCGTCGAAATACAGACATTTTCGAGCGCGCTTTATACAGGTGTGAATTTTACCAGACCTCTCAATGCTTCTTGGAGTATACCCACCACACATGTGGTACCTGTTTACTATATTCCGTCAACTGGTATGCGAAATATAATCGGATTTAGCAGTGGGTTTTATCCGAATGTGGCAGCAAACTCAAACGCGAATATCGTAAATCCTAAGACATCTTATGGTGCACTATCGAATTTGTCGCATACGATATACCCATCTTATTCAATTACTTATTACAAACCCAGCAATAATAGATTTGCTGTTCAGGGGGGCGTTTCGAGTAGCGATATGACTCAGCGGGTCAAATATGAGACGATTTCTAGGAATGGTTTGGCATTTTCGAATGCGCTTGGAGTGCAAGTCGGAAACGCAATGTCTTATGGAGTCAGCGACCAGGTTTATACACAGAAGGATAAATTGGGTTACCCTGTTACTAAAACGCCGGTTATTGATAAGTATACGGGGGCATTGAAGAAGGTGGCGAATGGGAGACTGACTGGACACTGTAGGGCAGCGCCAAATGGATAGCAAATAATTTATTCGACTTTGCGTAGAGCGCCGGACACGAAGTGGTCAATTCCGGAGCGAAGAATGCGTAGAACGCCGGACACGAAGTGGTAGGCGTTCGAGGATTCGCTGGAGAGATTTCTGCAGCGCAGCGGAGGGAATCTCGTAAGTCGAATAAGCACTCGGAATTGGATGATTCTCCGGCGTTCTTCGCACATTAAATCTTATTTTCATTCGATGCTCCTGCGTCGTATCTCCTGAAAATTTCGGATTTACTACCTTCTTCGAAGTCCGTAAATCCTATAGACCCTATTGAAGGAGGGTTTCGAAGGGAACCTTGGTTCCCTTGCCCTTGCCCTTGCCCTTGCTCAAATAGATTCGCCGTAACAAAATTGTTATAAGCAATCGAATGCTCAACACACCAATTCATACATTTGGTAATATTCTGCTTCACCAACTGGTCCAATTTGTCCTGTTTCGGTTGCTTGTCGATAAGCGATATGGTATAATGTATATTTTCAATTTGCTGTTGCCCGAAAATCGCGTTCACGTCTTCAATGTGTTTAGTAAAATGTCGGGGAATATCGCAATCTAAAATTCGCCATATATAGGATTCGCAAATTTCCGCCGAATTCGGTTCTTTTGCAAAAATGTCGATTTTAGGACCAACGCGATGTCGAAAATAATCCGAGGAAATCCAACTTTTGTATATATTATCGTTAGATGCTCCTATGTCGAATGAAAACCGGAAATTATCGAATCCAGGTGTACCGTTCTGATGTTTTATTTTGGAAAACGACTCCAATATAAACGGATACAATTCCGAAAACGCGATTCCTCTAAATTTGCGACAAACCACGTATTTTTCCGAGTTTCCGATGCGACTGGTTTTCAGTTTGCATACATTGACCTCTTCATACATCCCAGACAAAAAATACAAAATGTGAACCGTATGCTCGTAAAAAATGTCGAAAATCTTCAGCACAAAATTGCCGCCTGGTTTCTGCAAACAAATTGCATAACAAACCTGCCCCCATAGCAAATTAGTTATGCTGATTTCCTGCCGGTTAAAATCCTTCGAAAAATCGAACCCCCCATCGGCGGTCACTAAGTCCATTAAACCGCCATACCGTTTCACACAGTGCTCGAAATTCTCAATATTCAGTAAATTCCCCGTATTATCTTTGCCGTATTCCAAGATGACATTCGGGTGTTGCGACAAAAAATGCCCGGTTTTATGCCATGCAGGAACATTGTCGTCGTTTTCGTCGATTATAATAGTCATTCCGTAATATTCATCTGCTGGATTCGCGCGTTTATTGCAAATCGCTTCAATAAACCCGCCTGGTCCCTCCGCCAAATGGAAAGTCCGCATAGGTTTTTCTAAAAAAGTCGAGTTGTTGGCATGAGGTTGTTGGACAATTCCTATGCTCATTCTTTGCTCCGGAATTGGATGATTCTCCAGAGAAACTGACGAAGGAAGTTTCGCCGGAGAATGGTCGAGTTTGAAAACGGAAATCATTTCCAACATCTTGAAATACGAGCGTGAAATAGGTTTGTATTTGGAAATCGACTTTTTCTTCTGCGGTACAATAGAATGTATATATTCGTAGGGATTCGTGTATTTCTTGTAAACGTCCCAATCTTTCTCTCTGTGGTAGATTTTGTTCTTTATATCGTTCATGTAATTGCATAAACTTTGCGATATAAAGACCGGGGGGCAAGTTTGTTGGGAGTTTATATTTATATGTCGGAATACATTTGGTGGCGATTGTGGTAATGTAAAGTATATCATTTTTGAAAGCGCTTTCGACTAATATATGTCGTGAAAAATGTTTATGTAATTTATTTTGCTGATTATTGTCGCTTTGGTCGCATTTTCATTCGATGCTCCTATGTCGCATCTCCTGAAAATTTCGGATTTACTACCTTCTTCGAAGTCCGTAAATCCTATAAATATGAAATTCGCTTCGGTCGCATTTTCATTCGATGCTCCTATGTCGCATCTCCTGAAAATTTCGGATTTACTACCTTCTTCGAAGTCCGTAAATCCTATAAATATGAAATTCGCTTCGGTCGCTTCGCTTATAAAAACTCCAAATCCCTAAGTTTCCAATATTCACTCGCACCATTATTGAGAGGTCGCCGAATAATGAACGGGAGTTTTTTCTCCTCAAATTCCTTAAGAGCAATCAAGTATCCGTCAATAACAGATGTGTCTACATTAACGAACGGTTTTGCGCCATCGTTTATTTGTTTTGCGCGCTCGCCCAGTATTCGTGTCTTCTCGTACTTACTTATAAATGGTAGTGTGCGGTGTAGTGGGTCGATAATAACCCCGCGTTCGTCGCGAACAACGGTACAGAGTGCTTCTACCTCGTCGTAATTATGAATAATCAATTCGGGGTGATGGTTCGCGATGGTCTGCTCTCTAACGGAAGCATCGAGTTTCTGCAAATATTGCTCGCCATCATCTTCGTCTAAATCCGATTCGTACTCTTCGTCGCCGGATTCGAACCCGAATTGGAATTCATCTGTGTCGGTTTGTTTTTTGTTATTATCGGCAAATAGTATATTTTCGTCTATTTCTTCGGTATCGTCGATATCTGAATCATCTTTGCTGTCTGCCACAGAATTTTCGGCGTCGGACGCAGAACCGGCATCCGAATCCGATTTGTCATCGTCCTCGTCGTCGGATAAGACAGCGGTCTTTGTTTTTCCAATTACGGGTTTACCCTTTCTAACTTTAGGAACGGGTTCAGACTCGGACTCGGATTCGGAAGCAGAATATTCGTTTTCAATGTCGGACATGGTTTTTAGATAATGAGAGGATGTTAATTATACAATATCAAATTATTGTTTCTAAATCGATTAGACACAATAAAAATAGTTGGTTCAATTTTCTTACCTTTTTCGATTTTATGCCGATTTATTTCCGGTCGTCCGTTTTCCAGAAACCGTGTATTATCGGTTTCGCATGTATTTGAAACCGTGTATTATCGGTTTCGCATGTATTTGGTACCGATTTATTTCCGGTCGTCCGTTTTCCAAATCGAATCGCAAGTTACACACAGATACAAATATTTCATATTCTCGTCGTCGTATCGCATATAAATCACTTCGGGTTTTTCCACCTGGTCAACGTTTGTAGTGCACGCTGTATTTGGACACCGCATATTATAAATGCGGGGCAAAGTCGGGTCTAATTTCGTGTACCTATTAATAATATGATTGAATCGCTGCTCGCCCTTTTTCAATTGCGTGTTTAAAACCACTACACCCTCCTCTCCGATTTCAGCATCTTCGTACTGACAATTGCGGCAATAATACACTAATTTATCCGTTTCCGTTGAATGTAAACTCGTATATAGTTTGTTATTACAGTTAACACAGAATCTCATTTTTGCGGTGGAGTTGATTAATAATATATCAGTTATACTTTATATTTCTATCTGTTTAATTCGTTTATTTCAATCAATTTTTTGGTCATATTTTCTGATATTTTTTTCTATTTTTTGCAAGAATATATGCGACGATATGCTTTTAGCAAAACCAGTTAAATATACCACTCATTATTATACAACCAAGGGTTGAATACTCAATAATGTCCGTAACAAATTTTCAATATATTGACCGGTATAAAACGAAAGATACGAAAACTGCCACCAATTATAGAATTCCCGACCCCAGTTTGAAAATATATGGCGGTACGTTCTGTGTTCCTGAATTGGATTATGCCGGATTTTTGAATCGATATTGCCGCGAAGTATTGGAGCAAGGAAACACCGAGTATTTGACTGAAACCCAACTAAAGACTGGAGGGGGACCTATCCTGGTCGATTTCGATTTCCGATTCCCATTTGAAACGACCGACCGTCAATATACGAAAGACCACCTCTATGCATTGATAGAATCCTATATCGAAGAGTTATCGCAAATATTCGATTTCGACGAGTCCTCGATATACAAAATCTATGTCCTCGAGAAAAACGCGGTTAATCGCGTGGCGGAGAAAAACATAACCAAAGACGGAATCCACATCATCGTCGGCATTTCTGCTGACCGAGAGATGCAACGAGTTTTGCGCGCGAAAATGGTCAAGAAACTACCCGGAGTTTTGCCCGATTTCCCAATCACAAATGACTGGGAGAGTGTGCTCGATAAGGGAATTAGCGAAGGCGGTACCTCGTGGCAATTATATGGTTCGACTAAACCCGGATGCGAACCCTATCAGTTGACCCACATTTTCACAGTCGGATACGACCCGGCAGATGGGCAACCAAGTTACGATGTGAGAAGCACAAAAGACAAAGACTGGTCGCCTAAATGGTCCGCCCTGGTCCACGAACTTTCTGCCAGGTGTCGCACACATCCGGTGTTTTCTTATCGCCGCGAATATTTGCTGGACTCGCAGAAAATTGAACCGGCAAAAAGATTCACGGCAAAACCGACATCAAACGAAAAACGTATTCATCCAATTACCGGAATTACCATGGAGCAGCACAAATTTACAGATGCGGTTATTCGCATCAAAAACAAAGCAGACTTTGACAAATTATTCGAAGAATTTCTAGACTATTTAATCGAGCATAATTATTTGCCGCTCTATGAAGTGGCGCTATTGACGGATGCTCTTCCGAAATCCAGGTACGATGAGTATGAACCGTGGATTCGCGTCGGCATGGCACTCAAGCATATGTCGACCGACCTGTTCATTGTATGGATAGCATTTAGTGCTAAATCGTCCGCCTTCCGTTACGATGATATCGAAGGGTTTAAAGAAAAATGGGAATCTTTCGAGTGGCGCGAAAGTGGAGTGAGTGAGAAATCGATTGCTTATTGGTGCAAATCGGATTCGCCTAAAAAGTACCGCGAAGTGAAGATGCGATGTGCGGAGGTCGTCTTGGACCGCGTACTGGGTGGATACGAGGATATCAATATTGATACGAAGGTGATTGACCGCAAAGGAACTACCGACGTCGATTTAGCGATGGTTCTCTATTCCATGTTCGGCGATGAATATGTTTGCGTAGATATCAAGGGCAATAAATGGTACCAATTCGTCGAACCGCGATGGGTTCAAATCGATGCCGGCGTAGGGTTGAGAAACGAAATCACTGTCAAATTGCGCGCGCTTTATACCAAGAAAATGATGGAGTATAGTGCTCTGGCGGAAACGGTGGGCGACGACGAAGACCCCCGCAAAATCAAGAAACTGCAAAAATTCGTCGAGAAGTTGGCGAAAGTATGTGAGCGTCTCGGGTCTACAAGCGATATCAACAATATCATGACGGAGGCGAGACATAAATTCCACGACGCGGAGTTTGAGAAACGGTTGGACGAAAATGTGTATTTGATTTGCTTCAAGAACGGCGTCGTCGATTTCCGCGCGAAGAATAGCGAGGATTTGTTCCGCCGCGGTGCTCCCGACGATTATCTGACTAAATGTACCAATATCAATTATGCGACGATTGACCCCAATGTCCATCAACCGATAGTCGACGAAATCCAGGATTTCATGCGGAAATTATTCCCCGACCCCAACGGCGAACTCTACGAGTATATGTGGAATCATCTTGCCGCCACCATGACGGGATTGATTGCCGAGTTGCAGACATTTAATATTTATATCGGCGGCGGTCAAAACGGTAAGTCGGTTCTCATTAAGTTGATGGACCTGGTTTTAGGCGAATATAAAGGAACCGTCCCGGTAAATATGTTGACCGACCGCCGTGGGAAAGTCGGAAGTGCCACACCCGAAATCATGGAACTCAAAGGCGCGCGCATGGCAGTGGCGCAAGAACCACAGAAGGGCGAGCGACTAAATGAAGGTGTCATCAAGGAGTTTTCGAGCGGCGAGGATGAACTCCAAGGTCGTGCCCTTTATTCCGGAAAAATGGTCAGATTCTTGCCGCAATTCAACATGGTTATCTGCACAAATTATTTGCCGGAAATCGAGGGCAATGACCACGGCATTTGGCGGCGTGTTCGCGTCGTCAATTTCAAAGCGAGATTCACCGACAATCCAGTAGAAGGCGACTCCGATGCACCCTATCAATTCTTGATTGACCGCGGCATATCAAAACGCATGGAATTCTGGAAGGAAGTCTTTGCCGCAATGCTGGTTGAGCGTGCCTTTATAAACAAAGGACGTGTTCCTGATTGTGCCGAGGTGATTTCTGCCAGGGATGCCTACCGCCAGAGTCAAGATTGCATTGCAGAATTCATTGCTGAGCGTGTGGTTTTGGATGTTTCTGGGTCGATTTCCAAGACGGAATTAAATGCGGAGTTCAAGGCATGGTATGAGAACTCATATGGTCGCCGCGGAGGACCCAATGCCAAGGAGGTACATGCGGAACTCGACAAGAAATACAAGAGCGCTAAGAAAGGTAAGGTTTGGACTGGCATTCGCTTGTCTTATGAATCGGATATGCGTACTGAGGTGGACGATGATGATGTGATGGATGCCGGACAAGTATAATCAGCAAATATAGTAATTTTGCGAAGAACGCCGGACACGAAGTGGTAGGCGTTCGAGGATTCGCTGGAGAGATTTCTTTAGCGCAGCGGAGGGAATCTCGTAAGTCGAATATTGTATTGTTTTCTATCCAAAAACAAAACAATATTTTTTATCCAGTTAAAACGCCGGAATCTTTTTTGGTCCCAGGGTCGGCATAAAAATCGGTAAAAAGTAGCATTTGGTCAAATTGGTAAACGTATGTTTTGCCGTAAACAAGCGACAATCCATAAGTGATGCAAAAATAAATAGTGCGCTCTACGTAATAAATCAAATAGGGATACCAAAATAAAATGGTTATCCATATCGTATCCGCGATTTCATCTCGATTCACACCTTGTATATATTGGACCAAAAGCAGCACATGAATTAACGTGAAAAAAATGATATATAAAAAAAGCATTAACTGATTTACGTATTTAACGGAATTGTACATATCCATTTGGTAATTCGACTTTTCTGTATACATCTGCTGTTTTTCTTTGATTACGGGTATTTCGTTTTGAATAGTCGACGTTTGATATTCTATTGCAGTTTGGTCCATTTATTATATATTGCGAGGTGTTTTTTGTGAAGAACTCCGGAGAGCGTTGTTATAGGATTTACGGACTTCACAGAAGGTAGTAAATCTGCGAAGAACGCCGGGGAATGGTAGGCGTTAGAGGATTCGCTTGAGTTTAGAAGTTAGAAAATGATAATGCCGTAATGCCTTTATCTGGGTTAACATTCGCATTCGGTTCGCGCTTAAATGACCCATTCACAACTTTATTATACGCATTATCGAGTCGTTCGTAATCCAATCGTGTTATAAACCCACTTCTTGCATTTGCATTACCTGCAATTGCATTACCGTTACCAAAAACACATCTATTTAAGTCAGTATCGAATATCATGGTACTTGGACAACAATCCGCACCTACACATACCGCATTTAAATTACCTTTTTTTTCGAAAATCTGCCCTTTCGCTTTTAATGCGGATATATCTACACCCGATTCGTCATATCCGGGTACATCCAATTCGTCATAATTTAACAGACTTCTGGTATATAATTCGGAAAACGCGCTAAATAAATAAACCACTACCAAAAAAATCAACACTATGGCAACTATGTCTACCGCCACTTGCGGTATCACGGGAAATTGCATTTGTAGTGCCATAACCGCTAAATATATCAAAACCGCCATCACCAAAATGACCAAAATCTCCACATACTTCGCATATCGTTTTCTATAACTGTCATTCAATTCCGCCAAACGTCCTTGAGAGTTCAATATAGTTGAAGCGTTATTCTGCTTTTCTTGCAAACGACTCAACTCATCATTATAAAAATCAGTTGCAGTATAAGACATTTGAACAATTATATATTATACATTTACGTTTTATAGGATTTATTATTTTCATTGGATAAATATTATGATGAAGATGGAGAGGCAGCATTTGAACCCGACGCCATTATAATTCCAATTACAATCAAAGAAACACCTGCTACTGCTCCAAGTGCAAAATTCGTTGTTTGTTGTGCTAATATTTCTTTTGCGTCTTCGTTTCGGGTTTCAGTAAGAGATGGCATATATCCATATCCAAACGGGTTCGATACACTTGTGTCTAATTTTCCATCTGGTTTGTTTATTGCTTTCCAATTTTTTTGCAAATTCATGTCTTTGATATTCGACGACTTCGGGTCTAACATGGCAAGATTAGATGGTGCGTCATTATTAAAATTTAAATTTTCCCCAAACCCTTCTAACGGCGCACCTATCAAACGAGTTGAGGCAGTTAAATCATAATATGTTGTCATTGTATTATTCTAAACATATAATAATTTTATATTTTTGTAAAAGCATAATAGAGAAGAGTCGTTCCTAGTGCTGCCCAAATAACACTGGTAACCATGGTTGTTTGATAGTTTGAGTCAAATCCCGCGGTCGTGGATGTTTGTGGTTCATATATACCTTGCAAATCTGTATCCAATTTATGCCGGGCAGTTGTCAGTTTGTAACTATCATAACACGCAAGGTCTGCGTCTTTGCAGTTTAAATTTTGGTTGGTTTTTAATGTTTTGGTTGCGGTGTCAAAACACCGACCGTTTATTTTGTTATAACTGGCATCGTATGCAGCAAAATTCGATTCGTTGATTGTTGTGCATTTGTTAGACATTGTGCTTGATTATAAATTATCGTCAGATTCATTTCTATGTTTTATTCGCAATCGCCGTCGCTGGACTCATCGCTAATCTGCTCGTCCATGAACTCGCTTCTCCCATGGTTTTTAGTGCACCGGCGGGCGACGGAATGGCAGATTGGTTTACGTAAATATAATAACAAATCAGCACTAAACCAGCAAAAATATTTATAGTGAACAATAATTCGCGATTGTATAACATTTTTGCGTCGTTGTATTGCATTGCTGCTGCGCCTAAATTGTCGGTTGAAACCTGTAAACTACTGACCGCACACTTATTCGCATCACACAACGCATGGTTATACGAATTTGTGTCGCATACTTCGCCGTCGCCACTTTTCATATAAAACCAATCGTTTGCAATAAATTGCAATGGTTTGCTACCGTCGTTTAATGGTGGGTCTAATTTGGAAGACATTGATACACAATAAAAATATTATATATTGTGTATCGGTTTTGCTAAGACCAACTTGTTGGTCGACAAAAGACCAACTTGTTGGTCGACAAAAGACTAACTTGTTGGTCGACAAAAGACCAACTTGTTGGTCGACAAAAGACCAACTTGTTGGTCGACAAAAGACTAACTTGTTGGTCGACAAAAGACTAACTTGTTGGTCGACAAAAGACCAACTTGTTGGTCGACAAAAGACTAACTTGTTGGTCGACAAAAGACCAACTTGTTGGTCGACAAAAGACTAACTTGTTGGTC
>Ga0214919_10005461_pt1 | contig 18050 bp, 17 predicted proteins | sample LL1503_MetaG_FD_177994 | JGI IMG/M metagenome (GOLD analysis project Ga0214919, IMG submission 177994) | Freshwater microbial communities from Lake Lanier, Atlanta, Georgia, United States - LL-1503 | ecosystem: Environmental > Aquatic > Freshwater > Lake | place: USA: Georgia | collected...
AGCAATTCCTTATGGAAAAAAAGCCTTCCTATGGTTCACCTTTTTCCAAGATAATGATGTATGTTTTTTAATGGAATTGGGGCGTGAAAAAAAGGTTAGCCGTGTAAACATTTTGGAAACTTATGGAACTAGTCGATTGGCTTTAGGCACATTATTATATGCAGTAGGGGGCTTCACTTCGCAGAGCCCCCCTACGACCCCCTGCTCATCCAATGTAGGGGTAGATGATTTAAATCTATCACCCACCCATTCAACCTTAATCATCGAGGACATTCTCTATTGGCAAGGTGTTTCTTTAGCCAAACTCCCATTTTGTGAAAAGCTGGGGTTTTTAGACAGTTTTTTCCAAAACCCCGAATTTGCACCCATTATCAATAACTCGAAAATGCCTATCCGACTACCTGTTATGTGGACAACTAATCAAAATAGTTCGGATAATAATGGTCAGGATAATAATAATGGTCAGGACAATACTATTCCCGAAAAATGGTCAAATCGCATTCCCTACACAATCCATCATTTGCAATACAGGTCATTACTCAAACTATTACCACATATCAATATTCCAATGACAAAATCTATTATATCGAATGCCAATGGACCCGTAGTTAAAGATTTAGGTAATGGTCCCACAATAAATACTGCTACAACCAATATAAATACGGTCGACATATTTATTCCTCCGCCCTTACCCAAATACGACTTCACAAAACCCCAATACAAAATGCTCACCTTATTTGAGGTCAAAGCCGACTTGCAAAACGACATTTACCATTTGTACGCCTATGGTCAATCTAGTCAAAAGGTATATTATGGTTTAGCGAATATTCCAAATTATAAGACGAGTGTTTTCATGAATGGACTGTTTCGCAATATTAAAGAAAATCGCAATCTAGACAGTCTGGAAGAGAGTGATGATGAAGAGGATTTCCAAGATATGCGTATAGATAAGTTTGTCAATTTGGAGAAAACGATGACTATGGAATGTGCGTTTAATAATAAATTCAAACGATGGATACCTGTCCGAGTTATCCCCGCCAATCATAGTGGTGGTAAAATCGTGCATATTTCAAAGTTGGTTTATCAGTCCGACCAATATCAAAATAATTCATTGCACAGTCAAAATAACCATTTACCTCGGCAAAATAACCAATTACACCGTCATCCTAAGCAACATTATGCAAGGTCGAGATAAAAATATATATATAATATAATTAGAACCCATTATATTACATATTTTAAATGACAGTTTCATTTTATCCCGACTCTACTGCGGACCGCGTATTACCTCCATATGCAAATCCAAATGGAATATCCGCATTATCTACTGGCACTTTTAGTGCAAATAATTATTCGCAGGCTTATGTTGGGGGTAGCAAACGAGGTCGTGGTCGTTCAAAAAAATGTAAGAAATGTATGAAAAAACGCAAGTCTATGCAAAAATCTAGCAAGGCTATGCGAAAATTAGTCAAGACAAGGTCTGCAAAGAAATTATACAAATATTAGATATTAGTTTGGTTGATACTATTCTAAATCCTCTAATTCCAAACTGTCCAAGGCTATCAAACATTTATTTTGCAATAATGGATTATTCGAATTATCTTGGTCTAAATTACTATCCTCTCCATTACTATTTGTTATTTTCGTACTATTTACTCTCGGTTCAAATACTTTTGACCACGTTTTATCCGTGTTCCAGTCGAAAGACATCCCTCCATATCGCACACTGTCCATTGACCGTATGCGATAATTACATTTCCGATAAAAGGTTTTCCTCTTGGCCCATTGATTTTGGAATATCTCATGTCTGTCCACAATATCCACAACGATTGGATTATCGTGGCGAACGCGCAAAATACGACCCACTGATTGAATAATATCCGTCTTGGGCGTTGCCATAACTAATACCGATAACGTTTTAATATCCAATGCCTCCGCCGCCATCGCATATGTGGCCAAGACAATCTGTTTTTCTTCTGTTTCCTGTAAATCGACCTGTTTCATCCCCCCCACATAATATCCAACTGAACAAATGCCGCGATGTTGAATGGCTTCGTAAAAGTATTTCAGCAATGATCGGTTATGACATAAGACCATTATTTGGCACTCACTATTTTCTTTGACCAAATCACCCAAAACCCGAACAATGAAATCACTGCGTGGTCCAAAATCACATAATTTCGAAATCATTGTACTAAATTTGGGATTTCCCCTGAAATCATACGCCGTTTCATTAAATTCGGGGTCGGACGAAATGTATTCGACGGCCCGAACACAAACCAAATCTTCATCTTTTCTGGCTTCAGTGTAGATTTTGTTTCCCATAAACATATACAAAATCTTGGTCAATTTGTCTTTTCGGTCCACTGTTGCCGATATTCCCAACATATTTGGAGTTATTGTCCGCAATAGTGTTTTGGAAAACTGCTCGCTACCTATTCGATGTACTTCATCGACAATAGTGAGGCCGAACTGGTCAAACGCACCATCTGGAAATTCGCGGTCATACAAAGTTTGCAACATACCCAAAACAATATCTTTACCTTTGACATCGAAAACGGGGCCTTGAATTCGGCCCACTTTCGCGGTCGGCAAGAATTCTTGGGCACGTTCTATCCACTGGTTCATCAAGAATTCTTTGTGTACGATAATAAGAGTTTTCTTTTTCAGCAATGATATGATTTTCAGTGCCATGACTGTATTGTGTGTGACTGTCAAATCGCCAAGGACAAATCTCCTGTTTCCGTCGATTTCAAAACCATAATAGTCGTCGACGCCGATAGGTTCGACCATGATGGGATAAGTTAAATGGGATGAATAAGTTAAATGAGATGCATTATTTTGCAATGAAATTACAGAACTAGTCTCCATATCATCGTCCACATCCATTTTGACCACTGGCAATAATTGATTATGCAGTGTTTTGACCGGGATAGTAGACAATAATTCGATAGGTCCGCCAATTTTGCATATTTCCAAATTTTTGGAAAATTTGACGGAAAATCCCAAAGACCTGGCCAAGAATACAATATCATTCCTCAATCGTGCATTAAATTGGTCAAATCGATTAATAGCAAAATATTCCACATCTTGATTTTGATTATCGCCACCATCGCCACCATCATATTTCACCTCACCTTGGACATCCAATATCCCCGCCAATAACTCCAATCGTATTTTGCGGGAATTGCGCGAGTATTGTTTCGGAATATGTTGATCGAAAGGAAGTTGGTTTTTATACAGAAATTCGCGAAACATATGATTATTTCGATTTAGCGATTGAATTTGATATTCATTTTGTCCAAGATATTGCAAACACAGGGATGGATGTTTAGCTACAAAACAATCGGTCACATATTTTAGGATTTTAGGGTCGTCAATTGTTATTAAACTGGAATGTTGGTATTGACTTTGCATAATGCTGCCTCCTCCTCTGCCGCCTCCTCCTCCACCTCCTCCTCCATGCAATTCATGTTCGAATGGAACGGTCGATGTTAGCCATATTCCCAATAAATAGGGGTCGATTTTGACGGACTGCTCTTGGAATTCGACGGGAACACGATATCCCATTAACATTTGGCAATTTTCTCCATTATTCTTCACATGCTCTAAATAGTCCAAGACTGGCATATCGACCACAGTATTAGTATTGATGTCTTTTAGCGATAATATGTGACTTTCATTCACAATATAATTCGGATTTCCCCTTTTATCTCCCATTTTACTCCGATTATCAACAACTTTATACATCATTTCTTGGCCTCTTGCCAAAGATAACACTGTGCGTGGACCGGAGTCATCACCCATCAAAATATCCCCTACTACAATATTTTGAACCATTTTAATTGAACCGTCAAACATCAATATGGGCGTATCTTTGCCCAAACATTTGCCTCGGCCACATGGTACTTCCAAAATACCGCCACTGCCTAAGGCAGTGCTATTGTCTAAGGAACCGCTACCCGTACAAATTGGCTGATTAACGTGCCGCATATAAACATCAATAATGTGGTCTTGGTAATCACGCAAAGGTTTAGCAAAAGGAGCATCGATGTTTTCACCAGGCGATATTTCGGATTTGGGAGGTAGACCATATCGACTAATACCATAAAATCGCGGAATGTATATTTTCTTGGCATTTTCCCTGTATACGGGGAAAGCGGCTTCATCTGCACCACCTGCAGGTCCATATTGCGGACCCATGGCTACAGGTTTAACAAATAAATCCGTGTGTAGGAAGTTCAAGTCATCAGCGGTCAATGCACTAATAGGTATTGTATAGCCCTTTTTACCTAAATAGCTAGCCGAACACACGGCCGACTTATAGTCTTCGGTCAATGGAATAATTATTGGTTTTGCTGCGGGTTGCGCATATTTATTTGATTTTACCACTTTTTTGGGTACAGAAGTTTTAATTGGAGTTGGAATTGTCGGTGCAGATGTCGAGGTCGGAGTAATAGTTTCAATGGTCGGATTATCAGTCGTCATTACTACATTTTGTTTGTCCTGTTTTGCCTTTTGTAACATACGTCGTTTCCATTGAATGCTCATTTTTACCAATGTAGTATTTAATAAATTAGTATTTGATAAAGTTATTTAGTAAATATTATTTTCAATTTTATAAGTTTATCCAAATTTTATAAGTTTATCCAAATTTTATAAGTTTATCCAATAATCTAAAGGATAATACCTAAAAATATAAGTGTAGTTTATATAACTTATTTGATAATGAAACTCAAGTCTATTTTGAAATCACTTACAATGGCCGAAATCTTGGTAATCGTGGTATTTATCATATATTTGGTTTTGCCAATTCCTACACCTAATATGTTGTCGCCTTATATCGAATCACCTTTAGGCATGATTGTGATTTTCTGTATAACAGTTGGTCTATTTTTGTATTCTAATCCTATTTTAGCCATTTTGTACATTTTCGTCGGGTATACTTTATTGCGCCGAAGTGCGGTGGTTTCTGCACAATCGGCATATATCCAATATACTGCATCTGATGCTGAAAAGGCAGCTGAAATACAGAAACAACAACAGATTGAAACGCCTCCACAACATGAGAGCCAACCTCAAGCCGGGTCCTCTATATTGGAAGTTGAGGTAGTTTCGCAAATGGCACCGATTGGCAAAAGCGAGTTAGCAGTGTTCACACCGAGCACATATAGTCCTGTGGCTACCAATGTGAATGGGGCGTCGCCGATTTAATTAGGGGAACCTACGGATAATGTAGTGTAGTCATAAAACCCCTCCCTTTAGCGGTATGCAAAACATATATTCAACCTTTATCGTACTAATACTGCGCAGTAGTACGATAAAGGTATTATAAAGGTCAATTATATGAATTGAATATATCATTTCTTTATTACTAAGATTATTAGCGACATTTAGTTCCCTCTAACTGTGTAGCCCTTGAACATAAGACAATCCTTCAATAAATTTCCCCGACATTTTTTTAGATTGAATAATAGTATATCCCATGATATAAATGATTAATATGCAAAACCCACTCAATAAAATATTACCCAAATTCGCATTTGGCATACTAGTCGACGGCGTTAATGCTCCAATGCATATTAAAATTATCGATATTAATAGCATAACTCCCGAAATAATATAATCCATATACATAACACGCCGGCGTTTAGAATTTTGGTCTATAAATGAACGACCAATTGCAGCATATGCTAATGCTAAATATGCCACTGGAATAATAATATATCCAAACGCGCAAATAAAGAAAAATACCAAAAACATGATTATCACGCGAAAAGACCCAAATGAAGCAATATCAGTAATTAATCCACTACCTGTCGGAACTTGCAATGAAGTCACCATAGGCGAATCGATAGGAACACTATCACACTCCATCCACGTTCCAGGTGCAGCAGTAGCTATCATTGAATATTGGGATAATGGTGTTGGAGCCATGTCAAATAACCCGACATTATTTTGAAGTGCTAATAATAATGATGATGTAATGAATATGGGTCGCGTTAAAACAATTACTGGAGCACCAGTGCTAACATTACTGCTTTTATATGATATATATGTGTCTGATGTAGACGCTTTTGCACTTATATCAGCATTTAAATCGACTGTAATCACCGATTGGGGTGGAGATGATGCCGTTGCTTGGAACATACTATCGATTTGTCCGGCCATACTTGCTGATGTTACGGCTAAAAGATAGCACATATATAATGGATTTGCTCCATTAATATCGAAATTTTGTATAAATAATTCGCCTGCAATGTTAACACCTGTAGGTGTAGGTACGGCATGTAACGGATTTTGTGTCCCTGATGCGGCTCCAACTACCCATAATTTATTCGCTTTATATTCAGTAGTTACACCATTTACCGTATATGTCACATTTGAATTCGATGAAGGTGTACATAATGCAGTTAACCAATTATTTTGAGGGTCATTCATTAGTCCAGTAATACCCATAGGCAAATAATTTACCGATATACTTTGACTAGTATCTACTGCTTGTAAAATATTAAATGACATTTATTATTTAAATTATATATATTTTATGAATATATAAAATTAGAGCATAAATTTTCCCACTATATATTTTCATTTTGAATTGTTATATATTCAGAGGTTGATATTCCTGGTTCAAGTCTGCCATCGGATGATACATTCGTATTTGTACTAATAATTTCAACATGATAATCTGATGGCGGTTCAATTGATATAGTTTCATTTATTCTTACTGGAAGATTTTCGTCATCTTCTTCTTCTTCTTCATCGCTATTTATATTATTTGTATCATTGCGTTTAGTTGTAATTACACAATCTTTTCCAGTTTCTAATTTATATATTATACATTCAATCTCGAACATTATATCTTCAATTCGAATTGGGGGAGCTGGAGCTGGGGGAGCTGGAGCTGGAGTTTTAACTAGTAACGGAGTTGGAATTGGGGGAACTTGTTTACCAATAGGTGTTAATGTAAAAGTATTTGATGGATTTTCTACAATTGTATAAAGAGGTTTTGCAAAATCTATATTATCTACATTCATATAATTACCAAAATCGCCTATTGTCCATGTATCAAATTGTTTTGTTATGGGTTTTGGAGTTTTATCGCTAGTATGTGTAGGGATACTTTTAATTTGATATAATAATACTGGTTTATCAATCGTGTTTAATTTTACTACATAACACTGTGCAACATTACTTTGGCCATTAACAAGAGATCTAATATCATCAACTGTATATGTCCTACCATTAATTATAATGATAGAATCATTTTCAAATTGACAAGATTTCATTGCAAGTGTGCGTTCACTTTCTATTTTTTGTAATAATTGTAGCACTATATTCGTATCTATAAAAAAATGACCATCTTTATTCGACATGGCTGAAAAATGTACACCATCCGGATTGTATATAACAATTGTAGGTGCTGATGTATTAAATGCATCGTCGGTTTCAGGTATAGTTTGAAATGGTGGATATCTTGGATTTTGAGAATAAAATAAAACGTTAAATTGATAATGTATACAAATTGGCAATAATAATTCTTGTTTTAAAAATTGTGTACTATTTATTAAATTTCTAAGAGTTTCTAATCGTTTTGCATGGTCTGTTACTAACACTGCAGGTGTTGCATCTGTATATACAGATAATTTGTTACCTGGTCCTGTATCATAATATGTTAAAACTAGGTTTAAAAAAATTGTTCGACGATATGTATCTGCAATAGTATTTTTTACGTCAATTGGTAATTTTCTAAAAGTTGGTGAACTATCCATTAAGAATGCATGTATCATGCAATTATTATTATCGCCACTCGTTGCATATGCCTTCCAATCAATTAATGGGACTGGAGGTTTAATTGTTTTATCTTCTGGATGTGGCTGAAGATTGATTTTATTTAAAACAGGGGCTGGAGAAATTTTTCCAAATTCTTCATTTACCCATTTTTCAATATCTGCAAAATTTAGTGCAGCCATTATACTATTAGTTATCTTATATTACAATAAGATAAATAAAACAACGCTTGGTCGCAGTACACTACGCAGTACACTACGCAGTACACTACGCAGTACACTACGCAGTAAACCATTTGATTAATACGGCACATATGTAAAAAAATCGTTCTCATAAATTGTGGCTCTAAATGTATCATTAATTCCGTCCACATAAACAACATCTCCATTTGATATAGAATCACAACCATATTCTGACGTACAACTCTTACCATTGACACTCACTGGCAAAGGAGGATTGGCCGCACCAGACGTCATCATCGTATAGTATTGATATTTATCACGACGATTAGAGATTTGTCGCCCCATCAAAGGCAAAATCATATCTCCAGACCCAGACAATCGCGATAAAACACCAATGGGTAAATACGCATCCGCATATCCTCGAGTTGGAATTGGACTATTGCGTATTAAATTCTGTTGTCTAATCGTAGCCTCGACTTCAGATGGAGCAAAAGGTCCCGCCCAACTATTGTTCCATATTCCATTCTGTATAGTAGGTGGTGTATGATTTAACATAGTTTGACTATTCATCGGTCGTTGAGGGCCCATTTCAACATTTGCTAAAGGTGGTGCCGAAATCATTACAACTGCTGCCCCTCCTCCATTGAGAATAGAATTCGTCGATGAATTGGATACTCGATTACCCACATGGGAATAAAATACATAAATCAAAATAATACACACAATAAACAATAAAAATAAAGTCATATTTTCAATACAAAATAATCCTGGAATACATTTTTTCCCCATTTATAACGACTACAAATCTATAATATATATTACCATGAGCTAAAAAACTGAATATTGAAATACTGATACGCAAATAAGTGAATTTATTGGTTCCAATCATCCCCAGATAAATGATTGCCCTCAAACCATGTAGTCCAATAAGGATTAGGAATAATGGATTTAAATATTTTATCCGCTCCATCAGCAATTTCTACATTTGTGCAATTGAATATGCTCGCCCACCAACCCAATGTTTCGGTAATTGTGGTTGACTGACCATTTGCCACAATAGTTCCCGTGCATCGATAGCATTTATTAATTATACTATCGGGCCATTCAGTTATATGATATCCAGTTAATGAGAATACCATTATATCAAGAGGTAAAATAACTAAATCATATACAATTCCAACCAATGGCATCAAATCTAATCCAGTAATTGCATAAATTATTTTTATAGGTAATTCGATACATAATCCAAATAATATTCCATAAATCATGTCGCAAATATAATAAATTGTACATTTACCGTTCCAAAAATCGATGAATTTTTCCCAAGAACATTTTAATATGACACCCAATACATCTAATCCGGTTTTATATCCATCATTTGACTGTGTTTTTCCACAATTAAAATGAGTATTGATACCTTGACCTAAATTCGGTACTCCTGTAAATATTGTACTAAGCATAGCTAAAGCAGTAAATACACTATTCATTGTATTACCAGCCATATCAAATAAATGGCCAAATGCATCTCCAATATCAAATCCTTCTTTAATCTTATCATTTTCACTCCATTTTAATCGCAATTCGACTGATTTTCGCATAAAATGGTCGATAAATAATGTAATTAATATCAATCCCAAAATCAATATTACGAATTTTGGACCTAGAGACAGTTTTTTCTTTCCGACCATTTATATTTTACAATTAATTGATTACCTTAATATAATATAGCAAAATATATAGTACAAGATAAACCGATATACTCATGCTAAATACATCGTTTATTCATATTTTTTGATAACATCCATTGCTGATTTCGCATTTGAGATTAATGGCGATAATTCCGACATTTTATCTAATAATTCCAATTGCACATTTACGACATTTTTAAAATCACTCGCTTTTTCTGGGTCTTCCGATTTGTGTTTATTTATATCGGTCAATGCTTTTTGCAATTTGTCTTTCATATCAGATATATTACCAGATGAGGTCATTTTTTGAACTTGGTCTATTATGTCTGATGAATTCACCGACTTTTCCTTCTGTTTTTTAATAGGTGCTACAGTTGGAGACGCTTTTTTAGTAGAACTATCCATTTTACTAGAACTATCCGTTTTATCCGTTTGTTCAGTATTATCAGGTGTTTCAGTCTTATCAGGTGTTTCAGTGTTATCAGATTTCTCCGCAGGTTCAGTATTATCGTCGGATTTATTTTCACTATCATTTGCAGTAAAACCATCTTGGACGCGTATGCCTAAACCATACTTCAAAATATTAGAAACAGCTAACGCACAAACCATTATTACAATCATATTTTTGCTAAAAAACGATGTTAAAAATCCGACTAAAATAAATATAGCCGCATAAATACTGTCTCCTGGTCCGTTTGAAATGGTAAAACTGTACAAATTAAACAATGATAATATGAAGATAAAATACAAGATTAATCGACTTCTCAATAGGGGCCTAAAATTTGCGTTTTTATTAATCCATGAAATTACGGGTTTAAATATATTCTTGAGTTTTGCCATTTACTATAATATATAATATATTTTGATTATAATATTACAATAACTGGTCGATTATATCAAATGGTCGATATGACTAGTCAATGATTTTACTCGTGGTCTATCTTTTACACTAATCATTATTACCGATAATATTATAACTAAAGCACCTATAATCTTGGTCATAGTTAATTCTTCATTGAAAAATACTTTGCCATAAAATAAACTAATAATCACGCTAACATTCAATAATAAACCCGCCGTTATTTCGGGTAAATAATCCAATCCAATAAACCTAAATATAAGCGCCGCATTTGAAACGATAAAAAAGAATAAAAATGCATATATTGTTTGCGTAATTGAAGGAAATGTTTGTTTAATTGTGGGGAATGTTTGTTTGAATGTTTTTGCCGGAATGAGTGCATATATTATCCAAACAATACTCATAAATATTACCGCCCCCGTACTGTCATTTAACATGGTCTGCATCGGTGTCAAAATATCCGTTATATCTTTATTTATCACAAACACATATCCACTCACGATTATGGATACAAATATTAAACCAAGTCCAATCATATAAGACATAGAATTAATGCTTTTGGCTTCTGTCGAATTATTCCATATTTTATTCCAATTCAATATAATTACGCCAAATAATGATATAATGCTAGCAATATAATCCATCAGAACAATATTGGTTTTATTCAAATAATGCGAATAAAACAATACTGAAAATATACCGAGCGACCCCAATGGGATTGCAATACTTACTGGTAAAAATAAATAAGAGCAGTACTGGGATATGAATTGGATTTGAGAAAGAATAGATATTCCGAACATCTTGGGATTGAATATATTTTCAATCGGATTTGCAGTAAGGCCTAATATATTCGGTGTGGTTTTATCGTTAATTTTAAAATATGTTTTGTCTGTGAAATATTTATATGCAATATATCCTGCTGAAAACAGGAAAAATGCAATAGCCGATATGAATAGCGTATTGATAATATTATAGTCCACCGATTTAAAAAAAACTGGTCTCAATGTAGCTAAACATGAGTTTGCAAAAAGGGCCAAATATCCGATTTCAGTCGTGTTCATTATATAATATATTATGTTATAAAATCATTGTACCATTAATTGTACCATTACGGTGTTCCTAGTAATTCGGCCAAGGTAAGTGTTTTGCCCCGATTATCGCCCCAATTAAATGGTTCAATATCCATTGTTTCTTTAATATGAGACCCCATTTTTATCGATTTTTTTGGGCCAGGAATAGGTAAATATATTTCAATAAATAGTATTGTATAACCTTTAAAATATTCACTGATATCTCTATCATATTCCATTAATTTATTATTTTGTGGGTCAAATAAATATCCATCACCATTTTCGTTTATACCGATAACAATCGCATGACCCATCAGCAGTTGGTTTGACGCATTTTGTACTGAAAAAAATAATAATGTAGCCTGGCCTGGTTTTATAGTAAAATCTTCATCTTCTGTTGCATTTATATATTCTATCCAAGATGTTATTATTTCACGCGTTGGTATAATACTTTCACGAGTATCGGCAATTTGTCTTTCAGTATTGGCGATTTGCTCCGCAGTCAATGAATACGATTTTAAATGAAAATGTGTTTTAATCCATTCAATCTTTGTACCTGTCGATGCAAATTGTTTAATATGTTTTATAAGAGTATTTCCTTTTATCCAGCCTAAATATGCCATTGCATTCTGCATACAATCTCGTTCTTCTTTTGGTTTTGGAGCACCTGTAAATTTGTATTCATATTGTTCGGCTAATGACATACATTGACCGACGTATGCATCGGGTAACCTTAAATAATTGACGTATTTTTTTATTGGTAATGTTTTTTTAGTAGACGGCATTTTTTCTTGAGTAGACACCTTTCCCATACTCCGAGAAACCCTACGTGTAGGACTTGAACGTATTCTATTACCACCACGTTTATGCTTGCGCGATTTACCCATTATAGTTATACTATAATGAGATTATTCGGACAACTATATATTGAGGTAAACTTTGGTATTATTGACTAAAGATGTAATTTCAACGTCTAGCCGATTTCATTTTGCGCGCTTTACTTTTGCGAGCTTTACTTTTTCGATGTTTAATTTTGCGCGATTTTTTGCCACCGAATAATTTACCCGTGGATAATTTACCAACAGGTGATAATTTACCAACCGGTGATGATGAAGGACTGTCAAACATAGATTTTTTCTTAGGGGATGTATCATGAAAACTAAACGAACTAACTGGTTCTTCGTCCTCTTCTTCTGGTGTAAAAATACTATGACGTTTCTTTTTTTTCCGCCCTTCTTTCATTGTTTCACCCAGTTTACGCAAATGTTCTTCTTCCATTAATCGGTCGCGGTTAATTTCATCCGTAATCTGGTTTATAATTTGGAGTGTTCTTGGGCGGCAAATCATAATTTCTTCGTGAAATGCTCCACCAAAATCAGTTTCCATAGAAGTAATCGCATAACCATCAAACCCCCTACGACATAAATAATTTGATAATTCGACGTCTTTGTCGTTGACCGAATTACGTATTTTCTTTTTTTTTCCATAACCATAATTTCGTTCCAATATAATCTGTATATTATCAGGAGCATTTTCATAAATCATTTCCATAGTATTCGATTCATCTAATGCTAATAACTTGTATTTTTTGTCAGTATTGAGTTCAAACACCATACCATATTGCTCAACTGCTTCCGACTTTGTTCCCAAAAACATGGGTCTTCTATCGTTAAATGTCGTTTCCCTAGTCATTGAATTATCGCCACGATATAAGCTAAATCCCTCAGGTAATATATAATAATATAGTCCGCCGGTTTCATCTCTTGTCAATGTACTACCCAAATCACTCATTGATACCGCAGTTGCCATGTTGTATACATATTATTTAGAAAATTAGAAACGCATAATTTTGATAAAAACAACCACATAAAAATATCCCTATTATAATATTTAGTCAAATGTCGTCGCCCATCAAACAATCACCCCTTTCGATAACCAGTGAACAAAATCCTGACCATATTCTATTACACAGTGTAAACAATGTAAACAGTTCTAATAGTGAAGTTTTACCACCAATTCCTAGTCCAACTACGACCATAGCTAAATCGGTTGACCCCATCCTCGACCCGACAGATGACCGTTTCGTAATGTTTCCCATTCAGCATAATGACATCTGGTCAATGTATAAACGTCAAGTCGATTGTTTTTGGCGCGCCGAAGAAATCGACCTTTCTAAAGACCTCGGTGATTGGGCGAAATTATCTGCCGATGAAAAGCATTTCATTTCAATGGTCTTGGCATTTTTCGCAGCATCGGATGGTATTGTTTTAGAGAACTTGGCGGTAAGATTTATGGGCGACGTACAATTATCTGAAGCCAGGGCTTTCTATGGGTTTCAAATTGCGATGGAAAATATCCATTCGGAAACTTATAGTTTATTGATTGATACCTATATCAAAAGTAAGGAGGAGAAGGCCAAATTGTTTAGCGCATTGGCAAATTTTCCGTGTATTGCCAAGAAAGGACAATGGGCCAAACGTTGGATTTCGGACAATCGGTCGTCATTTGCAGCTAGATTAGTCGCTTTTGCTGCTATTGAAGGCATTTTCTTTTCATCGTCTTTTGCTTCCATTTATTGGATAAAGAAACGTGGATTGATGCCCGGACTGACTTTCTCAAATGAATTGATTTCGCGCGATGAGGCTTTGCATACTGAATTTGCGATATTGTTATACACAAAATTGCAAAAGAAATTGACGAAGAAACGGGTGTATGAGATTATTCAGGAGGCCGTCGTCATCGAAAAAGAGTTTATTACGGAGGCCATTCCATGCCGTATGATTGGAATGAATGCGCAATTGATGATGCAATATATCGAATTTGTTGCCGACCGACTAGTTGTACAATTGGGTTATGACAAGATTTATGGGTCCAGTAATCCATTTGATTTTATGGAGTTGATTAGTGTGGAGACCAAGGTTAACTTTTTTGAACGCACCAATTCCGAATATGCATTGGCGAATAAAACGGTGGAGGAGGGGGTGTTTGATTTTAACACCGCATTTTAACTTTTATCATACTAATTCACAGTGATGCGATAAATGTTAATGGTATGCACTACGCAATAAGTGAGACCGTAAAGTTCCCTTAATTTTTGATATGGGTTTACGGCCAAGTTTATGTTTCAAATGTCCATGTTTTAGTAATAAACTCTTCGATTTTTGTAAATGCATATTGTGTATCGTATTTAACATTTTATTTGAACCTCTCAATGAACCATGAGGTGTAAGTAATATTAGTTTTCCAAACAAAATAGTGCAGGTGCATTGCAATAATAATAAAATCAAAAGAATTTTCATTGTATAATAATTAAGTAATAATTGAATAATATTATTCAAAATAATGTTCAATTTTATTATAATACAAAATATTATACAATTATATAATTATGGACAGTCTATTAAAACTCGATCAATGGACATTGACATTATTTTTAGCAATATGCTTTTTGCTACTGTTTATGGTAATATATCATTTTAAACCACTATCCAATGTTATCGCCGAAAACTTTGCAGAAAGATGCGGGTATGCAGGACCCAAGCAATAATAATATCGATACTATATAACTAATATATTATCGACTATGGCAAATCCTACACCATCTATTACAACGACAGCTACGCCAATACCCTCTATTACAACTACGCCAATACCCTCTATTACAACTACGCCAATACCCTCTATTACAACTACAGCTACGCCAATACCCTCTATTACAATTACAGCTACGCCAATACCCTCTATTACAACTACAGCTACGCCAATACCCTCTATTACAACGACAGCTACGCCAATACCCTCTATTACAACGACAGCACCCTCTATTACAACGGCAGCTACGACAACAGCAGCAAACACAATAAATTCGCCTCTATTTAATCCGTATAGTCAAATGAACCCAAATTTTGTAAATTATTCGAGCTTGTATTATAGTCCAAGTCAATTATCTAGTCTATCTAATACAAACCAAATTACCGCATATTCAAATGCTTTAGTTAGTGGAGACTCCCCTGCTTATATAAATTCACCAACATTGGTAGGTAATCGATACTTTTTAGACACGTATAATCAATGTCAAGACAGTTCTGGAACTATACATGACCGGTCAATATTAATCGATAATGTATTAGCCTCTAGTATTTCGAACCCCACAAATCAAGGAAATCAAGGACTTTTATATTCAATCTTGGCATCTTTAGAAAATATTAATGGCTCATCCTTCTTTCAAAATGCAACTATGCCACCCCCGGGTCCAAATGCAGCATCGACTTCTGCTCCCGGTGCGAGTAGTGGTCCACCACCATTGCCTTTATGTGTCCCCGTTTCTGTATATATAGACGGCACAAATACTACCACAAGTAAAACTGCATGGGTAATACCGTCAGATATGTCAAATATTGATACTACAGCAATAGCTCCCAATGTCACAGAGAGTTTTATACCAATGCAGAATTTATTACCTAATATATCTACTATGGTATCAACAAATACATTTCCATCAACTAGTGATATTGTTAAACAATCGACTAGTAATAATGCAATACTGAGAGCAAATATGATTAGTCAAATACAATCGACGTACGACTCCTCATATGCGCTTGCAAATGTATCAATTATGCAATTATTTGTCATATTTAATAATTATCCTTCACAAACAATGACTAATATAAAATCTACATATTATGCTGGATTGCCTGCACGAACTCAAAACAAAACTCAAAGTTATTTGACAGATGCGAGTGCAATTTCATTTATAGAAAATGTAATCGATTGTTCGAATATACAATGCATGAATGAATATATAATAGCTAATCAAACACCGCCACAACAGTATATGAATGATGGTATGATACCTATACCTAATCCGGCTTATACTAGTTTTATGGCTGAATTGGCCAATTTGGAAATTTATCGACCATTAATTATTCAACAAATGTTGATTATAGATTATCCTCAATATTTTGGACCTGCATCAGGACCGGCACCTGCTACAGCAAGTCCGACTAGTCCTACTGTTACAAAAATGAGTGAAGGTTTTGCTCCCTATGTGCAATATTCTATAAATAATAGTCCAGCTAAATATAATATTTGCGACTTTACTTCACAGTTTTATATTGGGTCATTAACCATCATTGGAATATATATGCTGTATCGATTATTCAGGAAAAAATAAGGCATATACTATTTTTACCATTTTTTCTCATTTTTATCATTTTTCAAAGTCACAATTGACTTTGAAAAATATGGTTTCTTGGACAAGATACTATTCTATAGTTTATAGTCCATATCTTTTATAAATCTCTAAAGCAACTAATCCTCCCAATATCTGTACAACGCAATAAGGAATGATTTCACTGGGAGGGATTTTACCCGCAGCCGCCATAGTGATTGTGACGACCGGATTAATTGATGCACTGCTAATCCGATATGTTAGTAATAAAACTAGGGCATATGCCGCACCAATTGCTAAAGGATTGCCGGTAGAAAGCACAATATATACCCAAAAAAGAGAACCCAAAAATTCGGCTAAATATGCATACATCTTATTTAAAATACTATTTGATTATATTATATTTTATGCGGTGATAATTATTGGTTATACAAAATAATCAATAATCAATATTGGTCGTTCTAATAAAACACTGGCGGATTTGGATACTTATGAATACATTTTGCAGGCACGCAAGACCCTCCTGACCTGCAATATTTCTTGGCTTCGCGAATTGTATTCACATTATTCTTGGTCGTAAATGCTAAAGGACCCCCTTCTTGATTTAATGAACCTGTTGCTATACCCGCGCTCCGACGCCTGTCAATCACTTGGGATGCATCACGAGTTCCACCTATCCATTTCTTCTGATAATAAGTGGCTCCGGAAAATCGAATAGGACGACCGGTATTTACGACTGCATTATTAATTACGCTAAATATAGATGAATTCGGATTTGGCAGATTTTTGGTTCCAGTGAAATCTTCTTGGTTGGCTGGCGAATATCCTCTGGCAAAATCAACGCGACCCATTCGGAACCGACTAGAGCCATCTGATGTACTGTCTTTGATGGGCATTGCCCAAGGTCCTTTTAAGACCGCGTTATTGATATCTTGGATAATTGGTGGATAAGACATGGCAGTATTAACGTCTTGGACAGTTGGTTGGGGAATTTGCAATTTGAATGTAAATGTCATTTATATTATTACGGGATTTTAAGGTTAAGGGAACCTACTAAGGGAACCTACGGTTCCCTTATGATCCCTCCCTTCAAGTAAATTCATTTGTATTCTATTATGAGCACCCTCATTACGGGGAACCGAAGGTACTGCGTAGTGTACGGAAGGAGGGGTCTTAGGACTGCTGCGCAATCCGTAGGTTCCCCTAATTAGTACCGTCTGACCGCCATCAATGGAACATATGACGCATTGTGTTCATCGCCGCCATTAGACAAATCATTATACGTTT
>Ga0214919_10005462_pt1 | contig 18044 bp, 16 predicted proteins | sample LL1503_MetaG_FD_177994 | JGI IMG/M metagenome (GOLD analysis project Ga0214919, IMG submission 177994) | Freshwater microbial communities from Lake Lanier, Atlanta, Georgia, United States - LL-1503 | ecosystem: Environmental > Aquatic > Freshwater > Lake | place: USA: Georgia | collected...
CATCCAGTTTAGTGAGAACGATACCTGTCAGTTGCAGGGCGTCATTAAATGCTTTTGCGGTATTGACGGCATCCTGACCCAGCATGGCGTCAACCACGAACAGTGTTTCAATAGGATTGAGTGCAGCATGCAGCTCGCTGATTTCCTTCATCATTGCTTCATCGATACCTAGTCGGCCTGCGGTATCGATAATCAGCACTTCGTGATGATGCTTCTTTGCGTGATCAAGAGCCGCGAGTGCAATGGCGACCGGTTTCTCAGAGGTCTCAGAAGGAAAAAAATCAGCGCCGACTTGGGCTGTGACTGTTTGTAGCTGACCAATGGCAGCAGGTCGGTAAACGTCAGTCGATACAGTAAGAACTTTTTTCTTTTTCTGCTCTTTTAGGTATTTCGCTAATTTACCGACCGTCGTTGTTTTACCTGCGCCTTGTAAGCCCGCCATGAGAATGATGGCGGGTGGCTGAGTTGCGAATGAAAGTTGCCTGGCTTCGATTCCAATATCTGAACCCATCAGCTTGGCCAGTTCGTCATGTACTACGCCAACCAGTGCTTGACCTGGAGTTAGCGAGCCGATGACTGCCTCGCCTAGCGCTTTTTCTTTAACGCGCCCAATGAACTCTCGCACAGCGGGGAGGGCGACATCGGCTTCAAGCAGCGCAACACGCACTTCGCGTAGCATTTCGGCGGTATTCGACTCAGTCAGTCTGGCCTCTCCGCGCATGGTCTTGACGACCTTAGAGAGGCGTTGGGTCAGGTTATTTAGCATGAGTGGGAATCCGTGATGGTGGGGTGCTGCGATTACGTGCAGCAAAGAATGTTGAGCTGGTTAGTTGCACGACTAATTAACACTTAAGATTTTATCGCAGACTCGTCGTCGGCCTTCATTTAGCGCTCAATTACATGGTGTAAACTAGCCCAATGCAACTTCCTCTCATTCACGCCGCAGGACTTCTTTACGTTATCTGCGCGCTTCTGCCAGAGCAAAAGCGCAGTCTGATCGCTGCTGGAACCCTGCTCGCGTGGCTGCTGCACGGGATTGCATTGGGTAGCATGGTGCTCACGCCCGATTTTTTGAGGCTGGGTTTTGCCATCATGCTGTCGGCGGCTTTGTGGCTGACAGTAGCGGCGTATTGGATCGAAAATCTAAATTTATCCGTTGATGGTTTACGTCGTTTGGTGTTGCCGATTGCCGCGATTGCTATTGCACTCCCTTTAATTTTCCCGGGTTCTGAAATTTCGCTCGCCGGAAAATCGCCCTTATTCTCTTGGCACATTGCGTTATCTACATTGGCCTATGGATCGCTCACGATCGCCGCGTTTCATGCGGTGTTGATGGTGATGCAGGAATCTAGACTGCATGCGCTGCCAGCGGCGGGTGGTCGTTCTGGCTGGTTATCGCTGGCGATTGATAATTTGCCTGCCTTGCTCACGATGGAGCGTCTGTTATTTAGATTGATAGCCTTGGGCTTTGTGCTGCTGACATTAACGGTGATTTCGGGAGTATTTTTTTCCGAGCAATTGTTTGGTATCCCCTTCCGTTGGGAACACAAAACAATTTTTACTCTGTTATCTTGGTTGTTGTTTGGTATTTTGTTGGCCGGACGTCATTGGCGTGGTTGGCGCGGAAAGACGGCGCTGACATTTACGTTGATTGGCTTTGCTACGTTGCTCTTGGCGTACGTGGGTAGTCGATTCGTGCTCGAGGTAGTACTTCATCGAGGTATGGCTTGAAGTATCTTTTGTGGGCGGTCATTATTTATCTGGTGTGGCATTGGTTTAAAACATCCAAGCGCAACAAGACTGAGGGATCGGCTTCGCCAGGGACTATGTCTCAAAGTAAGCATCCCGATACAGAATCAATGGTGAAATGCGCGCAATGTGGGGTGCATCTTCCGATTTCTGAAGCATGGCCTGGTTCTACTAATCAATTCTTTTGCAGCGATGCTCATCGCGGCTCGCGGAATACCGAATAGTTTTTCTTCGCCGCCTGTAACGCGCTTCAACGTTGCTTTTTTTCAGCAGAATCACATAAGAATTTTTGCATACCGCGGATGATGCAGTAAGCTTCGCGCTCACTTTTTCAGTCTGCTGATGAATTCTTCCGTTGCGCACATCACGACCACTGAGGTCGCCGATGTTGCCCCCCCAATTTTTCTTTGCTTGGGCAGTCTGCTGCTATGCGAGCCGTACGAGCTCAGATTGCCAGGTTGGCTGAAAGCTCTGTACCGGTAGTCATTTATGGTGAGTCGGGAGCCGGCAAGGAGCTAGCCGCGCGCGACATCCATGCCTTGAGCGCTCGCGCTAACGCTCCCTTCGTTCCGGTTAACTGTGGAGCGATTCCAGAAAATTTGATGGAGTCAGAGTTTTTTGGTGTGCGTCGAGGGGCGTTTACTGGCGCTGTCGAGGATAGATCAGGTTTTTTTCAGGCAGCTCATGGCGGGACCTTATTTCTCGACGAAGTGGCAGAGTTACCGATAGCCATGCAGGTCAAACTCTTGCGCGTTATTCAGGAAGGTAAGGTGCGTAAGCTAGGCGGTGCACGCGAAGATGTGATTGACGTCAGAATTTTGTGTGCCACGCACCGTAATCTTGCGCAAGAAGTTAGACAGAATCACTTTCGTCAAGATTTGTATTACCGGCTCAATGTAATCGAGCTGCATTTGCCGGCGCTTAGAGATAGGCGCGAAGATATTCCCTTGTTATGCGAAGCCTTGCTACTAAAGCAGGAATCATTAACGAAGTGTTCGACTATTTCGGTGGCTGCGCTGACTATTTTGATGGCGCATGATTACCCCGGTAATGTGCGTGAGCTACAAAACATCCTTGAGCGAGCGAGTGCTTTTGCTCCTGAGGGCGTAATTGATGTCGATGATTTGATTTTTGGCCCAGGGACTTGGCTAGGTCTATCCAGCGCTGCGCTTGATTCGGTTTCGGCAGCCGCACCCTCGCCCACGACGAATAAAGTCGAAAGTCTGCCCGACAAAGTTAAGGCTTTTGAGCGAGAACTGATCGTACAGGCCTTGCGTAAGAATCGTTTTCGGCAGACTCGCACAGCGAGTATTCTTGGGATAAGCTTGCGGCAACTTCGTTATCGGATGCAACGTTTGAATATTCATGATCTCGATTGATTCATCTTTGACGATTAATGATGACGGTTGGTGTTCATCATTGCCTAGGGCATCGTGCCCTAATTTTGATGCCAGACCGGCAGCTACGCCGATCAGCTTGCTGGTGATTCACAATATCAGCCTACCTCCAGGAGAATTCGGCGGGGGTTGGATAGAAGCATTGTTTAGTAATACCCTCAATTGCGATGCACATCCGTATTTTGATCAGTTGCGCGGAGTGAAAGTGTCGGCCCACTTTTTGGTGCGGCGTGATGGACGTATCTTGCAGTTTGTTTCAGCAAATGACCGGGCCTGGCATGCGGGCGTATCCGAATTCAAAGGGCGACAGCGTTGCAATGATTTTTCTGTGGGTATCGAGCTTGAGGGTTCTGATTTTGAAAACTTCTGTGATGCTCAATACCAAAGCCTTGCTATCTTAACAAGTTCGCTGACTGCTAAATATCCGATTACGGATGTGGTTGGTCATCAGCACATTGCACCAGATCGTAAGACTGACCCCGGCCCGTGCTTTGATTGGCAACGTTTTCGGCAAGAGTTTTCCGCCAAAACCCTGACTCAGTTTGGCGCCGCGCCAAATGAGTGCGTGCTGCGCTTTCCAGTTTGAAAAAAGCGGTTGCAAGTTACCCGGCCGAGCACTAGAATTAGTATCCATCTCCGCGAATTCCACTATATCTAGTAGTAAACAAGTGCAACCCAATTAATTTATATGTTGGTCGAGCGGGGTTTTGGCTGGCGTTTTAAGGATTTGGTATGCCCTGACTAATGCAGTTCAGGGGCCGTCCTAGGCAAAAAGAGCAAGCTAGCTTTGCCTTCAGTAGTTCTGTGTATCGCGCCCACTGGGCAAAACAAAATAAGAGATGTTGGGCATTTCCCCGGCATTCCGTAGAAACAAGGCAGCAATGCCAAACGCATTACTATTGGGAGACGAAGTGCAAACCAGTCAAGAAATTACAGTCAAATCCGGTGGCGAATTCGCGGCGGTACCTAAGGCCTCAGCCCTTGCGCCTTCTACGGCAAGTTCCGTCGCTCCTATCGCAGATTACAAAATCATTCGACGTAATGGGGCGGTGGTGGGCTTCGAGCCCTCCAAAATTTCTATCGCCATGACCAAGGCCTTTCTAGCTGTAAACGGCGGGCAAGGCGCGGCTTCTGCGCGAGTGCGTGAATTAGTCGAGCAATTAACCGTGGGTGTGGTGTCGGTACTGATGCGCCGTCAGCCTTCCGGTGGCACATTTCACATCGAAGATGTGCAGGATCAGGTTGAGCTTGCGCTGATGCGTTCCGGTGAGCACGACGTTGCTCGTGCCTATGTTTTGTATCGCGCGAAGCGGCAAGAAGAGCGCGCTCAGCAACAAGCAGCTAAACCCTCCGAGGCGCGTGAGCAGGCATTGCATATTTTGGTAGATGGTCAGCGCCAGCCGTTGGACATGGACCGTCTATTGTCAATGATCACATCGGCCTGCGTCGGTTTAGACAAACACGTTGATGCAGACGCCATCGTCAGCGAGACGGTACGTAATCTCTATGATGGTGTGCCGGTTGAAGAGTTGTACAAGTCTGCGATTCTTGCTGCGCGCGCACTCATGGAAAAAGATCCTGCGTACAGTCAGGTCACAGCGCGTTTACTCATGCACACTATTCGTAAAGAAGTGTTTGGTGCTGAAGTGGCGCAAGCGGATGCTAAGCAGCATTACATCGACTACTTCCCTAAATTCATCAAGAAGGGCATTGATGCCGACTTGTTGGATTCTAAGCTCGCACAGTTTGATTTAAAGAAGCTCGCTAAGTCGTTAGTCGCTGAGCGTGATCTTCAGTTCGGTTATCTTGGTCTGCAAACGTTGTATGACCGTTATTTCTTGCATATTGAAGGAACGCGCATCGAGATGCCCCAGGCATTTTATATGCGTGTTGCTATGGGTCTGGCGCTCAACGAGATCGACCGTGAGGCGCGAGCGATCGAGTTCTATAACTTGCTCTCGACCTTTGATTTCATGAGCTCGACGCCAACCCTCTTTAACTCCGGCACGCTGCGCTCCCAGCTATCGTCTTGCTATCTGACCACCGTCTCGGATGATTTGGATGGTATCTATGAAGCGATCAAAGAAAATGCATTGCTGGCGAAGTATGCTGGTGGTCTGGGTAATGACTGGACTCCTGTGCGCGCACTCGGCGCTCACATTAAAGGTACTAACGGTAAATCGCAGGGCGTTGTTCCATTTTTGAAGGTGGTTAACGATACCGCTGTAGCGGTTAATCAAGGCGGAAAACGCAAAGGTGCGGTATGTGCGTACCTGGAAACCTGGCACCTGGATGTGGAAGAGTTCCTCGAGCTGCGCAAAAATACCGGCGATGACCGCCGTCGTACGCACGACATGAATACAGCGAACTGGATTCCTGATTTGTTTATGAAGCGCGTGATGGAGAAAGGTGAGTGGACTTTATTTTCACCGTCTGACGTCGAAGATCTGCACGACAAGTTTGGTAAGCAATTCGAAACAGCCTATCTTTCATACGAGGCTAAAGCGGCGAGTGGCGAGCTCAAATTATTCAAGAAAGTGCAGGCGCTGGACCTGTGGCGCAAGATGCTTTCTATGCTGTTTGAGACTGGCCACCCATGGATCACCTTTAAAGATCCATGCAATATTCGCTCACCTCAGCAGCACGTCGGCGTTGTACACAGTTCCAACTTATGTACCGAGATCACACTCAACACCAATGATTCTGAAATCGCAGTGTGTAATCTCGGCTCAGTGAATTTGCCGGCACACATGAAGGATGGCAAGCTCGATCACGAGAAGTTGCACGCGACCATACGTACGGCCATGCGCATGCTCGATAATGTGATTGACATTAATTACTACGCAGTTAAAAAAGCGCGCGATTCTAATTTACGTCATCGTCCGGTGGGCATGGGCATCATGGGTTTCCAAGATTGCTTGCATGTCATGCGCATACCGTATGCCTCAAAAGAAGCGGTTGAATTTGCTGATCGCTCTATGGAAGCCGTTTGCTATTACGCTTATATGGCGTCGACTGAATTGGCTGAAGAGCGCGGAACCTATAGTTCCTATCGCGGTTCGCTGTGGGATAGGGGAATTTTGCCGCAGGATTCCTTGAAGCTGCTCGCTGAGGAGCGTGGTGGCTATCTTGAAGTCGACACATCAGAAACAATGGATTGGGCAAGCTTGCGCGCCCGTATCAAGCAGTACGGTATGCGCAATTCAAATTGCGTAGCGATTGCACCAACCGCCACCATTTCGAACATCATTGGTGTGTCAGCTTGTATTGAGCCTACGTATCAAAACCTGTACGTGAAATCGAATCTCTCGGGCGAGTTTACTGAGATCAATGAATATCTGGTTCGTGATCTCAAGACGCGTGGTTTGTGGGATGAAGTGATGATTGCCGACCTCAAATATTTTGATGGCAGTTTGGCGCGCATCGATCGTATTCCACAAGACCTTCGTGATCTGTACGCCACCGCGTTTGAGGTCGATCCTAGCTGGTTGGTTGAAGCAGCTTCGCGTCGTCAGAAGTGGATTGATCAGGCACAGTCGCTGAATATCTATATGGCTGGTGCGTCTGGCAAGAGGCTGGATGAGACCTATAAGCTGGCTTGGTTGCGCGGCCTGAAGACGACGTATTACTTGCGCACTATGGGCGCCACACATGCCGAAAAATCCACCAGCAAGACCGGGGCTTTAAATGCGGTATCGGCGGATATGGCTACGGCAGCAGGCGCAGCGCAAGCTGAAGCTGATGGTCCAGCCTGCACGATGAGACCCGGTGATCCTGGTTTTGACGAGTGCGAGGCTTGTCAGTAAAAAATTCGGGTTGGTTAGATAGTTTTTGTTTCTCTAGCCAACCCTGCAGCAGCTAACGACTGCGTAACGAAAAAGATTTAAGAAACTAAGGATAACCACATGCTCTCTTGGGATGAAGAAACCGCTTCACGTGCATCAGCACAGCCTCGTCCACACCTTCAAGCGGTACCTAGCGTGCCGCAGTTTTCGACGCATGCGGATGCGCCGCTTAACCCGGGCATTCTTGCTCGTTCTGAGCCGCCAGTCGATACCGCTCAACGCGTGCAGGCAGCGGATAAACGCATTATTAATGGTCAGACTGATGTCAATCAGCTAGTGCCCTTCAAGTACAAGTGGGCATGGGACAAATATCTTGCGGGTTGCGCCAATCATTGGATGCCGCAAGAGATCAATATGCAGCGCGATATCGAATTGTGGAAAAACCCGAATGGTCTGACCGAAGACGAGCGCCGCTTGGTTAAGCGCAATCTGGGCTTTTTCGTCACTGCCGACTCGCTGGCTGCTAACAATATCGTGCTTGGCACCTATCGTCATATTACTGCCCCCGAGTGCCGTCAGTATTTGCTGCGGCAGGCTTTTGAAGAAGCGATTCATACCCACGCCTATCAATACATCGTTGAGTCTCTGGGTCTGGAAGAAAGCGAGATATTCAATGCCTATAATGAAGTCAAATCTATCCGCGATAAGGATCAGTTCCTGATCCCCTTCATTGATACCCTGACAGATCCGGCCTTCACCACGGGCACCACGGAGAACGATCAGAAATTATTGAAGTCCTTGATTGTCTTTGCCTGCCTGATGGAAGGCCTGTTCTTTTACGTCGGCTTCACTCAGATCTTGGCGCTAGGCCGTCAGAACAAGATGATGGGTGCAGCAGAGCAGTACCAGTACATACTGCGTGATGAGTCCATGCACTGCAACTTTGGGATCGATTTGATCAACACGATCAAGCTGGAAAACCCGCATCTGTGGACTGCTGCATTCAAAGAAGAGATTAAGGCGCTATTTTTAGAAGCAGTAGAGTTGGAATATCGCTACGCAGAGGATACAATGCCGCGTGGCGTGCTTGGATTAAATGCGCCAATGTTTAAAGGCTACTTGCGGTTTATCGCAAATCGTCGTGCGCAGCAGATCGGTTTGGAGGCGCTGTTTCCTCAGGAGGAGAATCCTTTCCCGTGGATGAGCGAGATGATCGATCTGAAAAAAGAACGTAACTTCTTTGAGACTAGAGTCATTGAGTACCAGACAGGCGGAGCCTTAAACTGGGAATGATGCAGTCTCTGTAAAAGCAGAATAGCTAAGAGCAGAAAGGTGACCACCTGATTTGATGGACAGTACTGGGCCTTATCGATTGTTTATGAGTAGTCCTTTCTGCCTGAGTGATATGGGTTGGGACGTGTGTCCTTCACAAAACGGGATCATCTTTTTGTAAATGTATTTGAGCGCCGGCCTTTTGGCCGGCGTTTTTTTTGGTTAGTGTCGTGCGGTGGTGATTTAACTGGTGGGCTTTGGCCTCTTTCTCGTGTGAGATCAGGTTGCAAAGCTGTAGAAGGGTTAAATTAATTCGTTGCGACTAGTTCTGAATCGGGCTTCTTGCGAACCGCGGTTCAGTGTGCACCCCATTCATTAGCGCATACCCCTGGTCGGTTTGCGCCATTGAATAATCCGCTTGGCCCTTCAGGTCCAGACGGGTTTCCCTTTTGTACCTTGTGACATTTGATCACGTGAAGGAGAAAGAAATGGCAACAGCCAAGAAGAAAACCGCAGCCAAAAAGAAGCCGGCTGCCAAAAAGAAGCCGGTAGCAAAGAAGGCGCTAGCCAAGAAGAAGGTCGTAGCGAAGAAAGCTGTCAAAAAAGTCGCCAAGAAGGTCGTAGCGAAGAAAAAGCCAGCTGCTAAAAAAGCGGCTAAAAAAGTAGTTAAGAAAGTCGCTGCGAAGAAAAAGCCAGCTGCCAAAAAGGCCGTAAAAAAAGTCGCCAAGAAAGCAGTTGCTAAGAAAGCCGTTGCGAAGAAAAAGCCCGCTGCAAAGAAGGCAGTAGCTAAAAAGGCGGTAGCGAAGAAGGTTGTCGCGAAAAAGGCGGCGCCTAAAAAAGCCGCGCCGAAAAAGGCGGTTCCTAAGAAGCCTGTTGCGCACAAACCAGCACACGCTCCAACGCCGGCACCAGCCTCAGCATCGACCTTAAAGACCATACTCAGCCCAGCTGCCGCTTGGCCTTTTCCTACTGGCGTGCGTCCCTGACCTGCATACTAAAGCGAGTGTCAGTCGACAAAATCCCGCAGCAGAATCAGGATCTGCCGCGGGATTTTTCTAGTCTGCTCTGATGGCGTACAGAGCGGCGATCTTATTCAGATTAAACCAGATTGTTAGGGTGAACTTTGGTTGCCAACATCGTTAGTCTGATCATTGATACGGTGTCGACCTTACTAGCTGGGGTCTTACTGCTACGGTTTTGGATGCAGGCCGTGCGAGTGCGTCCACCGTTCTCGCTTGGGCAATTTATGTTTAGGACGACGGATTGGCTAGTGCTACCGCTGCGGCGGTTCTTGCCAGGATTGGGTGGGTTTGATTGGGCTAGTTTGGTAGGCGCATTACTGGTTGCGCTGCTATCGGTTGCCATTGAATTAGGTGTGCGGTCTGCATTTGCGGTTGAGCCTTGGCTCATGCTGTCATTGCACTCGCTCATACATTGGGTGGTTTACGGCTTTATTGGCCTCTTATTCTTGGAGGTCATTTTTAGTTGGGTTAATCCTGATGCGCCTCTTGCTCCCATCGTTCGTGCTTTGAATCAGCCGTTGATGCGCCCTTTGCGTCGCTTGATCCCGCCGATAGCGGGTGTTGATCTCTCGCCTATCCTCGCGTTTTTAATGCTGAGAGTTGTCTTGTTTGTCACTGACAGTTTGCTGCTCGGCTTGATTTGATGGGGCGCCCGTGGTGTAGCCGTCATGGAGAGTGTTTGCGTATCGCTGTTCATGTACAACCCAATGCTTCACGAACAGAAATTTCTGGCTTAGTGGAAGGCGCACTAAAGATTAGGCTGCATGCGCCACCGGTCGACGGTAAAGCCAATGAGGCACTGACACATTTCATCGCCGAGCGACTTAAGGTGGCTAAAAGAGATGTTACCGTGAGTCGCGGTCACAGCAGCCGTCAGAAATTACTTGAGGTGCGCTCCGAAATGACCCTCGAGCAGATCGAAGCACTACTCAGCTAACGACTCAGAGATTATTTGATCGCCAGCGACTAAACAATCTCTGTAGCTTCGTGTATCAAAAGCTATAGCCAAATTCTTTGCGGAAGCGTTCTTGGATATCTGCAAGAGTAGGTGCGTGGTTTTGCCCGCCTTGGCTAGCAATCTTGATCGAGCCCATGAGTGAAGATAAGCGACCGATAGTCATCCAATCCATATCGTGGGTTAATCCGTGTAGCATGCCTGCTCGAAAAGCATCACCACAACCTGTAGGGTCAACCACCTGATCAACGCGAACGACAGGAATATCAAACCGCTCATTGCTGGTGTAAATCTCTGCACCTTGCTCGCCCCGTGTAACGATGAGCGCTGAGACACGTTCAGCGACCTGCTCGAGCGAAAGTCCAGTGCGTTCAGTCAATAATTCAGCTTCGTAGTCATTCACCGCAACATAGGTCGCAAGTTCAATGAAATGTGTCAACTCTTCACCGCTGAACATGGGTAAGCCTTGACCAGGATCAAAGATAAACGGCACGCCAAGGCGAGCGCAATCTTCCGCATGTTCGATCATGCCATCGCGACCATCGGGTGCAACGATCGCTATTTTTACTTTGCCAGCATCTTGAATTTTATTTAGGTGCGAGCTACCCATAGCACCCGGATGGAAAGCAGTAATCTGATTACTATCTGCATCCGTCGTAATGAATGCCTGTGCTGTATACGCATCATCGATATGTCGAATGCAGCGGCGGCTAATACCTAATTTGTCCAAGCGTTCAACATAAGTGCCGCCATCTTTGCCAAGTGTGGCCATGATGAGAGGATCGCCGTTCAAAAGCTTTAAGTTGTAAGCAATGTTGCCGGCGCAGCCACCAAATTCTCTGCGTATGCCGGGGACTAAAAACGCGACATTGATTTTGTGAAGTTGATCGGCTAGAAGTGCCTCGGAAAAACGTCCGTGAAAAGACATAATGGTGTCAAAGGCCATCGAGCCGCAGATCAGTGAAGTCATGATATTTTGATTATTGGTTTTGAAGCTGTCTCAGTTTAAAGATCAGATCGTGTTGAAATTATGGGTAGAACAGAATGACGCTAAAACCGCCGGGAGATTCGCTGCTGAGTTCGAAGCTGATTTGAATTTCTTGTTCAGCGTGGGCGGCAAATCCTTTTTTGATCTCAGCCGTGCGGAGATAATTGACTGGGGTGAATGCTTTGCGTACCAAGACCTGCCCCACATCAGTTTTTAATTCAAGATCCAGTGAGGGCCAAGCTTGAACCGTATCAGCCTGATTACGAATGAGTGCGGTTAAGGTGAATTGTCCCGGCTGATCTGTTACGGGCTGCAGTTGACTCGATTCTAGCGAAATCAAATCGATGTGCTCAGGCAGCCGCACTTGGCAGCCAACACGTGAACACAAGGCGCGCACATAACGTCCCGCCTCAGGAGAGCGCGCGGCAATATCGGCGCGGTAAAAATACCCTAGTTGAATAATCAGGGCGACTAAAAGAAAGGGTATGCCAAACCAGAGTACCCATTTCCATGTATTCGCACTTTGCTCCCGCTTTCTGGCTTCTTCAACAAAAGACGGTGTCGGCGTCGCCATCATCGGAGGGGATTCAGTAGTCAGCTCAGATTCTTCTGGTGCGCTCCATGGTTTACTCTGCAAATCAGAAATTGCCTTCGATAGAGCGTCAAGCTCGTCTTGCATAGTCGATGGTGGAGTAGGTTGATTCTGATTTGCGCGTAGTGAGCCAAAATCAACCAAGGTCATGCGGCCTTCGAGATCCTCTGTGCTGATTGTTTCTTCCAGCGGCATATCCTCGGCGCCATGCAGCAAGTGCTCGCGGCCATTAAATGATTCACGGCACGCGCCGCAGCGAACCATGCCCTCCCGCAGCTCGAGCTGAGGGGGCGTGACGCGAAAGCGTGTTTGGCAATGGGGGCAGCGGGTGGCAAGCATGACGCGCTATCTTAATCTATTGCAAGGTTTTCAAGGGAGCCTGCAAGCGCGACCCAGCCTTCGAACTCGGCACTGACCGACAGTTCAATGTAGTTCTTGTAGCAAGCGATGACTTCGTCGGCCTGGCGTGCCAGCACACCGGAGAGCACCAGCCAGCCGCCCTTAGCGACTCGGCCACAGAGCATAGGGGCCATGACTTTTAGCGGGCCAGACAAAATATTCGCCACCACCACGTCATAGCGCTGGCCTTGACGAGCAGTCGCAAAGTCTACGGGCAGAAAAAAAGTAACGTCGCATTGATTGCGCTCGGCATTTTCACGCGCAGACACAATCGCTTGCGGGTCAATATCAATGCCGTCGACAGGATGTGCTCCGACCTTGTTGGCCAGCATCGCCAAAATACCCGACCCGCAACCGTAATCGAGCACCGACTGAGGTGAGCGCAGGTTCGCTTCTAGCCATTCCATGCAGAGTTTAGTGGTGGGGTGACTGCCGGTTCCGAAGGCGAGTCCGGGATCGAGTTCTAAAATTAAAGCATCCGGATTGGGAGCGTCATGCCAGCTAGGCACCACCCAGATATTTTTCCCTATGCGTATAGGTTCAAATTGCGATTGGGTGAGTCTGACCCAATCTTGATCAGCCACTGAGCGTAATGTGAAGGGTAAGAGCGTACTGAAATCGCACATCGCACAAGCTTGGTGGACCAGTTCTGCAGCGTCGTCGCTGGCGTTGATAAGCGCCACAACGCGACTACTTTCCCATGCGTGTTCGGTAGGTTCCATGCCGGGCTCGCCGAACAAGGGTTGTTCGGCGTCCGTGCCTTCGTTCGCATCTTCCACCGACACCGATAAAACTCCGGCTTCAATCAATGCATCCGATACAAGCTCAGCCTGTTGACGCGGCACTTCAAGGACGATTTCTGTCCAGCTCATCGTAGCCGCTTATTTTTTGTTCGCAAGTTTCTGCTCTAAGTAGTGGATGTTGGTTCCACCCTCAGCAAAGCGCGCATCTTCCATCAACTCGCGGTGCAAAGGAATATTGGTCTGAATACCTTCCACTACCATTTCAGATAGGGCAATCTGCATACGTCGAATAGCTTGGTCGCGCGTAGCGCCATAAGCGATCACTTTACCCACCATGGAATCATAGTTCGGTGGCACGTAGTAACCCGCATAGGCATGTGAATCAACGCGTATCCCTGGTCCTCCGGGGGCGTGCCATGATTGGATGCGTCCGGGTGAGGGCGTAAATTTAAATGGATCTTCTGCATTGATGCGACATTCAATCGCATGTCCCGTCAGCACAATATCTTTTTGGCGATACCGTAGTTTTTCGCCGGAGGCGATACGTATCTGCTCTTGCACCAGGTCGATGCCGGTAATCATTTCTGTTACCGGATGCTCGACTTGAATACGCGTGTTCATTTCGATGAAATAAAACTCGCCAGCTTCGTAAAGAAATTCAAAGGTACCCGCACCCCGATAGCCAATCTTGCGACAGGCTTCAGCGCAGCGATCGCCAATTTTTTCGATCAGCTTGCGTGGAATACCCGGCGCCGGCGCTTCCTCAATAACTTTTTGATGCCGGCGTTGCATAGAACAGTCACGTTCACCCAGCCAGACCGCATTCTTGAATTCATCGGCAAGCACCTGAATTTCCACATGACGTGGATTCTCCAGATACTTTTCCATGTAGACCTCGGGATTACTAAATGCCGCTCCTGCTTCAGCTTTGGTCATGGTGACTGCGTTTAGAAGCGCCGCCTCAGTATGCACCACACGCATACCGCGACCACCACCACCACCAGCGGCTTTAATAATGACCGGGTAACCAACTCGACGTGCCGTCTGAATAATAATTTTTGGATCGTCTGGAAGTGCACCTTCGGATCCGGGTACACAAGGAACCCCAGTTTTTATCATTGCCTGCTTGGCAGAGACTTTATCGCCCATCAAGCGTATGGATTCAGGGCGCGGTCCGATAAAGACAAAACCCGATTGTTCAACGCGCTCTGCGAAGTCGGCATTTTCAGATAAAAATCCATAGCCAGGATGGATGGCCTCTGCGTCAGTAACTTCGGCGGCGCTAATGATCGCGGGCATCGATAAGTAACTTTGTGCCGAGGCGGCCGGGCCTATGCAGACCGACTCATCAGAAAGCTTTACGTACTTCGCTTCACGATCAGCTTCTGAGTGCACCACGACCGTCTTGATGCCCATTTCACGGCACGCACGCTGAATGCGCAATGCGATTTCACCACGATTTGCAATGAGAATTTTTTCAAACATAAACGACTAGCCCTTTGTCGACGCCAGCTTGGCGTTATCGTCTGCTATCCAGAGATTTCGGCCGCACCCTTGGGCGCGGGGTGCGAAATTAACCAATGATGAACAATGGTTGACCAAATTCGACCGGCTGACCGTTCTCAACCAGTATTTGCTTGATTACGCCAGCGGCATCCGTTTCGATCTCGTTGAGTAGTTTCATCGCTTCAATGATGCAGACAGTTTCACCCTGCTTCACACTCGAACCAATTTCCACAAAAGGTGCTGCTCCGGGGGCGGATGAGCGATAAAAAGTTCCGACCATCGGTGACTTGACCACATGCCCAGTGGGTTCTGCTGCTGCCGCAGGAGTCGGTTCTGCGGCTTGAGTCACGGCCGCCGCGACCGGGGCGGCAACCGGGGCCTGCATCATCACCATCTGGTTCTGACCTGCTGGTGCTCCCTTGACGATCTTGACCTTGCTTTCGCCCTCAGTCACCTCCAGTTCGGAGATGCCAGATTCTGCGACCAGATCGATTAAGGTTTTGAGCTTTCGTAAATCCATTCGATGTCCGTTAGCGAGTTAATGGTGGAGCGGGAAAATCCCCGTGTCGTTGGGGCGATTTGAAGAATTACCGCAGGATAAATGCTAAATGGGCCCTAATTATAGCTTTTTAATGGCAAATTCGATGGCGATACGATATCCATCAACGCCCAAGCCACAAATTACACCTTCTGCGACACCCGATACATAGGATTGATGGCGGAAGGCTTCGCGCTTATGCACGTTTGAAATGTGGACCTCAATCACGGGTAAATTAACCCCGGCCAGTGCATCCCGCAACGCTACGCTAGTGTGAGTCAGCCCCGCTGGATTAATCACGATCGCGTCGATCCCTTCTGCTTTCGCCGCATGAATTCGGTCAATCAAAGCGCCTTCGTGGTTGCTCTGAAAACAAATTAAACGCCCCCCCGCCGCCTCTGCCACACGTCGAGATTGGTCTTCAATCTCAGCTAGAGTAGTTGCCCCATACACCTCGGGCTCTCTGGTACCTAGCAAATTGAGGTTGGGGCCATTCAAAAGAATGAGATTTTTTGCCATTTTAGGTGGAAATTTGGCGAAGAAGGCTGCATTTTCGCGCCAAAAGCCTTTGGAGGCAAGCCCAAATGATTATTCAATTTATAGCTTATTCCCAATAGGCTTTTCTTGCACTCACCAGCTATGGGCATCGATGGTGGGCGGTGAGGGAGTGCCTACAGATTGGCTAAATCAGCTTTTAACTGATTCATGTTCAAGCGACCCAGATACGTCTGGCGAACGCGACCTTCGGCATCGAGAAGTACGGTAAAGGGCAACCCGCCGGCCTGATTGCCGAGTACGCGGGCGATTTCCGTGCCCTCCATGCCGGCCACTAGGATGGGGTAACTAATCTGGAGTTTTTTTGTAAATTGCTGAATATTGGATGGTGAATCAACACCGATACCTACAATTTGCAGGTTTTTAATTTCAGATGAGTTTTGCAGATCGACCAGCTCCGGCATCTCCTCAACGCAGGGTGGGCACCATGTAGCCCAGAAATTCACCAGCAAGACTTTGCCGCGCCATTCCGACAATGCGTGGGTTTGTCCCTGCGTGTCGGGCAGGTTGGCTTTCATGAGCGACTCTACCGCCGGGCTGTCGGATTTAACAGAAGGCTGCTTTTTAAGTGAAACATAAGCACCAAAGACAGCAGATAAAATGGCGATAGCAACAAATGCCAGGATTTTTTTATTCATTCTGTGGTGTTCTCTTTAATTAGTGCGCGTACGGCATTCAAATCAGCTTTTTCTATCTTACGGTTACCGGCTGATTTGGCGATCTGTCGTTGATCATCTTGTTCGTATAGGGTGAGGTGCACCGCTTCCCCCTTCCAGAGTAGCGATAAGATTTCTAGCGAGCGGCCGGCGTGAAGAAAATGATTGGCCTCCGAAACCTCGTAATTAACACCCTGATTCAATAATAAAACAGCAACATCTTTGCTGCTCTCGGCGAATAATTGGATATGAATATCGGAGTGCTCGCTGGCCGTGCCATTCAGCACTGCCCCGGTCAGGTAAGGGGAAAAATCACGTAATTTTTCCATCATTTCCAGCGCGATCAATCGCAGGTGATGTAAGTGTTCTGCATGTTCTTCGCCAAAAAATAAGGCTTGGTATTCGCGCACCTCTGCCTCAATTTCTGCATTGTCAGGTAGCACATCACCAGGAATTTTTTGACTACCCAAGATCATCTTGGCCGCTTTTCGTTTGGCCGTTCCGTAGTCCGCACCATCCTCTGCAATCATGCGTGCCGCTGCCGCCGCTATTTCGGCTCGCAACGCCTGTGCATCGCTGGGATAGTTAATTTTCATTGAAGACTCTAGGCAGGGTTGAAGTAGTAAACATTTGGCGTGCTAACGCAGAAGACTAACCGAGAAGCTTCTGAATGACATTTCCTATCTAGCAGGGTCGGGTAAAATCCGTAGATTACCTTGACCAGTTCATTCATGCATATTCACATTCTTGGCATTTGCGGCACCTTCATGGGTGGCCTTGCAGTTTTGGCGAAAGAGGCCGGACACAAAGTAACGGGTTGCGATGCGAATGTGTATCCCCCTATGAGTACGCAATTGCGTGCGCAAGGTATAGAACTTATCGAGGGCTATGGGCAACATCAGCTGAGTCTGCAGCCCGACCTTTACGTAGTGGGTAATGTCGTCTCGCGCGGTAACTCGCTGATGGAGACGATTATGAATCGTGGCCTGCCTTATATGTCAGGCCCGCAATGGATGGGCGAATACATACTGCACGATAAGTGGGTATTGGCCGTCGCTGGCACGCACGGTAAAACGACCACCGCTTCGATGCTAGCCTGGATACTCGAGCAGGCTGGCTATAACCCCGGCTTTCTCATTGGTGGTGTGCCCTTGAATTTTGGCATTTCTGCCCGATTAGGTGGAACAACCGCCGAGGCCCCGTTTTTTGTAATCGAAGCCGATGAATACGACACCGCCTTTTTCGATAAGCGCAGCAAATTTATTCACTACCGTCCGCGTACGACCATACTGAATAATCTTGAATACGATCATGCCGATATTTTTCCTGACTTAGCAGCGATTGAAACGCAGTTTCATCACCTAATCCGCACCGTACCTGCTATTGGTCGAATTATCGCTAATGGTGCCGAGGAATCGCTCAAGCGAGTTGTGGCACGAGGCTGCTGGAGTGAAGTTGAGTGGTTTAACGATGCGAGTCCCGAGAGCTGGGGCATGGTTGAACACGATGACGGTCGTTTCGATGTTTATCACAAGGGACAACGACAAGGAACCGTGAATTGGTATCTCACCGGTGCTCATAATCGATGGAATGCAGTCGCCGCCATTGCAGCGGCTAGGCATACCGGAGTACCGCCAACGCAAGCGATTGATTCCTTATCGACCTTCCAAAACGTAAAGCGCCGCATGGAAGTGCGCGGTGTCGTTAATAACATTACTGTGATTGACGATTTCGCCCATCACCCAACGGCGATTGCAACAACGGTAGCGGGTTTGCGTCGTAAGCTAGGCCAATCTCGCATCCTTGCTGTGCTCGAGCCACGTTCTAATACGATGAAGCTAGGCACAATGAAAAGTGCGCTACCGGGTAGTTTGTCTGAGGCCGATT
>Ga0214919_10005463_pt1 | contig 18043 bp, 12 predicted proteins | sample LL1503_MetaG_FD_177994 | JGI IMG/M metagenome (GOLD analysis project Ga0214919, IMG submission 177994) | Freshwater microbial communities from Lake Lanier, Atlanta, Georgia, United States - LL-1503 | ecosystem: Environmental > Aquatic > Freshwater > Lake | place: USA: Georgia | collected...
TCCAGACTCTTGAAACACCGGAAGGTGCGTTTTCAGTTTCGCCGATTAAAGCAACAGTTGTTGAGCGTGCTTTGCCTTCAGTTAAACCAACTTCGCCGAAACCGAAGACAAATTTTGTTCTTGGCTTGATTCTTGGATTCGGTGCTGGAGTCGCACTGGCATTGACGATTGATTCTTTGGATAACACCATCAAATCGTTTGATGAAGTTGTCCAGTACTCGGGCATGAACCCGATTGGCGCTATTGGCTACGATGCCGAGACTGCAACCAGTCCGCTTTCGATTTTGAATACTCGAAGTGTTCGTTCGGAGGCTTATCGAGCAATTCGCACAAACTTGCAGTTCGTAGATGTTGATAATCCGCCGAAAGTCATTGTGGTCGCCAGTGCTTTGCCTGGTGAAGGCAAGACAACTACTACCTTGAACGTAGCAATTGCCTTTGCGCAGGCCGGAAACAAAGTGGCACTAGTTGAGGGCGACTTGCGTAAACCTCGTGTAGCCGACTACTTGGGTATCGAAGGTGGCGTTGGATTAACTAACGTTTTAGCAAATCAGATCTCACTAGAAGACGCCCTGATTCCATGGAATCGTGGCCTTATCGATGTTTTAACTTCTGGTCCAATTCCGCCAAACCCAAGTGAGTTGCTTGGAAGTACCCAGATGGAAGAGTTGATTAGCCAACTTCGTAAGGATTATGACTATGTCTTTATCGATGGCACGCCATTGCTTCTAGTTTCTGACGGTGCGGTTGTTGCTCGAGTAACTGATGGAGCATTGCTAATGGCTCGATTCGGCAAAACAACTCACGGGCAGTTAAAGCATGCGGTTGAAATCATGACCAATGTTGGCGCTCGACTCTTAGGTCCAATTGTTAACTTCGTGCCATTCGATGGCGGAGGTTACGGGTATGGCTACGGTTACGGGTATGGCTACGGTTACGGGTATGGCTACGGGTACGGGTATGGCTACGGGTATGGCTACGGGTATGGCTACGGTGACAAAAACCCAGTAGTTGATTTAACCGCGCAGGCAGCAGAAATCGAGAAAAAGGATCAAGATCCATCTGTTGATCTGGCTATTGAAGCTTCAGATACTGAATTAGTAGCGACTGCAACTGAAGTATCAGCTGATGAAGCCGCACAGCCAAAGGTGGGGAAGACTAAGCCAAAGTCCAAGCCAACCAATGAAGATGTCTAACCAACTACACGGGCGTATCTGACATGGCAAAACTGACCACTAAAGGCGAAACTTCAGCGCAGAAATCTGGATTCCGGGCTGATATTGCTGGATTACGTGGGGTAGCTGTCTTACTCGTGCTTCTTTGCCATTTCCAGATTCCTGGTTTTGGTGGCGGATTTATTGGCCCAGATATTTTCTTTGTAATCTCCGGCTACTTAATCACTGGACTCTTGGTAAAAGAATATGCATCAAGCATTGCTGCCCGTAGCCGTGGCCGGCAAGACGCAGATGAAGCAGTCAAAGCGTCAACTAAATCACGTCGGGGAAAAATTTCATTCAGCGGTTTCTACCTGCGTCGTGCTCGAAGGATTTTGCCAGCCTCGATTTTAGTGGTCGTATTCATAAATGTTTATGCGATGGTTAATCTGAACATTCTGCAAAGCGCACAAATTAAGAATGATTCCATTTGGACTTTATTGTTCATGGCAAACATCAACTTCCTGCGTCAGGCAACCGATTATTTTGCCCAGAGCAATAATGCTTCACCGCTACAGCACTATTGGACTCTGGCAGTGGAAGAGCAGTTCTATTTTGTTTGGCCAATTCTGTTCATCGCTGCCACTCGTCTTAATGGTCTAAAAATATTTGGAAAGAAAGTGCGTTGGCAGGCTCGGGTTCGCCTTGCAGTTTCCGTCCTTGCAGTATTGTCCTTCGTCTGGCTTGTGGTTGAGTTCACAGCTAACCCAACTACTGCTTATTTCTCCACTTTCAGTCGCGCTTGGGAATTAGCATTTGGTGGGGTTTTGAGTTTCATCTCAGCTGAAACTTTCAAGGCTCGCTTAGGCAATAAGTTGCCGGTGTTACGAGCTATCGCTGCGATCCTCATTGTTGGTTCAATCGCAATTGTTACCCCAAGTAATTTTGGTTACACATTAATTGTGCCAGTGTTGGCAACGGGATTTGTCCTCTTAACGGGTGAATTCAACTCGACCGATCTGACTTACCGTGTTCTGGCAAATAAGCCGTTTGTGGCAGTGGGTGCCATTTCATATTCACTCTATTTATGGCACTGGCCAATCTTTGTTTTCGGCGAAGATCTTGGCTTAATGAGCACATTAATTCAGCGACTTGCTGGAATGCTTCTGTGTTTTATTCTGTCTGCCCTGAGTTATAGATTCATCGAGTTATTCTTCTTGCGCATTCCACTGCCAAAAAAGAAAAGTGTTTCGCTAAAGAAGTCTGGCAAGTCTTTTGCACTACCTGCAATTTCAGTTTCGGTAATTGTTGGTGTTCTTTGGCTATTCACTTATTCCGGAATCTCTGTAGGCAAAGAAGGAGTTCAGGTTAGTGCTTGGGTGCCAGGAACTAGTCACATAGTCGACGACTCAAATTCACCCAAGCCTATGAATACAAAGACGGCGCAAACTAGCGAGCTACCTGCTTGGACCGTGAAACTGAATAAGGCGCTTGCGCTTAAATCCATTCCCGCCGGATTGCAATCAAAATTACAAAATACTCAGATTTTGAATTATCCATGGAAAAGCACCATGAAGTGTAAATCTGCTGGCCAACTTCCTGCGCCTGCTGACAATATTTCCACGACATACTGTTCCACTGCCCCTGTTGCCGGGGGCAAAAAGTTAGTCGTGATGGGCGATTCATTTGCTGGATCCCTTATGCCGGCAGTTTTAAACTCTGTTGATTTAAGTAAATGGCAAGTTACCGCTATTTTCCGCCTTGAATGTATGTGGGCCGACACTACGCCTGTTGGCTACAAAGATAAAAGACATATGGATGGCTGCCCAATTGCGCGAACTTGGATGAGCGATCAGGTTAAAGAGATCTCGCCAGATTTGCTAATTTTGACAGAGGAAAGCATTCATCCAATTGTCGCTGCAGGCGGAAAGAAAGCGAATGTTTGGAGCGCTGGCGTAGATTCCAGTTTGCAAAAGCTCACAAGCTTTAGCAAAAAAACATTGGTCATTGGCATGCACCCAGGTATACCTACTGGCGGTTTAGCTAAATGTTTGACCAAGTCACTGGGTCTAACTCCTGGTTGTTTTGGTGATGCACGTCTTGCGGGAAGTTATCGCGTAGTGCAGAAGAATTTAGCTAGTAAATATTCTGCAGGGTATTTGGACCTAACGCCATGGCTGTGCGTCAATGGTAAATGCCCGCCAGTGATAGATTCGCACATCGTCTATGCAGACTCATTCCACTTCACGCCAGAAATGTCTTCCGCGCTGGCGCCTGCACTTAAAGAAGCCTATTCTTCGCAGAACTTGCAGTAGCCCAAATTCTTGCGGCTAATTTATGGCTATTTAACAGTCACCTTTTTAGTGAGGCTCGTTTTTCCAATGGTGACGGTCACAGAGTAAGAGCCCTTCGGCGCAGCCAAATTGACCAGTGCTTTATCGCTATTTACTCGCAAGGTAGTTGTCTTGAGCTTTTTGCCAACTTTGTATGTCACTAGCGCATTTTGGCCCTTGGCATTATTGATTTTTAGTGTGAGCTTACCTTTGCCAGCAGTCATAGTCATGGTTGGCTTTGCGGTTGGTGCAGGCGCAAGCGCAACCGTTGTTTGAATTAAGTGGGACGAATAGTTTGGTCCAGCAATCTTGAATTTGAAATTCGAACCAACTGAAGTGTTGCTTAACTGTGCTGTGAACGAAGCCTTACCATCTGAAGCTACTTGTAGCTGGCAGCCGCCGTTTGCTGCTGGTTGCGGATCACAAGAGGTACTTGAATTTATTGATCCACCTGGAATCACAAGCGTGAGGGTAGTTACATCAAAAAATTGAACAAAAACATACTTATTCATGTAGTCACTTGGGAATGCGAAGTTGTATGTAATGGAGGTTGTATCTGGTGAAATTGTTGAAATCCCATCCTGAGTTGCTTCATCATAAGCAACGGCAATTGCCTTGCCAGCACTCGTTGCGCTTAGCCGGGTAATTGGCGCACAAATTCTTGTTACATCTCCACCACAAGCTTCAGGGGTGTTGACCCCACCACCACTCGAAGTGAATGTTGTGGTTACAAAACCGGATGTGAAACCAGCTGGGCCATTGAGTTGATATTTGAATACCTTTCCAGCAGTCGCACCCGAAATTACAACTGCAACCGTCACTGCGCCATTGCTGTCTACCGCAGTCACGCAACCATTGCCCGGAATCTGAGCAGAACTACATTTCGGAGTTGGCAAAGTAAGCGTAAGACCCTGTGAAATATCAAAGAACTGTAAATAAATATTTTTCCCACTGTTTGCCGAACTTGAAGTGAAAACAAATTTAACTGTGGTGGCACTTGTTGCTAGGAAAGATGCGCCATTACTAACAACCACCGGGGTTCCATCATTTAGCGTTTGGGCCATTTGACTAATTGGGGCGCAAATCGATCCTGGATCACCAAAAGCCGAGCAGTCTTGCCCCTGGCCCCAAGACTGAGTTAAGGTGCTAGACAAAATTGCGAAGGCCACAACCAAAGTCTTTAGCGTACGGGTTTTTAGATTACGGTTCATCGTTTGTGGCTTCATTGTGTCCATGCCTATCAGGGTTTGGAGCACGCACAAATGCCCGTATTAAATTTCAGTCACTTACCTGTCGTAAGCGTACCCCTGTTAGGGTTCTAAATAACCCGTTTAGAGTTTTTAGGTTAAATTCATTCGATTCGCACAACAGAATCGTGTTTATCTGCACGGTAGAATTACGACCTGTGCCTTAAATTTTCGACAGGCACAGATTTGATTACCCAATCGGCTTAGGGAGATTAGCTAAATTGACCGCGACCACAGTTGATTTACCTGAGGTTAAGAAACACTCTTATATAACCGGCATTGATTCTTTGCGGGCTGTAGCGGTTGTATCAGTAATTCTCTATCACCTAAACGATAAATGGCTTCCTGGCGGGTTTGTCGGAGTCGATATGTTTTTTGCGATTTCTGGGTATTTGATTACCAAGACTTTGCTCGAGCGTCCAGCATCTAATGGCATTCGGTTTTTCCTTGGGTTTTATCGCCGTCGTTTTCAACGTATCGCGCCAGCCCTTTTCTTTTATCTCGCAATAACTTCAGCGTTGACGGCCTACTTCGTGCCGCGCAGCTTTCTTGGGCAGGGGAGTTTCAATACCGCCAAATGGGCTGTTTTTGGCGCTAGTAACATTCAACTCGTTCTGTCCAGCGATGGATATTTTGGCGACAGAATGCCGTACAACCCGTTCGTACAAACTTGGTCACTGGGTGTTGAAGAGCAGTTCTACCTATTTTATCCAATCATCCTTTTGCTAATCAGCATCGCGTTGTATCGCAAGAATCGACAACTCGAAAAATTTGGCAAACTCATCTTGATTCTGGCAACAGTTATTTCGTTTGTCGTTTGTGTTCAGCAAACCTCAGCCGATCCGCTGCGTTCGTTCTACTTGCTGCCAGCTCGGTTTTGGGAATTAGCGGCTGGCGCGCTACTTTACATTTTGGTTTCAAGAAATCCAAAGCATTATTTGAATAAACCCGCGCTCGTTCCTGGGCTATTTCTAAGCGGTCTAGCGCTGATTTTTGGTTCTCTGGCCTATGCGACGGTCGCCAAATTCCCATTTTGGTGGGCCATTCCAGCCGTGGTTGGCGCTTTGGCTTTGATCCAAGTAGCTAACAACTTAGCCAACCCATCGCTTGCAAGAATTGCTCCGCTGTTTACCAACAAGCGAGTCGTATTCATCGGAAAAATTTCTTACTCACTGTATTTGTGGCACTGGGGAATTTTTGTCCTTATGCGCTGGACAATCGGCATCGAAAGTCTATGGACCAAAACACTGGCTCTTGGATTAACTTTTTTTGCTAGCTGGTTTAGTTATCGCTGGATTGAAACTCCACCACGTCGAAGCGCCTGGGTAAAGAAACGTAGTGATCTAGCAGTAGTTGTGGCTGGATTAGTTGCCGGTGCACTTTGTTTTCAACTGGTCGTTGCAGTATCTAGTTGGGCAACTGTGCACAATAGCAAAGCTACATTGCCATGGTTCCGTGACAATATCGCAATTGCGAAGATGTTGAACTCAGTAGAAAAAACATTAGTCGGCCGAGGCCACAAAGTCGTGTTTGTTGGCGACTCGCATGCAGGTCACTATAAGAATGTTGCGCAATGGACTGCGATCAAGACTGATTCAGGCAAAAAGATGATTCGCCAGTATGGGTGTGGCTTCGTAAATCTTATGCACGCAGCTCCAAGTACTTGTGTCGGCGATGATTACTTTATTAACAAGATTAAGGACGCAACTTCGCCAGGCGACATCGTTGTTTTGTCTTCGTTTTCGATTCCGAGGATTGCGGAACTATGGGGTCCACTTGATAAGAAAGCGCTTTTAGCAGGAGTTGAAGGTAAGCAAGCGGCTAAAGCTCGTGCAGATGTGCTTGCGAGTTCAGTTGGAGTTGTAAAACGATTGCAAGCCATGGGACTAACCGTTGTGTTGGCTGCGCCAACTCCGGTATTTGAAACGCCACCAGATCGTTGCCATAGGTGGTTTAACCGACACAACCCAGCTTGTACAGCCGGTTTCAAAACAGATCGCGGCTATCAGTTGCAACTCCGAGCGCCGGTTATGAAGTCGTATAGAAGTCTAAGTGCGCAAACAGGTGCAATCCTTTGGGATCCATTCAATTTATTGTGTCCAGCGAACCCTTGCCGGTCTGAAGTCAATGGACGATTCCGCTACATAGATCAGCATCACTTGTCGCCTAATGGAAACATCGTGGTTTTTAAAGATTTTCTAAACCTTGCTCGCCAAATTTGGCAAAAGAATTAATTTGCGTGGTCTTCCATAAGCTTGATTGCTGGGAATTTGTTGGATTTGCCCGATTTAGGCAAAGATCACGGTACGACGACCAACAAGGAACACTCTATCTTCAGCTAGTAGTCCAACTGTGCGAGTAAGCACTCGTCGCTCAACATCGCGCCCGATGCTAACTAAGTTTTCTACTGTTTGTGAATGACCAACGCGTTGAATATCTTGGTCAATAATTGGGCCTTCATCTAAGTCTGGTGTTACAAAATGCGAAGTTGCACCAATCATCTTTACGCCACGTTCGTAAGCCTGGTGATATGGCTTAGCGCCAACAAAACCTGGCAAAAATGAATGATGGATATTTACGATTTTGCCAGAGAGTTTCGTGCAAATATCGGCTGACAGAATTTGCATGTATCGGGCGAGAACTACGTAATCAATGTTGTGTTCGGCCACCAACTCGATAATCTTTTGCTCTTGCTCAGTTTTGGTCTCGGGCGTGACCGGTAAGTAAATAAATGGGATTGCGTGCGCATCAGCGCTTGCGCGGCAATCTTCGTGATTAGACACGATACCTGCAATGTCTATGGGCAAGTCGCCAATCGAGTAATGATAAAGCAGATCTTCTAGGCAGTGATCAAACTTTGAAACAAGAATCAGAACCTTTCGATGATCGTTGCTGTGGCGCAGTTGAAGACGGGGATTAAATCGTTGAACATGAGCACTGATCGCCGCTTCAACCGCCTCGATATCTTGCATTTCGGTTTCAAACCTCGTGCGTAAGCAGAACTGGGTTAAATCCGGGTCACTGAATTGTGCCTGCTCTACGATGTTTGCCTGGCAATCCAAAAGGCCGCTGGCAACTGCATGAATGATGCCAGATTGATCTGCGCACTGTAGTTGCAGAATATATTCAGCCATCGGGTTCCCCTTTGGATCGGTTCACTTAAGTGTACCTATCGTATTAGTTGCCAAGATAAAACTAGAAACCAACAGATAGATAGCGAGAACAGTGCGAGGCTGCACTCATAGTGCTTGCTGTGGATGAGCAGATTCACTCGCGGCGAGTTCTTCTTGACGACGTTTCAAAAATGTCATGGCAGATAAAGTTGCAAGCACCGTAATGAGGCCACAGATTCGCATGGTGTCTCGAATCCCAAATGCTGTACTGAGGTACCCGACGATTGGTGCTCCAACTGGGGTTCCGCCCATAAAAACAGTTAAGTAAATTCCCATAACCCGACCGCGCATACGAGGTTCGGTATTGGTCTGTACGTAAGAGTTGGATGAAACCATCGTCGTGATTGCAAGTGCGCCAGCGATTGGCAAAACAAATGAATAGGCAAGGTAAGTTGGCGCGAAAGAGATTCCGATAAGTGCCGAACCAAACAAGATTGCAAAGCCCATAATTCGTCTTGGCGTTCTGCCATTAGGTAATCGAGCAGTAAGTAATGCACCAGTGAGAGAGCCAATTGCAAGCGTGCTACCTAGTGCGCCGAACTGTGCCGGTCCTTTATGGAATTCACTAGTTGCCATTAGTGCATTGAAAATTTGGAAGTTGAGACCAAAAGTCGCGCCAAAGAAAACCACAATCATCAAAGCCAAAATCTGATTGTGCTGCCTTACATATTGAAATGCTTCTTTAAGCGTAGCCCGAACCTCTTCTTGCCTATTCAGGTGTAAGTCAGATTCGCGTAAGACGAGCAGTCCGCCAATAACAATTAAGTAAGAAGCGGCATTTACTAAAAAGGATGGACCCGTTCCAAAAGCTGCAATCGATAAGCCGGCCAGTCCTGGGCCGACTAACCGCCCCAAGTTGAAGTTAGCGCTATTCAAACTCACAGCATTGGCAAGATCCGTTTTACCCACGACCTCTGACGTGAAGCTTTGCCTGATAGGCGCATCTATCGCACTGAAAATTCCAAGTGTTAACGCAAGTACATACACATGCCACATTCGCACAGAATCATTTAAGACAAGTGCGCCCAGAACTCCAGCTGAAATACCGCTACCAAAATTTGTAATCATCAGGAGTTTGCGTTTGCTGAATCGATCGGCCAATAAACCGCCCAGCAAACTCAAAATTAATGTTGGGAAAAACTGAAGCGCTGTTACCAAACCAAGTTCACGGCCGCTGCCTGAAAGTTGCAAGACTAACCAGTCTTGGGCAACGCGTTGTGACCAAGTGCCGACATTGGTAAAGAAACTAACGGTAAATAGAATCTTGAAATTTCGATGGCGAAATGCGGTAAAGGTATCGCGTATCGCCATGTATCAAATGTAGAGAGATTTGCAGGTATGTGCCAATGGTAGGTAATGGGCAGGTAAGTCGTCAGATATTGGGTGGTGGGCCAAAATTTGAAGCGGAAATTTGTAACAAAAAGACTAAAGTTGTCCAAGACAGAGATGAGAAGAAGTGTCCGCCAAACCTAGTGCGTCAAGTGCCATGCAGTGGCGACTTTCTCGTATTGATGCCTTGATGATGGCAGTGGTTGTGGTTGCAATCTCGAGCTCTGGACCAGTTATTGCACTATGCACCGCGCCTGTTTTGGCCATGGCTGTGTGGCGCTGTATTTTTGCGGCCGGTTTAACTTTTCCATTCGCACTGCGAAACCATGGCTTTGCATCTTTGTCCAAAGATCAGATTCGGGGCTGTACTTTTGCTGGATTAGCACTGGCTATTCACTTTGCGCTATGGATTCCGAGTGTGCGGTTAACGTCAGTTGCAAACTCGGTTGCGTTGGTGGCTACCCAGCCGATTTGGATGTTGCTCATGACTAAGCGACTTGGTCAGCACATACCCCGGAAAGTTTGGTGGGGGATAGTTGTTGCATTCACTGGCGTGCTCCTAGTGGTGAATGTTGACTTCGGTATTTCAACTCAGGCATTAATTGGTGACGCAATGGCATTGGCTAGTGCTGCTGCGGCCGGCGCATATTTGATGATCGGTGGCCATGTTCGCGCTACCGTGCCAAATTCGGTTTACACGGTAATTGTTTACGCAGTATCAGCTGTATCAATTGCGGTACTTGCTGTAAGCATTGGCACCCCACTGTGGGGTTTTAGCCATAGAGACTGGTTACTTATTGGCGTTTTAACTCTCGGCGCACAATTACTGGGCCATTCGTTAATGAGCCGCTTGATGGAAACAACTACGCCTGCTGTTGTTGGTATTGCTGTCTTATTCGAACCGCCGGGAGCGGCAATTTTTGCTGCGGTGTTATTGCACCAGAGTATTCCACTAATCGCTTTGATTGGAATGGGAGTCATACTAGTTGGTCTAGGAATTGTGGTTTGGCAATCTAATAACTCAACAATTAATGATGCTATTTAAAAGCATGTTGTGTATTAATTACTAAATCTCATTACTACCTCGAGCCTAATCGCCGATATAGACTGGATTTAACTAGTAGCGGCTGATTTACTCATCGGTATTCATGCGCACTTGTGATGGAGGATTTCGTGTCTGAGACAAATGTGAATTCAGCAAACCCAATTCTTTGCCCACGTTGTGGACAAGCACTGGCTGCTCTGCCAAATCAAACCGACATTTTGTGTGCATGCGGGTTTACCGCATTTGCTCCGTATGTTACAGAGGCGAACTACTTGCGCGCCGGAATGCCAAAATGGCAGGCACGATTAACCGAACTTGAAGATGCCATTAGTCGGGGACTGCGCCCTGAAGGATCAGCGCTTAGCGCTCAACAAACTTCACCAAAAAAGCCGGCCGGCGCGTATCAGTACTTAGTGGGCAGCGGATCAGTTTTGCTTTTCGCCGGCTTGGCCGCTTTCGTCGGCATTATGTGGAACTACTTAGGCACAGTGGGACAGGGATCAGTTTTGACTGCGATCACAGTGTTGCTGGCAGTATTGGCAAATCGGTTATCCACTCGAATTGAGTCAACCGCTACTGCGCTATCAGCACTAACAGTTGGTTCTTGGTTAATTGATGTTGGTTGGGTAATTCATATCGTTTATACCGATTGGAACCCAGCCAGTTGGGTTGTTACCACCCTAGTTATCCCGACTTTGCTCGCAATAATCACAGCAGTAGTTTTCAGTTTCTTGGGCAAGCGGTTCGCTAACACGGTTTGGGCACTTCTTGGTCAGATAGCTATCCCAGTTTCGGTTGGCCTGACGATGAGCAGCGTTGCCTTAACCGTAGATAAATCAATCGGTGTGAATAATTTTTATCTCTCAGCTCTAGCGCTGCCTTTCACTGTGTCAATCTTGCTGTTGGTAGATAACGGCGCTGCTGTTCAGCGAACGTTTTCGAGTCTTTCCCGAACACTTTCCTTAGTTGTTTTCTCGGGGTTCACATTTTTCTATGTAGTTTTCTCCCTAAAGTGGGATTACGTCGCACTTGCGTGGGCTTTGCACCTCGTTGTTCTCGCTGTGTTTTCGTATTCCAAGCCAAGATTACGTGCATTTTCCGCGCCGTTACTGGCCGGCTCAGTAGCACTAAGCGCTGGCTTTTCGGGAATGCCAATTGCAGAACGAGTAGCGTTCCCTGCATTATTTACTCTGCTATCGCTAAGAGTTGGTAAGGACTTTAAGTTCCCAACTGCGCTCCTGATCAGCGCAACTTCTGGAGCATGGTTATTTTTCGGTTTCGCAGTCAATTCGCCAGATGAACTGCAACTTTATGCTGCTGGTCTCAGCGTCTTAACTGGTTTAGTTGTTATGTACCATGCTTGGCTGGCCAAGCGAACTGACTTTGTTGCGATTGGTTCAGGCTTTCTGGCGCTGGCAACTGTCTTCACAAATGTTCATTTGGACAGCACCAAGCTTGAAGCATTCACATTGCCTATAGCGGCGGTATTTTTAATCAGCGGACTTTTTGCCATGCGAATTGATGCCAAGATTTCGTCACTTCTTTGGCTCGGGCCAAGTTGTGGTGTTGTGCTGATTCCGTCTGCATTGCGCGCCACTGAATCTTTGAATTACTCGCCGCGATTCAATGCCTCACTCGTTGCAGCTATTTTACTTTTAGTTGTGGGCGCTCGATTGCGTTATGTAGGAATGCTGACGGTCGGGTTAATTGCGGCCGTGATTTTGGCACAAAACCCAATCACTTCACTATTCAATGCAGTACAACCATGGATTGCATTCACAATTTCTGGTTTGCTGTTATTACTAATCGGCGCTCGGTTTGAGTCCTTACGTAACCGAGCTGGCGCAGCGAAAGCTTGGATTACTGGGTCGCTACGGTAAGCCGTGGCGAGTGTCTAAAATTTTTAGTTGAATGCCACCTATTTTGAACAAAATTATGGGCGCAGGTTTTAGTAACCTGCGCCCATAATTATTACTCGTCAGTTCATATTGAGGTACTTGTCTGAAACCGATAGTTGGGTCCAAGTGTGTTCACCGTCAGTTAGTTTGTAAACCGGCAGCATCACTAAGGTTCCGTTCAGGTAGAAGCCACCAAGTGCTGGCTCTGCTCCAGTGATTTGTGCCTGATAAACATTAGCGTGCAGTTCTGGCCGACCCTGATCATCCAGACTTATTTTGTTATTCGGGCCGTATCCTGGTCCATATCCTGGCGCGTAATCAATCATTGCTCCGACTAAGTTGCCATCGAAACCGCTGTTGACAGATCTGAACGTTGACCATTTCACATCATGTGTGCGCAATGTTGCGGTTTTAGCTCCAACTGTTTCGTAGTCGGGAACTTGAATAAGTTGTGCGAGATAGCCATTGGCATGGATGACTGATTTATCCGGTGCAAGTTCAATGTTCCAGGCCAGTGATGTGTCGTTGCCTTCAATAGTCATTCGGGCAATAACTTGCACGTATGGATAAGGTTTATTGTTCTTGTCTACGCCCCACACATATTTTCCGGAGTGTGTTTCCCAAATGACATTTTCTAGGTCAAGCCCTACTTTGCCAAAAATCTCTTTAGCCACAGAGATTGCGACATCGTCCGAGAGTTTCACGCCAGTTTTTGGCTCGCAATCTGGCTGCTTATTGCCAGGAAAATTAACACAGGCATCATTTCCATTAGCAGGGTTTTCGTAGTACCAATTTGCCAGCGTGTCTGCTTTATTTGTTGAAAGAGTGACTCGTGCACTAGAGCCAGTCTCTTCAACATCTGTTGAGTATTTGTCTGACTTGATTTTGTGTGGTCCAAAGGCGAAGGCATCGATCAAGTTCGCCACAGCTTTTGTGTTGTCCAAGTCCTCAGTGCTAAATATGTAGGCATGACCAAGACCTGACTCGTCAGATAGCGAATCGACTGGATTGAGCCATGGGGTGGCACCGAATCGAGTTAATGTCATAGAACTCGCAGCGGTTCCTGACAACTTGAGCTCAGATCCTGCAGAGCCAGAGGAGATAAAATCGCCCTGCCGGCCTGCGCCCGTATCGTTGCAATTCGGGGCGCTCGCCTTGCAAGCGTTGGCACTTGTGCTTGAAGTGTTATGCCCGCGCGCTGCAATTGAGTAGCCAGCTCCGGTACCAACGCCCATCGCAACAACAGCAGCCACTGCGGCATAAGTCCATTTTGGGATGCGACGAGTTTTTACGGAACCATAGTCCAACTCAAGAACAGTCGAAATTGTGTCGGTATCAACTCTGCTACGAATCGCCGCCAGATCAGGTTTTGGCGCACCAAGTGCTGGATCTAACGAGGCCAGCGTCTCAAGTGCTTCATCCTTTGGATCTGACTGACTTGATTGTGTGTCGTCACTATTCATGGGGTAGTCCTTTCAACGTCTACACTTCTTTATGTTTCCAGACCTTCGATTCCTGCAAGAAATCTATATTTAACGTGGCTAGAGAATTTTCTTTATGTTTTGCAGGATTTCCTCGCTTCAACACATAAATTGGGTAAGCAACAGTGTGTGAGAGGAAACCATGAAGAAATCCGGTTTTGACGGGCGATTCAGTGCGTACAAGGAAAGTGCATTTGAAGAACTCTTCACAGCTCATGCAGTGGCTGTACATGGGTACGTCTCGAGGCGACACACTGGCAATGATGTTGATGACTTGGTAGCTGACGTTTTCACTTTAGCTTGGCAAAAATGGAACGAAATTCCAGACACCTTTGAACTCCAGTGGCTTTACCGCACGGCTTGGCTTGTGCTGGCAAATGCGCACCGCAAACACTCAGACTTACTAATAGAAGTTAGTGAGAATCAAGTTTTCGAAACTGACATCGCAGATTTGGTAATTGACCACGATGAAATGCGAAGAGTCTGGTTGGAAATCCCGCAGCGCGATCGTGAAATCTTGCGACTTGTTGCTTGGGAAGGTTTAACTCCGCCTGAAGTTGCCGCAGTTCTGGGAATTTCTATCGGCGGGTCCAGCTCAGCTATTTCACGAGCTCGCAAAAACCTGTCGAATAGTTTCGCGAAGGAATCTAGCTAAAACCCGAAGCACAGATTACGAAATGTGGCTGCGAAGGAAGGCAAAACCTTCATCAAGTGCGCGAGTGCCTATCGACAAATGTCCTTCACCTTGGATTAGTTGAACATCAGCATTTGGGATGTGTTTTGCGAGCCACTTGCCGTGTTCGAATGGAACCATCAAATCTTGCGAACCTTGCCAGATAGTTAGCGGGTTGACGATCTGTGAAAGTTCAAAACCCCAAGGGTTAGCGAAAGCGATGTCATCGTCCAGCCAACCATCGACTCCAGTTGAAACTGCCCAACGGAAAATTCCCGCCATTTCTTCACCGTGTTCACCAGTTAAGGATTCTTGATCGACAGGAGGCAAGAGGCTGCGCATTGAATCAACGATTGTTTCGCCTGTGATTGTTTTCAAATATTCGCCGATTGGTTCAAGGTAGGTCCGCAAGGCAGCTTCGCCCTTAGCCGCAGCACCAAACTCATCAACGTTGTCTTCGCCCATTCCGGCTAAGAAGTCCAAATCGTCCTGGCCGTACATGCCAACACCAGCAAGACACATTCCCGCCATGCAACGCTCGGGCAAAAGGGCAACAGTTGCTAATACATGTGGACCACCACCAGACCAACCCATTGAAACAAAACGATCAACTTCAAGATGGTCGGCAAGCTCGGCAGTAATTCTGGCTACATCAGCAACAGTGCGTCCTGGTTCACGTGTGGATTGTCCGTAGCCAGGTCGAATTAGCTGGAGAATACGGAAATTGTGCTTCAGTGCAGCATTAGCGACTTCTTCAGTGATTGGCCCGGCTGCAGGTGTACCCGGATGGTAGATGAGTACGTCCGTTGCTTCGCTATTGAAGTCGAAGTAATCAATTCGGTTGCCAGTGGATGCGGTGAAGTTGGTGTAAGTCATGGTGAAATTCTGGCAGAAATAACGAGGTTTTGCTTTTGGACCGAGCAAATGCCCGACATTGAAAAATCCGTCTTTCGAGCCATTTAATAGAGAAAGCTGGTTGGGCGGCGCGTAATTAGGACATTTCCGTAAAAATTATGGTAATTTGGAGTTATTCAGGATTTTTTCCCGAAGGAGTAGAAAATGCCAGAAATTTCCCCAGCAACTCTGGACCGAGCTGATGCGCACCCTTTTATGGATGCAAGTTGGTTCAAATTGGTTGATGCCATAGAAACTTTGCGCCCAATGCAGGAAAAAGATGGATCCATTGATGGTAGTAAAAATGATCTGACTGTTGCGGCAAAGGAAGTTCAATTAGTAATTGAAGCGATTGCCGAACTTGCTCCCAAGTTTGCGCACCAAGAGCAGTACCTGACTCAGGTTCAGCTAGATATCCGAAACTGGCTAGCAAATGGCTTTGATGTCCCCGATTTTTATGACTCGTTGGAATTATTCCGACCAGATCTCGATAGGCGAGATGGGGTAGTGAACTTATCTGTGTTTTCGATGTACACCCAAAACGGAAACCAGAATCGAAACCTTGAAGCAGTAATTACTCGAAACTTTTGGCCAGACTGGCTAGCCAAGCAAGAAGCGGTTTATCAAAACAGCGCATTTGTTCCAATCGAGTTCGTAGCTTTTACGCAGGGCTATAACACGAACTCAGCTGTACTTTTCCCGGAGACCGTTGCTACCAGAGAAGTGAGCGATTATCACTGGGGTGGAATTTTCTGCGACCGTGAAGCGGCAAGATTCAGACTTGTAACAACGGCCGCAAAACAATTGCTCCACATCGAGTTACCTGCAGATGCAGAGAAATTGATCGACGACCAGTTGCTTGCTCAAGAGACTTATGCACTTTGGGACTTAATTCACGATCGCACCCACTCCACAGGTGACTTGCCGTTCGACCCATTCATGATTAAACAGCGCATGCCGTACTGGATTTATGGGCTAGAAGAACTTCGATGTGATTTAGGTACTTTCAGAGAGACTTTCAAGTTGGACGAGCAGGGTGAACGCCTTGGTAAGTACATCCGATTCGGTATTTTGTTTGACCGCCTATTCCGCTTCCCAATTACTGGTCCGCGGGTTCGAAATTACGACGGGCTAAGTGGACAAATAGTTTTCAGTCACCTACTGAAACATGGTGGCTTGACTTGGACGAACAACAAACTCACATTTGATTGGGACAAGGTCAACTCGCTGATGATTGACCTGTGTGAACAAGTTGAAAAGTTGTATCACGATGGCATCAATAGATCGAAACTTTCACAGTGGTTTGCTTCGTATGAATTCGTGCGCGAGTTGGTAGAACCACATCCAGCCTCCAATTGGGCAAAAGGACCAGACCAATTGCCGTTAGAGGGTGAACCTAAAGAGTTGCTCAATCTCATTTTGGATGATGAATTTCCACTCAATGTTTTCTACGACACTTTGAGTCGAAAACTCAAAAATGTATTGGCAGAAACGAAGGGCATAACTGCCTAAGTGGCAGAATCTAACTATGGAAGCACTCGATCAAAAGATTCTGACGCTACTTGCGCAGGATAGTGAACAATCACTTGAAGATCTTTCCACCAAACTTGCCATCCCATCTTCAACACTGCATCAGCGCATAAAAAAGCTGGAATCCAAAGGTGTAATCACCGGGTATCAAGCCAGTTTGAACTATAAGTCGATCGGCCTAAACACCACATCATTTATTTTTCTAACGCCAATTGATCCAGCTGCTCCAGATGATATCCCAAATCGAATAGAGCAAATCGCAGAAATTGAAGGCTGCTGGTCGGTGGCAGGACCGCACAGTTATCTAGTAAAAGTGAATGTTTCTGAGCCAGAAGATCTCGAAGGATTGTTGGCAAAGATTCGAGCAGTTGCCAATGTTAGAACAGAAACTACAGTGGTACTTTCCACCCCATTTGATAATCGACCACCAGTAATTCCGGTAAGCACTGAAAGTAAAGGGAAGTAAATGTCTGAGCGAAAAATTTGGCGAGGGTTTGCTAGTGACAACTACGCCGGCGTGCACCCGAAGATTCTTTCGGCAATGGTCGAGCTTAACGATGGCCATGAAATTGCTTATGGCGATGACACTGCAACAACGCGTTTTGAAGAATTAGTCAAAGAGCATTTTGGCGATAATGCACTTGGCTTCCCGGTTTTTAACGGAACAGGCGCAAACGTGATCGCGCTTCAAGCCGCGCTTGAACAGTGGGAGGCAGTTCTGTGTACCGAGAGCGCACACATTCACGTTGATGAAGGTGGAGCTCCTGAGAAAATGGCGGGCATCAAACTCTGGACTGTGCCTACAGATTCCGGAAAGCTCACGCCAGAATTAATTGAGGCGCAGCTATTTGATGTTGGTGTTGTGCATCGTGCCCAGATCGGCGCTGTTTCTATTGCCCAGTCAACAGAATTAGGCACTGTTTATACAGTGGCGGAACTTAAGGCACTTGCCGATACTTGCCATAAACACGATCTTGTACTGCATATGGATGGCGCCAGGCTTTCAAATGCTGCAGCGGCGTTAGGTCTGCCGTTCAAGGAATTCACAACAGATGTTGGTGTTGACCTAGTTTCATTCGGTGGCACCAAAATCGGTGCAATGGCAGCCGAAGCAGTGATCGTCACAAATGCCAATTCTGATCAAGGACACAAACTTGCGAACGCTGTTCCATTTTTGCGGAAAACTTCAATGCAACTGGCTTCCAAGATGCGTTTTGTTTCGGTGCAGCTAAATACGCTTTTGGAAAATGGCGCAGAACTAGCGTTAAGTAATGGCCGACATGCTA
>Ga0214919_10005464_pt1 | contig 18041 bp, 14 predicted proteins | sample LL1503_MetaG_FD_177994 | JGI IMG/M metagenome (GOLD analysis project Ga0214919, IMG submission 177994) | Freshwater microbial communities from Lake Lanier, Atlanta, Georgia, United States - LL-1503 | ecosystem: Environmental > Aquatic > Freshwater > Lake | place: USA: Georgia | collected...
ACAAATGGATAAATCAGTATCATCTCAATATTTATTTGGAGGTATTAGTGGTATGTGTGGAGTATTTCTAAGCCATCCTCTCGATACTATCAAAACCCATATTCAAACCGGTAATTCATTATCTAAATTTAAACCAAGTATTTCCAATTTTTATAAAGGTCTTAGTATTCCATTAATGGGTGTTGGAATAGAAAAAGCAATTGTATTTGGTACATATAATTATATTCATAGTAAAACAGATAAGTCAGCATATTCCATTCCATTATCTGGTGCAATTGCCGGTTTAACTGCAAGTCTTATTGTTTCACCATATGAAAGATTAAAAATAATTAAACAGAGTTCATCACAAAAACTATTATATAAAGATTTAATCAACCCGCGTTTTCTGTTTAAGGGTTTAAGTATTACATTTACAAGAGAAGTTCCAGGTTTTGCTATATATTTTACAGTATATGAAAAACTCAAATATGATAATTTTACAAAATATAATAAGCAAATATCAAGTGCATATTCATTTTTATATGGTGGTATTTCGGGTTTAACAGCATGGATATTTATTTATCCACAAGATAAAATTAAAACTATTATACAGTCTAATCATCATCAGTCTAATCATCATCAGTCTAATCATCATCAGTCTAATCATCATCAGTCTAATCATCATCAGTCTAATACTAAGATTTCTACAAATTATATTGAATTAGGAAAAAGTATTAAAAAAATTGTAAAAGATATTTATAATAAACAAGGTATATCTTATGTTTTTGCACATTTTTATAAAGGGTTTAGTTGGGCTGCTGGGAGAGCAATAATTTTGCATAGTGGGACTTTTTGCATGATGGAAGCATTAAATGGAATGAATACTATTGATACTATTTATTAGATACTATTTATTGATTTTGATTTCAAAATATTTTTTACGTTTTAAGTTTTTAACAATATTAATTTATAGTAATAGTAATATAATTAGTAATATAAACATAAAAATAAAAATAAAAAATAATTAAGTATCTAGACATAATATTAAAAAAAATAAAATCAAATACAATCAAAACGCAATTAAAATACAATCAAAACGCATTCATAACATATTAAAATGGCAAATATATATGGTATAGTAAATAAAAAACAATATAAATTTAGTAAAAAGCTTAATCTTGTAGTAGCATATAATTTTGATAAACAGGGTATTGGTTCAAATGGCGGAATACCTTGGCAGATACCCGAAGATATGGCACATTTTAAAGACTTAACAAGTTCAAAAACATGTGAGAGTTATAAAAATACAGATTATATAGAAGAAATATCCAGCATTGTTATAATGGGTCGCAAAACTTGGGAAAGCATTCCTGAAAGGCAACGTCCCCTAGTTAATCGATATAACATTGTCTTATCAAATAACCCTGATTATATAAGACTAATGAATAATGATTATGGGTTTGGTATTGGCAATTATGGTTTAATATTTACTACTTGGAATGCATTTTTCAATGAAGGTGGATATTTAGATGTTGAAAAGAAAATATTAGGTTCAAATGATTACTTTAATAGATATGATAAAATAACTAAAACACTATCCTATTATTTGATTGGAGGTGAACAAATATATAAAATGGCTATTGATTCTAATATATATTTATCTATTCATGCAACAGAAATATATCTAGATACAGAAACATTGAAACATTATAATTTTGATACATTTTTTCCAAAGATAGATAATACAAAATTTATAATAACTACTGTTTCACCTTTTTATAAATCTAAAAAAAAGGATATATATACCAATAAAGATGTATATTATCGTTTTATTACATATGATAGACCAATTAATATTGAATATGGCAAGTCATTAATTAAACCTTTTTATACACAAGAAACTGAATATTTAGCTTTGATGCGAAATATACTAGAAAATGGGTCTAGTAATGATGACCGGACAGGAGTTGGAACATTATCCATATTTGGCGCCATGTTAAAATATGATTTACGTGATACGTTTCCATTATGCACTACCAAGCGTGTTTTCTTTCGTGCTATATTTGAAGAACTGATGTTTTATTTAAGTGGTAAAACAGATAATAAAATATTACAAGAGAAAGGAATACACGTTTGGGATGGTAATACCAGCCGAGAATTCCTAGATAAAAGAGGATTACAACATTATGAAGAGGGGGATATGGGTCAAACATATGGGTTCAATTATCGACATTTTGGTGGTGAATACAAAGGATGTGGTATAGATTATGAAGGTGTGGGATATGACCAAGTAGCCAATGTTATCCATCTTATTAAGACTGAACCAAATAGCCGGCGAATTATAATTGATTTGTGGGATTGTTCAACTATAAATAAAGCAGCACTACCTAGTTGCCTTTGTAAATATCAATTTAATGTTAATACTACAAAGAAAGAACTTAATCTAGCAATATATTTGCGTAGTAGTGATTATTTTCTTGCAAATAACTGGAATACGTGTTGTGGGGCGATTTTTGTTCATTTGTTATGTAATTTGGAGGGTATTGATTTAACTCCTGGTGAATTAACGGTATTCATTGCAGATGCTCACTTATATAAAACCCATATTGAACAAGTAAAGGAAAATTTGGGGCGTTCTCCTTATCCGTTTCCAAAATTGATAATTAGGGAGAAAAAGTGTTATGATGGTAAAACTATGGATTATATTATACCATATGGTGAAGATACAAATGAAGTTTTCCAAAAAGAAGAAGAAATGAAAGAAATTACAAATATGAGACAAAAACGCAAATCTATATTGGATTTTACATTTGATGATATGATATTATTAGGTTATAAAGCACATCCTAATATTAAAGCTGAAATGGCAATTTAGAGGGTAATTTAAAGTGCAATTTAGAGTTTTTATGTTTGTATTTTTATGTTTGTATTTTTATGTTTGTATTTTTATGTTTGTATTTTTATGTCTAATGGCAATGGCAATATATCACTAGGACTAGGAATAGGAATAGTCATAGGACTAGGAATAGGACTAGGAATAGTCATAGAAATATTTTTCGATAATAAATAATTTCCAATACAACCAAATATCCATACAAATGAATGAGCAATATTAGAATCAAAATAATGTCCTAATCCAAAAGCAATCATACTACAAAAATATAACAATAGAACAATATAGCAACTATACCATATTATATAGGCAATATGTGTATATAAACTTAATTGAACTACAATCATATCAATTTGTCTCCTTAATTGGTCAGTATGTTTTGACCAATAGTATATTGATGAAGCAACAAGACACCATTCTGCAATTGCAAGTATTTTCAAATCATTATACCATGCATATACACCAGTAATAAATGCTAATGGAGTAATCATTAACATCCAATGAAAAGTAAATGTTTCAGTTTGTATAGTTTCATTTACAATTTCAGTTTTAATATTTTCATTTTGTATAGTTTCATTTTGTATATTTTCATTTGTATCTAGAATCATATTTACTATTTGATTATTATTATTTATTATTTATTAATTATTATTGTGTTGTTTTTGTAAATAATAATATTTGTATTAAATAATAAATAATAAATAATAATATCTGTATTAAATAATATAGTGTTTGATATCTAGATATAATATTATAAACAAATTAAAATAAAATTACCAAATACAAAATAACAAATAAATAATAAAATGTCTTTCAATCGTTTACATTATGATACATGTGCTTACAAAAATGATTTAGCACAAAGTGTAGGAACATTAGGATATATGTTGTATCCCGGTAGATATGAAAATATGTCAAATTCTCGTATCGAGTTTGGTATTGTAGCAGGCAATGATGTTTCCATTATTAAAGGAAATATGGTTGACCTAGAAAGCGATTTGCGAAATCAAACAAAATTAGCCTCTAAATGTCCTCAATTACAATATCTTAATCCTTGCCCACAAGGTAGTATGAATAGTTGTCAACCCCAACAAATTGTTATTCGTGGAAATCCTGGTAATATTGGTAGAGTTATTGATACTACACCAATGCATCTACGTTCATCTCAAATGTTTAGATATACCCCAACGTCTTTACCACAAGGTATTCAAATGCCTAGGTGCCGTTAAGTTTTATATGTAGTATATTGTTTTATATGTAGTATAGTTTTTGATTTTTATTTTTTATTTTTTTAGTATATAGATTTAGTTTTTAATTGTAAATTTTTCTAATAGTAATATAGTATATATATATAAAAAAGAGTCTAGATACATAGTCTAGATACATAGTCTAGATACATAGTCTAGATACATAGTCTAGATACATAGATGGAACAATTACCTAAACCAGGAATGGATATTCAATCAATAATAGATAAAATAAGTAAATTACCAATTGACGATGCAGATAAAGCAACTATATTACAAGAAATTAAAAAAAATATTATGAATCCATCAGCAGGTGAAACACAGAATCTTGATAATATACAAGCCAAATATACAAATATGAATATGCCTCCACAATCACAATATAGTCTCATGCCAATTAATGGTTATGGATATCAACAAAATACAATGCAAAAATATAATCCACAGATGCAAATGCAGCCGCAACAGATGCAAATGCAGCCGCAACAGATGCAAATGCAGCCACAATCTGGTGATATGATGACAACTGCTCATTTTGAAATTCTTAAAAATAAACTAGATTCCCTGCAATTTGAACTTATTGACCTACTCCGGCATGTTAAAGATTATACACAAAGATATATGAATGCCATTAGGCAACAAGACCTCGATAAGATTAATGAATATATAAATGGATTATTTCAAGTTGATAAGACATTAAAAGACACACAAGAAATGGCAGCAAAAGCGCAAGCAGCGGCTCCAGTTGAAGAGGAACCGCAAGATAATCAAAGTGTTATAAGCAAGGCAACATCTGGTATTAAGAACTTCTTTGGTGGTATAGGTAATAATGTTGCAGGTATTACAGGTTTAGTAAAAAGCACTGCAGATGTTGCGAATAGCTATTTATCTAAGAAAATTATAAATACTGATACATCAAATGCATCAAATGTTTCTGTTTCTGCAACTGGTAGTAAAACATCTAATAATAATCTTGTATCTAGAAACACAAACATTGTATCAGTAAATGATTATATTAGTAATATGGATAAATTTAATGAACAAAAATTTAATAATAATACTGGTGTTTCTAATACTGGGGTTTCTAATACTGGGGTTTCTAATACCGGGAATTCTAATAAGATTTCTATAAATTCAAATAATATAAATTCATTAGCAAAAACTAATGGAAATGCAAATATAAAAAATGAAGGAGGAGATCAAGCAGAACCAGGGGATCAAGCAGAACCAGGGGATCAAGAAGAACCAGATACAGAAGAGATGGATTCTGGAAACATGAAAGATGCTCTTAAAAGTTTAAATGATGAAATGAATAAAGATATTGAAAAAACAGTAAATTCTGGTAGTGGTAGTGGTAGTGGTAGCGGTAGTGGTAGCGGTAGTGGTAGTGGTAGCGGTAGTGGTAATCAAATTACACAAGTAAATGATGCATTATCAACTATTGATAATAAATCAACTACTGTTATACCTCAACAAACTGGAGGTAATAGGGGTAATCGGGGTAATATACATAAAGAATCTAGATTGGAAAATAAGATTAAATTATTAAGATTAAAACTTACTAAAAATAAATTACAAAAACAATTGGGTATTGTTGGAACTAGAATACAACATAAAAATAAAGAAAAAACACACAAAACACAAAAACATATTGGTAAAACAAATAATTATAATCATAATTATAATCATAAATATAAAAATATTTCTAAAAAAAAAAATTAGGCTTTGGTTAAGCCTATTGATTTATTGATTGATTTATTAATTTATTTAACAATTATCATACATATGGTGTCTATTACACCAGTTAAGGGTGGGGTTGATTTTTGATAACCTTTTAGATGCACGTTCTGTTTTACCACACTTGACGTTTTCAACTCTGAGAACTCTGTTTTTTTTTCTCAAACAGTTTGGTAAAATAGGACCCTGAACCATAGAGACATGTTCCACTGGCGTTTTCTGTTCCACAGAAGTTCTAATCTCCACCTCACAAGGTATACATTGGTATACAACATCACAAAGGGATGTACTATTATTCTCGAAAAGCGTTTTGTAGAATCCGCAACAAATACTGCACATACCATGCTTTATACAAACACCTGCTGTTTTATGGATGGTGCATGTTGGCGGTGTTGAAATATAATTTCCCATTTTTCTTATATAAATAATATAAATAATAAGAAGCAACAAGAAGCAAGAAGAACAAGAAGCAAGAATCAGCAAGAAGAACAAGATAATAACATAAATTAAGATTAATGTTTTATTCAATTTTTGTAAATTTTCGTAATTTATCCATAAAAAAACATATTTTATTTACAAATATATCAATGCCAGTTTAGAATGTGAATACAGATGTTAGTTCTACATCAGTAGGAATAGTGTATATCCATGGTTCCAAAACCGGTTCTTTTACACCTAATTGATTTTTCGGCAATTGAGTTTGTAGATAACCCAAACTACACCATCTAGAAACAGACTCTGGGCTAAACTCGTGATGCGGTTTCAAACAATCATACAAAGCTTTCCAGAAGCTTGCGTTCATTTTACTATTTGCAGTTCTATCGAGAATATTCTCATAGTAAATCGTGTATGATATATATACTTCGGGGCTACAACACCCATGCATTATACTGAGAATATCATTGTTAAATTCGTAGAATTCTGGCAAGCAATTTTCTTGCGAGCATTTTGGATAACTATGATATCCAAACCAGTTTAACCAAATTTTGAAATTAACAATATCTTGACTTTTCCATAATTTGATAAGTATATTGTATGTAAAATCCGCCCACACAGTAGGATGTAAATCAGCACGGTTTAAAACTAATAAAACCTCCTGTAATATTTCTATTGGATACGATAGTAATATTTTTATATATTCATTAATAAACTTATGATAGGTATTATCATATATTACAGTTTGTCTAAGGTAATTTATTAATTTAGTTAGTACTTTTTGTTTTGATTGTGAGTCCGGATTCTGTGTGTTCTTTGTTTCCTTAATATTATTCATTTTTATCAATAAACTAAACTAAATTTAATTATATATTCCTTCCTTGTATAGATTGTATAGATTGTATAGCTTGTATAGAATGTATATTTTTAATTATTTTATATTTTTCAATTTTTACTTGAAAAAAACAAAAAACAACACAAATATATATTTTAATTTATATTTGCATGTATGCATGTATGTATGTGTATTTGCATGTATGTATGTGTATTTGCATGTATGTATGTGTATTTGCATGTATGTATGTGTATTTGCATGTATATATTCTATATATTAATTAATCTTTCTACGTTTTGTAGTTTCGTTTGTGATATTATAATAATCATCATAACCATTACCAACACCAACACCAACACCATCTATATCCATATGATTTACAGATGATGCAGATTCAGCATTAGCCTCAACCGCAGCCTCAACCGCAGCCTCAGCCTTAGCCAAAGCCGCAGCCTTAGCCAAAGCCGCAGCCGCAGCCGCAGCCTCAATCAATGCAATATTTTCAAGTGCAGCTTTTATTAGTTTTTCAATTTTGTTTTCAAATTCTAAACATTCATTTACATCATTTACATCCATAACTGAAATTATACAAAATTAGAGTAAAATTAAAATTACAAAGAAATATAATGATATTTTTTATATATTTTTTATTAACCCGAAAATATTTTCAATTTTACATATATATATTAAATAAAATACTAAAAAAATAAAAAATAAATTATTTATTTGAAAATAGCCAATAATTAGTTCTTTTTACGTATTTACGTTTTTTTTTAGTTTTATCAATTATAGAATGATTAGTTCTTCTTACATACTTGCGTTTTTGTCTAATTTGAATTTGTGATTGTAAATTTATATCCTTTTCCACATCATTGTAATCATCTTCATCATCGTCATCCTTGTAATCATCTTCATCATCAGTATCAACTGAAACCCTATAATCATCTGTATTTAAAATAGGGTAATTTTCTATGCCAATACTATGACTTTCTAGTTCATCATCTAGTTCATTATCATATAGACCATCAAGTAGTTCATCATCATCTAGTTCATCATCATCTAGTTCATCATCATCTAGTTCATCATTATCTAGCTCATCATCATCTAGTTCATTATCAGTAATTGTAGAATCACTATCATAGTCAATGTCATAGTCAATAGAATCAGCGACTGGTTCAGGATTTGCTTGATTAAAACGTATTGATTCATCGATTAAATCTGTTATATCGTATGTATCTAATATTTCATTTTTTAAACTTTCTGGTATTATTTTAGAATCATGTTTAAAGAATTTATTTCTTAATTTCTTTATATATAATTCTATCTTTTCATCTTTTTCTAATTTTTCTTTATGTTTTATTTTACATAAATTCTTTTCAATATTCAACATATATAAATTCCAGTCTATATCAGGTATATAGTTTTTACTTATCAAATTTTGTAAAAGAATATCAATATTTTTTATATACCATAAGTAATTTCTATTAAAAACATCATATGTAATAATGTTTCTATATAGTAAAAAGTCTATTTTTGAGTAAAATATATATTTTTCTAATGTTATAGCTGGGAAATTATATAGTGTTATAATAGGCATAGGTGTAGGTGTAGTTTTTAAAGGATTTCTTATAGGAATATTATTGAAGGACATTTTAATAAACTTAATGTATTGTAAATAAATATTGTAAACTTATTAAACTTAACATTTCAATTTTATATATATATTGTCTAATACTTCTAATCTAATTCTAATTTAATATAATTATAAATACATATCTAGATACTAAATATAAATTAAATTATAAATACATATCTAGATACTAAATATAAATTAAATATAAATATAAATACATATCTAGATACTAAATATAAATATAAATTAAATTATAAATACATATCTAGATACTAAATATAAATTAAATATAAATATAAATACATATCTAGATACTAAATATAAATATAAATATAATTATAAATACATATCTAGATACTAAATATAAATATAATTATAAATATATTAACTAAAAATATATATCTAGATATAAAATATAAGTAATATATAATACTTAATATTGAAAATATTGAAAATATTTAAAATATTGAAAATATAAAATAATAAAATGAGTTTTAACAAATCTATCTATGACCAATGCAGTTATAAATATCAACTTGCAGAAACAACAGGTTCAGGAATCTATCAGTTAACCCGTCCTTCAAATGCTTGTATGCCTTGTTTACCAAATGACCCTCGCATTATTGCCCAAAGCCAAGGTGTTAGTATTAGTCGTAATACATCACTAATTGATATTGATAGTGAACTTATTGGTATTTCTCGAAATCTATCACAGTGTCCTGACCGTAAGTATATGCCAGACCAAAACGCTAGTTTTCATGGTGGCGCTCAAACTGGTAAAGTCCGCAATGGTTGCAAACCAACTGACAAACTTTGCGTAGATAATACCCAAGTAATGAACTTCAATGATTGTGGTTTTCATACAGAGGATTGTCGTCTAAGCAACCCTCCTTCTACATTAAGGGGAACTGGTTGGAATCGATGGGAATGGCTACCCAAAGACCCACAATATAAAGTGACAGAACCCTTTGATTTTCAAATTAATACAAAAATTCTCAGCAAAGATAATCATCGCCCATGTGTTCCTAAACCCCTTGACCAACAATTAGCTTATCCAAAAGCTAATAATACACCTATTTGTGAAACAATTGTTCCTGTATGTCATGCACCTACTATGCCACCCAGTGTCAGTTGGCAAAGAGAGGGTATTATTGCACAATACTAGTATCGAGGGCTTCAGTAGCGAGGGCTTCAGTAGCGAGGGCTTCAGCCCCTCGAGCTCCCTTGACGCGGGATTCAGTAGCGAGGGCTTCAGCCCCTCGAGCTCCCTTTTACGAGGGCTTCAGCCCCTCGAGCTCCCTTTTACGAGGGCTTCAGCCCCTCGAGCTCCCTTGTTTATGAAAAAAAACTTTGTAGTTAGAATTTTATTAAAAAATATCAAATAAATGCTTTCAAGTAAATAAATGCTTTCAAGAAACGAAATAATTTTTTTAGATTTTACAACAGTAATCTTTTTATTTAAAAATATTTAAAAATATTTAAATTATAATTTCCCGGAGGGACTTTTAGTGCCGTTTTCGTAAAAACGGCTTAGAATTTTATTAAAAAATATCAAATAAATGCTTTCAAGTAAATAAATGCTTTCAAGAAACGAAATAATTTTTTTAGATTTTACAACAGTAATCTTTTTATTTAAAAATATTTAAATTATAATTTCCCGGAGGGACTTTTAGTGCCGTTTTCGTAAAAACGGCTTAGAATTTTATTAAAAAATATAAAAACAATGCTTTCAAGTAAATAAATGCTTTCAAGAAACGAAATAATTTTTTTAGATTTTACAACAGTAATCTTTTTATTTAAAAATATTTAAAAATATTTAAATTATAATTTCCCGGAGGGACTTTTAGTGCCGTTTTCGTAAAAACGGCTTAGGACCAATACATAGTATCTGGTTTTACTGCCAAATTTATATATTTATCACATATTACACCGCATATTACAACTGTTTGTGGTATATCTTTAACTTTTTCATAATGTTCGCAACGAACACACCAATGATGTGGAAAATCACCTGTATATTGTATACGATGACCATATCCTCCTTGAAAACAATAGGGTTGTATAGATTGTATCCAATTTTGAAAATGTTTTTCAGGTTTTTCACCAATTGTCTTTTCTACATGTTTAATTATTGTAAATCTTGTTTTATTCATTATATCTTTTCTATATTTTTCTTCTAACCATGTTGAATTTTCAGTAAGAGTTGCTAGATTTTCTAAATCATTATGAATTGGTTTTAATATTTCAATTGTTTTACACCATTGTCTAAACATTGAAAACCCATTATTTGAAAGATAGAAACTCAAAGTTTCTATGGGTATTAAGCGTTGCATAGTGGATGGGTTGATTTTTATAGTAATGATTGGGTTGATTTTTATAGTAATAGTTGGGTTTATTTTTATATTAAAAAAATAGAAAACAATAGAAAATTATAAAAAATAAACAACTATAAAAAAAATAAATTCATAAAAATTTAATTAGTTAATGTTCTAATATCAATTTCAATAATTGTCTCCTCTACTGGTGTAATAAGTAATATATAAATAATATTGTCATTATTCTCCAACTTACGCTCTTTTACTTTATCAACTAAAACCAAAGGTAAAATAGTAAATGGAATATATGATACATCAACATTACCTTTAAATTCACCATCAACCTCTTCAAAATTAATACCTAAAACTCCATCACCATCTACTTTTGAATGTTGCATATAAATGCGAATCAAATCAATTTTATTTGTATCAATAAATTTTAATGATAATGAACGGTATTTATCTACTTTATCTAGACTCATTTTGTATTTAGTTATATAAATTAAATATAATTATTTAGTTATTTGTTAGTATGTGATTATGTTATATGTTTATATGTTAAAAATATTAAAAATTAAAAAATCAATTACAAATATTACTTACTATTAGGTTGTTGTCGACTTCCAAAATTTTTTGTTTTTTTTGGTATATATATATTACTATTACTATTATTATTATCAGTATTATTGCTATTTTTATTTTGTATTGGTATTATTTTATGTTTTCTCTCAATTTTAATAAAACCATCATCATCATCATGATTTGTATTAATAGTTTCTGTCTTTAATTCTGGTTTAGTTTCTGTATTATTTTTATTGCGATTGCGATTAGGATTAGGATTAGGATTAGGATTATTTCTATAACCTCTATTATCACGCCTATTATCACGTCTATTTTGATTTTGATTATGATTATGATTATGATTTGTTTTTTTAGATTCATTTTCACAATTAATTATGGATTCTGTATTTTTATTTGCATTTGTATTTGCATTTGTATTTGCATTTGCATTCGCATTCGCATTTGCAATAATTTGAGTTGATGCTTTTGCAAAATTAAGTACAGGGACAGGGACAGAGACAGGAACAGTGGGAGGGGCAGGAACAGGAGCAGGGACAGTGGAAGGGATAGGAATAGGAGCATGAACAAGAACAGGGGCAGGTGTATGGACAGGAACAGGCACAGAGACAGGAGCAGATACTGTTTGTTTTTTAAAACTAATACCAAGACTATCTCGACTATCTTGTATTCTATCAGTTTTAATAACTGTTTCATTCTTTACAATTACATCAGTAGGTTTTGAGGTATTATTTAAACCAGTTATAGCAAAAGGCAACATATCAACTAAACCTCCTGAAAAATGATTAGTTTGTTGTAAAATATTAGTTTTTACTTGAATAGGTTTTAAAACTATTTCTTTTTTGTATTTATTCGTTTTTTCATATAGCTTTTCATATTTTTTAATCATATCTTGAATGTCCAAAACCTTAAACTTAATCTTAGTAGGTATGGTATTTTCTTTATATATTAAATTTAATATATCATTCATTAAGCTCTTATCATCCTCTTTTAAAATACCCAAAATATCTTTACCAATAGTTTCAATTATTCCAAATAATAAATATATTAGACCATTTATATCATCCATATCATTTGGCAACCATTCTAAATAATTATTAATATTATTTATACATGCACTTAATTTTGTTTGAAAATTCAAATATGTAATATTAAATGCTATTTTAGTTTTAGTTTTAGATGATGATGGTGCTGGTGCTGGTGCTGGTGCTGGTGCTGGTGCTGGTGCTGGTGCTTGTAATGACACCTGTGTTTCAGCATATATATCACTTTCTCTATCACTTTCTCTATCTGTATCCCTATCCCTATCCTTACATATCTTTAAATCTTTTTGTATAATATATAAATTTGCAAATATAACACCAATATTCATATATTGCAAAACATCCTTAACATAAGAAAAATATGGAAATTGTATATTATCTTTCAAACTTTTCTTTTTTTCTAATAAAGTATAAGATTCTATAATAAATTGATTTAGATATTGTGTAATATGTGTTCCAATAACCCCATCAAATGAAACTAAAAATAATAAATAATCCTTAGCAAATATTTCATCTTGTAAACATTTTTTAATTACAATATCAAACAGAAACTTACTATATTCAGGTAGTTTTCTAAAATTATCATTCGTAAGTGTATCAGTAATCTCATTAACTATTGTCATATAATTACCAGATGTTATCTTATTCATACTTCTATTAATTAAATTAATATTATCATCACTATTAATAAATTTTGATAACAATTTGGGGTTTTTCTTTTCACGCCAATTAACCATAGAATTACGGGTAGACTTATTTATTTCTACATCTATCGACTCTACAATATCAGTTAAATATGTAGATAATATACTAATAAATTGATATTTATCTTTATTAATGACATTCCCACAAATATCAAATAAATATTTGCGATTATCATAGAACATATCAATTTGTGATTGAGATGACATTTGTTTAGAATGCGATATAGATGTTAAGCAAGATTTTGTGTTATCACTCATGATTCCTATATAAAATATGTTTTGTATTATGTATTATGTATTATGTTTTGTATTATGTTTTGTATTATGTTTTGTTTTGTGTTTATCAAAGTATTATATTCTATAATTAGGATACACTCGTGATAACTTATATATAGAATTAAATTTGGTTTTAAATTAATAAATTTATCTTAAATAATAATAATAGCATTATATATTAGATATTAGAATTTATACATTGTAAAAATAATACATTGTAAAAATAATACATTGTAAAAATAATACATTGTATAATAAAATATTTTTATTTATAATTAATATAATAAATATAAATGTCTTCCATTCTAGAAAATGTTTATAATACTGAATCTAATCTAGCAAGTTCATATTACAATGGGGCTCGACAAGCTACACAATCAAATATTATACCAAGAATAGGTTTCAATCAAAAAATTCTCAACAATAATAATACCGGATTTCCACAAGATGCCAATAGTCGTGAAAGCAATAAAACAGATTTTTTCATTTCACCATTAAGTGGACAATCTATTAAACGCGAGACATTTCATGAAAATATGGTGCCATTTATTAAAAATAAGAATCAACAGAATGCATCTAATAATGTGTATACTAATACATTAGCACGTCATACTGGTAATGATGAGACACGTAGACCAAAAAAACAAGAGGTTAAGAGTTTTTTTGATGTTACGCCAAATAATTCTTTTGTCTACGGTAGCCCCTCATTTACAGAAACAGTAGGCATGGATAGATATGTTCCTAGTCAAAAGAGACAGGGTGAAAAACCATTTCAAGATATTCGTGTTGGTCCAGGTCTCGCTGCTGGCTTTACAGCTGAACCTGTCGGCGGTCTAAATCAATCCAATGCCCGTGATTTTGTTTTACCCAAGAATATTGATGAGCTCCGTGTATTGACTAATCCCAGATCAACATATGGGGGGCGTGTTATAGCAGGATTAAAAAGTGGTCAGCGTGGTTTACAGGCAAAACCTATTAAAAATCGACCCGAACGCTACTATAATTCTAATCCTGAAAGGGGAAATCTCAGTTCGGCAGTTAAAGCATCTCAACTCCGTGAAAAATACTACATGAAACCAACACAGAAACAAACACAAAAACCCTATTTTGGTGGTTTGGGTCAAGCCCAACTTTCGAAACCTCGCAAAGAAGGAGCATATCGTAAATCTACCAAAAATAACTATATGACTCCATCACCACGTAATGCATATCGAGAGGATGGTTGGCGATTCGACGATAAAGCCAATTGTGAAGGTGTAGGCGATTATGGTAAAAATAGTATTGAAAATAAGGCAAATGAGCGTGATACTACCCAAGATAGGGTCCATTTGAATAACTTAACAATTTCGGTTAAAAAACTTATTACACCTATTATTGATTTCTTTCGCCGAACACGTAAGGAGAATTTCATTGGCAATATGCGTCCAGATGGTAATATGCGTGCTGCTATGCCATCTAAACAGACCATATATGACCCTAATGATGTTATGAGAACAACAATTAAAGAACAGAATATTGATAATGAATATATGGGTCAATTAAAGGGGGCTATTCAAACAACTATATATGACCCAAATGATATTGCCAGAACAACAATCAAAGAACAAAATATCCATAATAATACTCCATATATAAACATGAATCCTCAACAACCGCGTTCATTGCGTATTTATGACCCAGAGGATATCGCAAAAACTACACTTAAAGAAGTCACAATTGATAATGACCATATTGGAAATGTTGGAAATCAACAAACTCTCAAGGCAGGTGGTTATACTAGCACAAGTGTTGATATGAAGAATACCAATAGGCAATTTACTACTGATTGGTATTATCAAGGTATTGCTGATGGTGAAACTGGAACTGGAACAGGTCGCGGTTATTTGGCAGCTAGCTATGAAGCTAAGAATACTAATAGGCAATTTCTCAATGATTGGGAATGGGAGGGTCCAGCCAAGTTTGGAGTTAACAAACCACAAAGTTATGATGATATGTATAATGCTCGTATGAATCCTAATAAAGAGGAAATTGCACTAGGTAGAGCACCAACACAAGAAAGTGTTAAATTGGGAGCAGGTATGGATATGGTTAATATTGAACATAAACGTGTTGAAGCTGACCAAATTAATATTAGAGAACCTGCTGAAACTTTCATTTTTACAGCACCTCCACAAAAAAATACATACGGTCTTACAAGAGTTAAGAGTAAATTGCCAGAGGATACAAACAGGTCGCGTATTAATCCTGAAATACTTAATGCTTTTAAAGAAAATCCATATACTCAATCTTTGGCTAGCAGTGCATACTAAATAAGTTAATTTAATTTATGTAATTTATATTTTTTATGTAATTTATATTTTTTATGTAATTTATATTTTTTATGTAATGTGTGTTTTTATTATTTTTATGTAATGTGTGTTTTTATTATTTTAATAAATTTCTTATTTTTATAAATTTATTATCTTTTATAAATTTATTATCTTTTATAATAATAAGATTAATAATCAAAAACTTTTCAACTTTCAAATTATTTAAATTAATAAATTTAATTAACTCATTTTTTAAAATGCCTAATCACGCAATGCATAATAACGCAGCTGAAAAAGCAAAAGAAGAAATTATGAAACTTGCATCTCAAAAAGGTGGTAAATCCAAGAAGTCTGGTAAATCCAGGAAGTCTGGTAAATCCAGGAAGTCTATGACTAAGAAATCGTCAAGCACATCATCTGGTATGTCTGGTATGACTGCGTATTGTGTGTCTAAATGCAAGACGGTAACAAAAATGGTTGATGGTCATGTAATTACTACTAAAAAAGGTAGGAAAATGACAAAAGGTAAATGTGCTGTATGTGGCAGTGCTACTTATAGTACCAAAACTCATTAGTATGTATTGGTATAAAACTATACTATACTAATTTTTTTACCATTATTTTCCATCTTATTTTCCATCTTATTTTATAATATTTTTCACTATTTTTACAATATTTATTAAAAATATTCAAGCATATTAACTTTCATTCTATATATATAAATTAAAAATAGCAATATACATTATACAGATTATATTAGAACTACAAGTATGAGTAGTTTGATTATGAATCAAATGAATCAAATGACAAAAATGAATCAAATGACAAAAATGAATAATCTAAATAATCTACTACACTACAAAAAAATATTTACACATAATCGTAAAACAGATAAAACAATAATATTTCTAAAAAAACCCGAATTTGATATATTTTATAGTTGTAAATACAAATACCCACTTTTAGTTAAAGAAAGTATAACATTGTTAACAGGCAAAACCCAAGCAAATACACCATTAATTGATAGACGGAATATTGTTGATCCATTTAGAGAAGACACAGAAATACCAGAGAAATATAGACATACATTAAATGATTATCAAGAATTTATGGCAATAGGTATGAGTATGGGACATAATGCACCAGCTGGTCAACATAAAACTAACATATCAATCTTTGGAGATACATTTTTACTTAGTAATATAACACCACAAGAAATGGTTTTTAATAGTGGATTATGGGTGTTAATGGAAAATTGGTGTAAACATTTATCTATTAATAAGAATTTATATAATATTACTGTTTTTACAGGCAGCATACCATCAAAACAATTTACAATATATAATGGTATATCTATGAATATACCTCATAAAATGTTTAAAATAGTAGTTTTACAACATATTAAATATAAAAATACTATTTTCATGGATATCTTAATTGGTAATAATAAGCCATATTATGTTAATCCAAACACCCAATATTTTGATTTCAATCCATTTCTAGTTGATGTTAAATCATGGAATTGGTTTGAAAAATTTACAGGAATTGATATTGATACATTATTAAATTTTTATAATTTCAATACACGAGAAGATAAAATATTACCAATTAGAGATGTAATACCTATTACAATATCATTATCATCAAGCCTTAAATTACTTATGAAAAAGAGCAATTGGTTTGGTTATATTATATATGCACCAACCATTACAAAATTAGATTCCATATGGGAAGAATGTAAATTACTTGAAACCGAGTTTGATAATAATTTAAGTTTTTTTAAAGAATATTATGATAAAGTAAGACAAAGATTATTATCAGTTGAACTACAATTAAAAAATGCAAAGGCTGTAAGGAAAACACAAATTAAAACTCGACATATAAAGCAAATACGAAAACGAAAGCAAACAAGAAACTACAAATATAAATAGTAATAAGTAATAAGTAATAAGTAATAAGTAATAAGTAATAAGTAATAAGTAATAAGTAATAAGTAATAAGTAATAAGTAATAAGTAATAAGTAATAAGTAATAAGTAATAAGTAATAAGTAATAA